>Ga0315289_10014061_pt1 | contig 11191 bp, 20 predicted proteins | sample YL17G11_40_MG_FD_203452 | JGI IMG/M metagenome (GOLD analysis project Ga0315289, IMG submission 203452) | Sediment microbial communities from Yellowstone Lake, YNP, Wyoming, USA - YL17G11_40 | ecosystem: Environmental > Aquatic > Freshwater > Lake > Sediment | place: USA: Wyoming | collected... | reverse complement strand
TGCCGTCATCAACGTAGCAGACAGTCCGTGTGCCACGTTCGATTTTCAAATGCACATTCCTTCCTTCTGGTTTCCCATTAACGAAATAGGGTTGTGGGGATTTTCACCATTCTTTGGTGCTATTAGAGTTGTCCAACAGTATTACAAAGGCGACAAACCAGTATTGATTCATTGTCATGCCGGCGCCAATCGTTCACCTTCCGTTGCCTTCGCTATTCTTTTGGCTAAAGGATACACCGTCCAAGAAGCCGAAGCTAGTTTGGAGTATGAGGGATTGAATGAATTGTTTCAACGAAACGTTCTCCGCAAACACATTCCTACCAACATCATTGAATTTCTACAAGAAGCAGAAACGAATGGTGATTCACTTCATTATTGTTTGGCTCGTATGAGTGCGCTACGGGATGAAATTGCCCAGAAACGATATGACGAAGGATTACAACCAACATCGCCCGGCGAGATTCCGACGTTGGTGTATGATAAGGTAACAAAACGATTCGTAATAACAAAATGACAACTGAACTTGAGCCAGATAATTCGGTGACGGTCTATGTCAAGAAACATAAAGTTATTGTTATTGGCGAATCCCTCATACACATTTATCATCCTAAAACATGTAAAAACCCATGTCCATTAAGTGATGAAATAAAACAATATTTGGAAGACGAGCTTTTCGTAAAAGACGGACAACATGGATCAGCAGACTTGTACGAAAAATAAACTATGGAAAAATACGAATTCATTGGACATTGGACGAACGCCAGTTTGGAAACACCCCCGAATGCCACAAGATGTTTGGTTACGGATGGCGAGTTGATAGTTATTGCTACATACATCGCCGACGAAACTCATTCGCTTTGGATGTTTCAAGGCTTAGGAGACACAGTAGAATTTAATGTTATTGGTTGGATGGAACTCCCACGACCAATGAAGAAACCTATCGTAATACAAAATGAAAAAGCTATGGACGGTAATTAAACAGTTTTTTGATATGGTGTTTGTACTGATAATCGTTGCGGTTATCATTGTTGTTTCTAAGTGCCCACAACGTAAAAATCGTCCGTTTCTGTCCGATGGCTTTTAGCCTAAGAAATTATTGTCTGGTGCAGTAGCCGATTCGTCTTTTATTTTCTTCAACTTTAGTAATCCGGGATTTCCAACCATATTAATTCGAGCAATAGCATCGTTCCTATATTCTTCACTTATTTCACACCCTACGAAATTACGTTTGAGCATTAGAGCACTAACGGCAGTTGTACCAGACCCCATAAAACAATCAAATACTATATCGCCGGGGTTAGTCCAAGATTTAATGTGTCCCTCAACAAGTTTTTGTGGGAATATAGCCGGATGATTCCCTGATACAGTTGCTGTAGGTATATTCCAAGTGTTCTTCAATTCGCACGGCCCGGTTAGTAATTCTATTATATCTATCAATTTCTCCGACGTAGATTTATTTTTATTTTCAATATCTATTAATTTTTCTGCTTCCGATTGTTTTATGACTTTGGGTTTAGGATCCAATATTTCAAGTATGTGAGTTCTTAATTTCTCCGGATCAAATTTTAGTGTATTCCAAATATTAGACATTAACTTTTTATCATTAGTAGTTTTTGGATCTACATCAACTCTGGTTGGCTTACCAGATATTCCCATGACTTTCACAGAAGTATATTGTTTCCCACCGGTTTTAGTTTTAGCAGTTAATGGATTAAACGTGTTTGGTTGACCTTTACTGAATACAAACATATATTCAAATGAAGGAAGATATCTCACGGCATCATCAATACCAAATGTTATTGGGTTTGGTTTCTCCCATATCATCGTATCGTGCAATCTAAATCCACCACTTCCGGGTATGGCACCAGATGCGTATGATGATTTAGCAGATTCTTCTACGAAATAGATAGCTTGTTTGAATGAAGTTAATGATTCAGATCCTTCTATGGTTTGATCGTTTACGTTCCAAACTACCACTCCACCGGGTTTAGTAATCCGATAGAGTTCAGATGCTACAGCAGGGAAATCGAAACAATACCCGTTGTATTTTCTGAGCCCATCATACGGTGGACTGGTTACGGTCAAGTCGATACTATCAGCCGGGAAGGTCTTCATCGTATCTACACAATTACCTAGTACTATTTGATTTAATGGAAGCGTCATACGTGTATGTTATCAGTGATTGATTGTTTGGTCAAATTATTATAATCCGAAGAATGGGTTTTCGGGATATTCAACATGATGTTTCTTAACCTTGGTTTTGATCGGCTGTAATCCATCATGAATTCTCTGCTCTGCCAGTTTGATATATTCTGGGTTCAACTCAATACCAATGTATCTCTTTCCTTGTTTAGCGGCTACCAGACCAGTTGTTCCAGCACCCATGAATGGATCCAACACCACACCCGGAGAAAATCCAGATGAACACCCACAATCAGTATAACCGACATGCTTAGCAGTAGAATAAACACAAGGATTATGTCCTGCTTCAATTCTGGTGATACCATCAGCAGCCGTATCAACTACCCCACCTTCACTCACCATGGCTTTACCTTTACGACCAGTGATGCCTTCGGGATTGTTGGTTTCAACAATTTCCTGTCTTGGGACACCACATTTATTACAAACAAATTCAGGGCAACCAGCTTTGATCGGAACTTCGATCAACTTCTCGGGGAAGGTGGCAAAGTGATTCGTTTTTGATCGTTGTGGATTGATTGCCCACACTGCTCGCTTGATACGACCATTACCATCATTACCTTTCTTGGCAATTCTGGTTAATAGCTCCATTGGGCTTTGAGCATATCCAGTCGGGTCGGTCTTATGGACATTAGGATCATATACTTCACCATTCCTGATAACTGATTGGTATCGTTTGATTGTTGAAGACGCCAACGGCTCGTACTGCGTATCAAAGAAGTAAGTTGGATATTTAGTGAAGAAGAATAAATCTTCGTAGTCATTTGTGAAACGGTCTTTGGTCGATGAAGGCATACAACTCGGTTTATACCAAATAATACGATTCCGAAGAATCCACCCACGATTGACCATTTCGATACCAAACCTACTCGGAATTTGAACCAAACATTTGTGTGGTAGTAAACCTTGACCACGAATTTTATTGGCAACATCTATCCCCGATGCCTTTGTATCTTTATTGAATCTGTTATCACTACCGAAGCCACTGCACGATTTGGTATAGTAGGTATCTCCAATGTTTACGAAACAGGTTCCAGTTGGTTTTAGTATTCGTCTTACTTCATCGAAAATATCACAAAGTTTGTTGATATAGTCCTTGAAATCTTTTTCCAATCCAAGTTGACCGGCGACTCCGTATGATCTGAGAGCCCAGTAAGGCGGGGAAGTAATACAACAATCAATACTATCACTCGGAAGTTTCTTTAGTTCTTCGAGGGCTTCACCGTTAATGATTACATTGAGTTCCATTAACGACCATACTATCAAGTTTGATGATGACCGTCAACTTATTCTACTTTACTTCGTACATACAATACTGAACGGCTTCTTTTTCTGGAACCACTTTGATGGATTGAACTTCAAGGTCAAGTTCCCATCCATTGTTATCCCAATCGTAATCTTCCAAAGTTTCTTTACAGGCTTTGACCAGAATCTTATCTTTATCTCGTCGCAGCTTTGTATGATCAAAACTACCCGGTACTTTTAGATACAACGTTGAGCCTTCGGTTCTGGTGACTTCCACTTCCAGATACTTGAATTCGGGTGCGGGTACCGGGTCTGGTACTCCTTCTACTTGTGATTCTAGTTTAAAATCCATAGGTTATGTTAGTTTTGGTTTACTGGTGAAACATTTTTTACAGAATTCATTTGAGTGTTGACCATCCGTTCCCCATTGGTGATCCCCACCCTTGGTACAGAGTTCCCATTGTCCAATTCTGTAAAGTTCTTGTTTGATATTCCACCAATCAACATTTGGTTCAAAACCCGCCCGGTCATCCAGAAGAATACTGAAATAAAACTTCTTATCAAAAATACTACGGGGAGTATTCTTGGCATGAGGATTCTCGTTGACAAAAGTGAAATGAATACCATTCTTTTGGAACCATTCAAGGACATGAATCATTCGATCTGGTGGCGTGCTTGTCCACAGAATTGTCATCATATCATGGCGACCAGTCAACCATTGAAGAACTTCCTTGGCATGGGGATAGAACGTCAGATAATCATTCTTATCCGTTGAGCTATGACCACTCGGAATGATGGTACCGTGCAGGTCAATACACCAATAAACCTCCGGCCACCCCTTGGTTTCTTTCATCTTGAAGGTTCGTGCAATGTTAAATAGGTTCATAATTCTTTTTCCGCTCGGGCGATACATTTTTCAATGGTATTTGCAACAAAGAATCTTTTTGGTTCTTGCATCAATCCCAATGATAATGTCCATACAATCCCACATACGGGATGAAGTGTTCTCGATAATTGAGTCCCCGGTACTCTTCCCCGTTCATATCCCATTTTCTTTTCTAGGATCTTAATTCTTTCTTCAATTGTTTTCATATATCATTACTCCCCCAAAGTTTGACCGCCCAACAATCAAATGCCACATCAGGTTCATCACTGACATCATCATGCTTGCCATAATACCAAGAACTATTGACATCCAACTTCAATTTAACAGAGTCAACAGCGGCGACATCATTGTAGCCACCCTCGTAACCGGGCACGACAACAATTTGTTCTGGGTCTTTTTCTTGCAAAATTTCAATTAGTTCTTTGACTTTCATAAATTATTGGTTGATTGAATACCCACCATAAACCGGGTAAATAGTAATAGCTTTTGGATTGATTAACAAGCAATTTATTTCTGTAATTTTATCGAGTAAACTTTCGTCAACTGAGGTTGTAAATGTATATCCAAATACAACCCGTTCATCAGTTCGGACTTCCGCCCGATATAGAATTTGGTTCAATATCAGTTTGTTGTTTTCTATGATATGATACATCCCAACCGATGATACGTCAACAACAAACTCCCCGATTGGGGTCATTGTACTAACTTTAATTCTGTCGCTCATATAACGTAATCCGAATTGTCAACATCAAACCAAAATCGGTAGCCACCACCACTCATAATGTCATAATTAACATATGAACACCCCTTGATGAATCCGTTAGGAGCATCGGTGATTCGCTTCAGCCATTTTTTCCCAATTGCATCTACTTCTTCTGATGCCTTGACGTAATCAATACAGAATTGTTCAAAGTTTTCTGTTTGATTTGGACAAGCAGACAATTTCTTTTGTATTGCTTTTATCGACATGCCCAATTTGGCATCAATACCAACGGTATCGAAATGCTTTTTCACTACCACACCACCTTTACCGTAAAAATTTCCAGTTGATATTGTCATAAATTTATGAAAACCAATCCAAGTTTTTTATTACAGAAATCGCAATTTCCAATTTTCCAATATCTTCCCCCATGTACACTTTATCAGCGTCGTCGCCCGTCATTCCGATGCTATTACGCCGCCGTGTTATCTGACGTTGTAATTCGTCGATCATTGGTTGCTTTTCAATCTTCATACAATCATCATACCACGTTTTTATAGAATGTCAAATAGAATTATGCTTTGGTTTAAAATCATCTATGTATAACCAAATATGAGTCAATTTTCCCTAATATCATTGTTACGAGACGACCCCGATTTCTCGGAAAGAATAGCCAAAAAAACCATCGAAGTAAAAAAAGACAAAGCCGGTCTTTTGAAGATGGCAACCGAATATACCGATAAATACCACGACCAAGTTGAAGCCGGTACCCTCAAACAAATGAAGATGTTAGGTGAAGGCAAGTCGGCTGGTATGAGTGAAGATGAAGTGATGAAGGAAGTTTACAAAGGTGGCTTCATACCAACCAAACACACTCCGATTTTGAACCTGTTATTTTTCTTGATGAGCGAAGGCTCCCAGTTTGATCGGGAAGCCAGCCGTGAATTGAATGAGTTAAGAACTCAATATGATAAACAATATGGACATCTGGAAGATACAAGTGAATTATCTGAAAACATTGTCCCACCAGAAGAGATGATCAAATACATCTATGGTAATATGTCCCAAGAGACATTACAGAAGATTAAGAAGTTGAAAGCCTTGTCTAAGAGTGATAACGAGAATGAAGCCTTTTCTTCGTATCGTAAATGTCTTGAATTATGTAAACAACACGGACTGGACTTTGACAAGATACCTTCGTTGTATTAATACGGAGAGATATTCCATTTGTAAATCCAATAGGTGACGAAAGGCGGGCGGAGAATCCCCCATTCTTTCATCCATTTATCTAAACTTTTACGGGTCATTCCAATTGAATCATTCTTTGAAGTGTCCACTTTGATGATTTCGTACTCACCCATTTTACCCATCATATGGATTTCGGCTTTAACTTTACAAATCCTACCGGATAGACGTTTCCACTTTGTAGGACTAATGTAAAACACACTCCGTTTGTTGGAGTATTCACTTTTCAGATATGCTTCATCGTTCATCGTTTACAACTCTTTTTCTTGACGCCGCCAAGCCGCCCTAAACTGATCTGCTTCGACACCAGATAACGTCATTGGTTCTCCGTCAACAAATTGTATTTTTATTGTTGACCCGGCATGGTTTCCCCCTTTAGCATACATCACGTTATCCATATTGATAAGTAAAGTAGAATGATCACCTGTGAATCTATTATTCGCCATATTGTGTTTGATTTGTTTCCATATTCATTTCTTTTTCCAATCACCAGACATCCACTTGTTTGAAGAATATATCGAACCACCAATCATAACATCCATAAGAGCCACCAGTTTAGCCGAGTCATTTGTTATGACATAAACACAATTACTATGAAGAATGAGTCGGGTTGCTTCGATCTGTTTAATGGTGTAAAGAAGTTTATGTTCTTCTTCATCAAGATGACTCTTAGCCCATCGCTTACCTTCGTATCGTGTATTACAAACAACGTATGTCATATCATTTCACAAGACACCACGGCTGAAAATGTTTCAACGTAGCATCAACTGTTTTCTCCAATGTATTGTAAATCGGACATGGTTCGTTTGTTAACAAGGCATCTTCAACCCACATGATGTCAAGATACATCATTCGATAAGCGTCATCGGGTCTGCCATATACTACCTTGCTACGATTCTTTGCCATCCAATAACCATGTTCGTGATTGGTAGTTAATCCAATCAATTCCCGTGTACGAGGAATCCAAAACATATTCGCATGACTCATACGAAGTCCATGAAACTCCCAACGTGGCAAATCATACCGATATTTATCTGACTCGGTTTTACTGGTGAATTCTGGAATGATCAGATTACCACCGAATTGTTTCTTTCTGAAAAGTTCAACGGCTTCCGGTCGCCATGACGTTAAGTGTGTTTGATTTCCCCTGACCGTCGGCCCCGCTAGGAATACCGTAGGCAGATTAAAATCAACGTCCGCCATTTTAGTTTCATATCGGATTTCATTTAGTTCTCTCATAAGTGTTTCTTTTTAGCTTCTTCTTGGTGCCATCGTTCCCACATTTCTTTAATGTACTTTTTTTTTGTAATTCATCATCCGATTCTACCACTGGTGTAGAGACGAGCACCGGATTTGCCACTGCTACTTTACGAAATTTCCAATTGAAGTATTTCGTTTTAATGAAACAAATCACGGCATCCACCCTGACCTTAATCCAATTCTTTGCTCGGATGATATGGTTTGCTAGTGTGGTCGGTAATGTCCACAATCTGGAACCATCGTTATTCTGGTTAATTTCGTTGACGTTATACCAGAAGAATAAACCACCTTGGACAATAATCATAACAAGGAAGTAAACCCAATAACTCCAAGTCGGCGGTTCAATGGTGATATAATCAAACTTCTTCCAATCTTTGATGACATAGTTATCGACCACTTCTTTCTGAACCAATGGAATGATACCATCATTCACCGGCGTATTCAAGAACAAAGTTTGAAGGTTTTGCTTGACGATATTTTTCTCCGTCCAACCAAACACCCTGACCCACGTTGCCACTTCACCCGGTTTACCACCATAGCAAATAACCAAATCATTCTTTTTACCACCAATCCACTTGGCTTCCTGCCATTCCGACATATTCATACCAGCATCACCGAAGCCAACCACAATTAGATTGACTTTCTTGGATGCCCCAATTACTGCATTCATCTGATCCCATTTAAGAGTAGTAATAGCAGAACGAGCCTCACCCATGACCCGATCTGATACAAACAAGTTCTGACTTCTGGGCCACGGTTGGACGACAATGTTAGTCGGTACCTTGGCGTAAGAGAATAGTGAGGGTGCTGCCTTGATCTTATTCTTGAAATGTTTTGTGGTAGTCACCGGTTCAATCCAACCCGTCTTGTTGTCTGCCACGTAATCATTCGGGTCGCCATCAATCATTTTAGAATTGTGCTCCCACGTTGTTCGTTTCCCTGCTACTGGATGATTATCCTTGAACTTGTCATTGAAATACAAGTATTTGTTTTGATCAATTTCAAAATCACCCAAAGTAGTATAAACCGTCCAACTGGCATCGTGCCAACGAGAAGTCGGCTCCCAATGGTCAAACACCTGACGGCTTTTGGTTACAGTTCTTGTGTGTGATTGACTACGACCTTTACTATCCGTAGTATAATACGTTTCTGTTTCGGTATAGTATTCAGTACGATAAACGGCATACTCATAGTATTCTTTCCAACGGGAGAATTGACGGGCACTGGTGCTATAACCACTCCACGTTTCAATATCATCGGTCATTCCAACTGATGCTGAAATCTGAAAGATAAGAGCCATCAACAGGGCAACCCCGCTAGTAATCAACCATTCCACATACGAAACATTGCGGTTGAGAAATACAAATACCCCAGCGATTGAAATTGGTAATAGAGCTAGAATCCAGAATATCCACATAATTTGAAAGTGTCACCGGTAAGCCGCCGGTGATCGGTGTTGATTGTATCCGAAATTTTACTTGTTTTTCTTAAACAAATCCACATCGTCATCTTTTCCAGTCTTGAAGGCATCTTGAGTACGAGTACTGGTGACGATTACCACCGTGATCTTTTTGTGGTCGCCGGGACACACCATTGCCAACAGACTACCGGGAAACTGGTCGAGGACAGTATTACGTTCCCGATTCATATCAAGCAATTCCTTCTGGCGAAACTTGAAGCCTTCCCGTTGAGCTGTAATTGTATTCATCAATTGAAGATATGCCTTGGAAGTTGGTTCAGCGTTAGGAATGGCTTCCTTCACCCACAACATCAACTTACCACCGTCTTGAGGAGTACGGGCATCCGCATACCCGTTGAAAATTTCAATCAAGGCATTCTTCTGTTCCGTAGTGACTTGGGCGTTTTGTTCGATGATCTTCCACATCGCATCCATTTCACTTGTATTATCCGTCTGTTTCGTGGTGACGAGATTTCGCAAGGTGGCATCCTTGTTATGGAAACCAATTGCCATTACCAACAGGATGATGGCGAAAATCGCCCCGATACCAAACAGACCACCGACAACCAATAGTGCTTTACTCATATTTCGTTTTGTGTTTTTGTTTTTTGTTTATACCGACACCTTAATCATATCGCACACTTTAGAGAAAGTCAAATACAATTTGAAGGCAAGTTTATAAATCAAAGGGGGAGGCATTGCGCCTCCCCCAACTCTACTGAGGATTGTTGTTATGGAAGAACCGTGAAAGTCGAAGGACAATCACTGGTGGCGGTGGTTCGGTAAACCGGGTATCCCAACGATTCAACGATGTTGAGAATATCACCACAGAGAACACCCTTCTCCTTGATAGCACTCTGAATCTGTTTGAGTGTCACGGTACGACCGGCACTTCGGGTGAGGAATGACTGAACCCGACCAGTCGTTCGATTGGTAGAATAATTCGTGTTGCTGGGCACCGAAGTAATCGGTTGATTTGCCACGTTAAGCGGGATGGGATTGGACACGCTACCCGGAGGCCCGACTGGTTGATTGACTGGCGGATTGACATCAAACTTGTATTCCAAGTAGGTACCATTGTCATTGGTGCCGGTGAAACCAAGGGCGGCGAGTTCACCATCGTTGTACAATTCGTCCATGGCGGTACGAACGGCGTCCCGGCTAATCCAGAACTTGATGTTGCCGCCGCCTTGTGTGGCACACTCGGAAACTTCCCACTCGTTGCGGTTGGTTTTCTCACGAATAAGCTTCGTGACCTGATAACGGGACAAAACGCCCGCTGACTTGAGTTCCGTGATTGCCGCCACAACGGCTTCCGACAGTTTTTGGTATGTATTCATTTTCTTAACTTCTGTTTTTGTTTCTTTGTTGACATCAGCCACATTGGTTGATGCCTTTGACTCTACTACTTTAACATCATCCTTGGATTTGTCAAGGGTTATTTTAATTCCCTCGTTCCATCCATATCTGATTGCCTTCGACCAACCGTTCAGGTCATAACATCTTTGGCATATAAACTTGGGATTGTTGTCGCAACTACCGAGAGTGAATTTCCAGACTGCCGGATCACCACATTTAAATATGGAGCATTTTTCTACCAGTGGAATGTTATCCATTTTACCAGCTGTAAACCCTACGGCGCTGTACACGTCTTTCTTCATTATTTCTTCCACCAAATTATTCAAATGGGTTTGGGCTTCGGCTCTTAATAGTTTGTCAAAATCTACTGGATCAAACGGTGCTGGATCAAACACCAAAACCTTTTCGTCAAATTTGATGTTTCGTGGATCGCCGGCGTAGGAAATGGCGTTAAACTTGTTTTTGTTGCCGTAATTATCCTGATACCAAACCGACCAACCCCACCACGGAGTTACGTCTTTAATTTTGATGTACCGACATCCATCATTCGTCATAAAATGACGACCAAACGATATATTGTCAAACGTATATTCGTTATTCATAATTTAATTTCCTCCACTTCTCGGGTGATTGTTTCTTTTACAAATTCCGCCTTCAACACCTTCAAGTTCTTAGGAGCAAACGAGGATGCCTTTGTCACAGCCGCAGGAAACGCCGCAATCTGTTTGAGGATAATTGGCATTATCTCGGCGGGATCTTTGTCAAAAAATACTGTGATCGCATTACACTCATACTTGCCCTTGGCATTCTTGACTTGCGTAAGCTCGGAAACGTTGCT
>Ga0315289_10014060_pt1 | contig 11192 bp, 5 predicted proteins | sample YL17G11_40_MG_FD_203452 | JGI IMG/M metagenome (GOLD analysis project Ga0315289, IMG submission 203452) | Sediment microbial communities from Yellowstone Lake, YNP, Wyoming, USA - YL17G11_40 | ecosystem: Environmental > Aquatic > Freshwater > Lake > Sediment | place: USA: Wyoming | collected... | reverse complement strand
GCCGCACTCCTTGGCTTGAAATTCAAGAACGGCGGCGCTCTGCCGAGACGGCGCTACACGGTTTAAAAGAGCCAATGATGACTATATTTGACCACGGCATGATGCAGTTGCGGCACAATACGGCGGGCGCGCCGCGCAAAGTTTTCCACTTCGGTGGCTGGCGGCGCTTTCATTTTGCCGGCGCTTTGGCAGTGGCCTTGAGTGCGGCTTGGCTGTCACCGGTTGCAGTCGGGCAAGTCGTCTCTCCGGCCGGACCGTGGGACACCTTCAGCGACACCTGGGTGGCGACGGACGGGTTGGGCCGCAGTCTGCCCTCGGCGGCGGAGTGCGGTGCGCCGCGCAAAGAGAAATCCGTCGGCATCTTTTATTTCCTCTGGCTCGAAGGCAAGGGCGAGGTCTTCGACATCACCAAGCTGCGTGCGGCGAATCGCGCCGCGCCCGCCTACGGCCCGCCGAAGGCGTTTCATTTCTGGGGCGAACCGCTCTTCGGCTACTACCGCGCCGATGATGAATTCGTCATCCGCAAGCACGCGCAAATGCTCACGGATGCGGGGGTGGACGTGATCATCTTCGACGTGACCAACGGGCTGATCTACGAGCAGATTTGCCAGGCCATTTTCCGGGTGTTCGGTGAAATGCGGAAACAAGGCCAGCGCACGCCGCAAATTTCCTTCATTGCCAATCGCGGCTACCAGCGCGTCGTCGAAGAATTATACCGCAAGTTCTACGCGCAGAACCCCGAATCCGACCTGTGGTTTCGGTGGCAGGACAAACCGCTGATGCTGTCGCCCTCGGAAACTCTGAGCCGCGAGCAGACCAATTTTTTCACGCTCCGCCGTTCCTGGGCGTGGAGCAGCGCGGGCGGCTGGTTTGGCGATGGCCGCGACAAGTGGCCGTGGATTGAGCACACGCCGCAGAAATTCGGCTGGCACAGCTCGCCGGATCGCCCGGAACAAATCGCCGTGGCCGTGGCCACGCACCCCATTACTCTGGTGGGCCGCAGCTATCACAACGGCCACGAGCCGCCGCCCGGTCAGAGGCAGCCCGGGGCGGGCCTATTTTTTGGCGAGCAATGGACGCGGGCTTTGGAGGTCAACCCGGAATTTATTTTCGTCACCGGCTGGAACGAATGGGTCGCGCAACGGCAGGTAAAAACGGAGACGCGCGGCCCGCGCGAATTCGTCGGCGAGCCGCTCCCCATTGGCGGCGCTTGGTTCGTGGACACCTTCAACCAGGAATTCAGCCGCGACATCGAGCCGATGCAGGGCGGGCACGGCGACAATTACTACTACCAGCTTGCGAGCAATGTCCGCCGCTTCAAGGGCGCGCGGGTGCTGCCGCCGGTGGCATCGCAGCCGGTGCAGGTGGACGGACGCTTCGACGACTGGAAGGAAGTCGCCCCGGAGTTTCGAGACACGCTGGGCGACCCCGCGCGCCGCGATCATCCCGGCTGGAAAGGCCAGCCGCAGTTCGTCAATAAAACCGGGCGCAACGATCTCGCCGCCGCCAAGGTTTCCGGCGACGCCGACAAAATTTATTTCTACGTCCGCACCGCCGCGCCGCTCACGCCGTCCACCGGCGCGAACTGGATGCTGCTGTTCATTGACGCGGATCACAATCCCAAGACCGGCTGGCTCGGTTACGATTTCGTGGTGAACCGCAGCGGCGTGGAGAAAAATGCCACCACGCTTGAACGGAACATCGGCGGCAAATACGAATGGGGTTCGCCCGTCGAGGTGGCGTATCGCGCGGCGGGCAACGAATTGGAACTCGCCATTCCGCGCGCGGCTCTGGGTGCGGGCACGGACGCGGTGACGATTGATTTCAAATGGGCGGATGGCATCCAGCAGACCGGCGACTGGAGCGACTTCACTTTGAACGGTGACGCCGCGCCGAATGACCGCTATAATTTCCGCGCTATGTTTCCTGCAACCAGTTTCAAACAGGCGGCGTCCAATCCGTGACCATGACCATGCCTTTCTCCTCTGGAGGTTTGATTTCGGTGACAGCCGCGTGTGGGAAAGAACGCCAACGGCGTTCCAGCCTTTAGAGCGGTTTAATTAAAACTATGGCCGGATTTTGAAAGCCCTGGCGGTCGTCCGCGAGGTCTTGGACTGCGGCAGCCCTCTGCCGCTTTACGGCTTCTGTCCTGCGGTGGCAAAGCGGCAGAGGGCTGCCGCAGTCCAGGACGCTGGCGCGGAGTTCGGTTTACCCGAGGCGGCAGTGTGGCTACAGGTTTATTGAAACCGCTCTAGCGCAGGGTTGGCGCGGATGCGCCTACTCTGGGGCAACGCGCCAAATTGTTTCAACCCTGAAGGGGTTGTGGCGGTGGGCGAGATGATGGCTGCAACCCCTTCAGGGTTGAGATCGTTGCGGAATGCCGACCCAGGGTAGCCTGCGGTCGCAGGCAACCCTGGGCTGATTGACGGAACGCCGTTGGCGTTCCCCGAAATGCGGTGACGGTTCGATGCGGTGACGTTTTTTGAAGATCTGACATGAGAACGCAAATGAGAACGATTCGCCTGATGGCCATTGGGGCTGTGTTCGCGGCGGTAGCCACCGCCAATCTACGAGCCGCCGCAGCGGCAGAAGCGGACGGCGCATCTCTGCCTCTGGGTGTTTGCGACTTTGGCCTCAGTCAATTGTCCGACACGGTGTCGGGCCAGATCAAGACGCTACAGGAATTCGGCTACACCGGCCTGACCATGAAACTGGATGACGCCAAGCGGTTGCAGCAGTTCGACCAGTATCGGGAAGCAATCAAAGACACCGGTTTCAAAATCTATGCTGGCTACATCCCGGCGACGTTCACCACGAACAACACCAGTCTCCACGCGCATCTGGCGCAGGCGCTGCCCCGGTTGAAAAGCGTCAACGCCGCGCTGTGGCTGATCGTCCGGCCCACGGAACTGGATCGCCGCCAGGTCGCGGCGGAGTTGCGGGCCATCGCGGATCAGGCGCAGGCGGCGGGCGTGGAACTGGTGCTCTATCCCCACGCCGGCACTCAGATTCTCTCGGCCGAGGAGGCGCTGACCTACATCCGGGAAATCCCGAGCACGAACATTTTTGTTTCCCTGCAAATGTGCCACGAGGTCCGCGCCGGCAACGGCGAGCGGCTGACGGAAATCGCCCGGAAGATCAAACCTTGGCTGCGGCTCGCCTCCCTCAACGGCACGGATGTGGAACAAATCCCCGGCAAAGATGATCAGGCCCGGTTCGTCCAGCCGCTGGGGCAGGGCGATTTCGACGCGTCCAAACAGCTACGCGCGCTGTCGGCCATCGGCTACCAAGGCCCGGTCATCCTGTTCACCTACGGGCTGAAAAAAGTTTCCCCGGATCATCGCGCCCAATCCATCCAGGTCTATCGCGAAATGTTGGGCAAGTTGCCGCACTCGAATTGAAGCACGTATGCTTGATCCTAAAATGAAAACAACAACTGTCTGTCTGATCGCCATCAGCGCTGCGCTGATCGGCGGAAACGGTCTGCGGGCGGCGGAACAAACTCCGGCGACCAAGCCCAACATCCTCTTCATCCTTACCGACGACCAGCGGTGGAACGCGCTCGGCTGCATGGGCGACCCGAACGTCCAGACGCCGCACATTGACCGGCTGGCGCGCGAAGGCGTGCTGTTTCAAAATCACTTCGTCACCACTTCGATTTGCTGCGTCAGCCGCGCGTCCATTTTTGCCGGGCAATACGAGCGGCGGCACGGGATCGGAAATTTCACCAAGTCATTCTCGCCCGAGCAGTGGGCGCAAACGTATCCGGCCTTGCTGCGGCAACACGGTTATTACACCGGTTTCATCGGCAAGTTCGGCGTGGGCGACGACAAGGCCGTGGAGGCGATGGCGGGCAAGTTTGATTTCTGGCGCGGCATCGTCGGGCAGGGCGGGAAATATTTCATCGAGCCGGGCGACACCAACCGTGTTCACCAGACGGCGCGCTACGGCGGACAGGCGCTGGAGTTTTTGCGCGCGACGCCGACGAACCGGCCGTTCTGCCTCTCCATCAGCTTCACCGCGCCGCACGCGCGCGACCACATGCCGCGCGAATTCACGCCGGACGAGCGCGACGAGCCGATGTATGCGGAGCGGACGATCACGCCGCCGCCGAACGCGACCGAGGCTGAATTTGCCAAGCTGCCGAAATCCGTCCAGACCTCCGAGGCGCGCACGCGCTGGCATTGGCGCTTCGACACGCCGGAAAAATTCCAGAGCAACACCAGGGATTATTACCGGCTCATCAGCGGCATTGACCGCGAAGTGGGCCGCATCGTGGCGGAACTGCAGGCGCGCGGCCTGGCGAGCAACACTGTGATCATCTTCACGTCCGACAACGGCTTTGCGCTTGGCGACCGGGGGCTGGCGGACAAGTGGTTCATGTATGAGGAAAGCGTCCGCGATCCGCTGATCATTTACGACCCGCGCGAACCCGCCGCCAAGCGTGGCCGCAGCGAAAGAGCGATGACGCTGAACATTGACTTCGCGCCGACGATGCTGGCGCTGGCCGGCGTGCCGCCGCCCGCCGGCATGCAGGGCCGCAGTTTGCTGCCGTTGGTGCAGGGCCAGGCGCCGTCGGACTGGCGCACGGAGTTTTTCTACGAACACGATTTTGCCCCGAACATCATTCCGCCGAGCGAGGGCGTCCGCACGGAGCGCTGGGCTTACATCCGCTGGGTGAACGAATCGCCGCTGGTCGAGGAGCTTTTCGATCTCAAGGCCGACCCGTTGGAAGGACACAACCTGGCGGGCGACCCCGAACACGCCAGCACGCTCGCCAAGCTCCGGGCGCGCCGCGCGACGTATGCCAAGGAATTGAAGTGAACCTGTGACGGTTGAACGCTCAGGAATACCTGCCTCCCAAAACTATTAAGGCCGCAAGCACGAGCCGCCAATCGTCTGGCCGGGATCGCGCTCTTGATGGTTTTGTTTCCGGTCGTGCCCGGCATGGGCGCGCTTTCCTGGCGCGGAGGCCAGGCGGGCAACGCGTGGGACATCAATGCCACGCCCAACTGGTTCAACGGAGCTTTCGCCAGCGTTTATACGAACAACAGCGCCGTGGTCTTTGATGCGACCGGTGCGTCGAACGCAACGGTCGGCATTGCGCCAATGGTGCTGCCCGCATCAGTGTCCGTCAACGGCGCCAGCAACTACAAGCTCGCCGGGCCGGGCGGCATCGCCGGTGTCGCCGCGCTGAACAAGTCCGGCACGGGGGTTCTGACGCTGGCCGGAGCGAACACCTACACCGGCGATACCATCGTGAACGCGGGCACGCTGCTCGTCACCGGTTCGCTCGCGGCGGGCGGCACGGTGAACGTCAACGCCGGCACGCTCGGCGGCAGCGGCGTCATCAACGGCCCGGTCGTGGTGAATGACACGGCGGTTCTGGCTCCGGGGAATGGCACCATCAGCCGGCTCACCATCAACAACTCGCTGACGCTGGGAACGGAGAGCGAAACCGTGATGAACCTTAACTGCCGAGGAGGTGCCGTCACTCGGATGGCGACGGGTTTCGACATTCCGGCCGGTAAATGGAATTCAACGGGAACCGCGGGTTTCTTCGTTGACCGAATTGTAGCTCCGACTCAAAGGCCCGCGCAAAAGCAGAGGCGAGGCTCGATTTCTTCACTTACACGGCGCGGACGGAAGGATTCGTGAAAAGTCGTTTTATCTCTTGCATCTCCCCCCCCCCGCCATTATGGTAGAGGAGAACTTGGCAATGCAAACGCAACAGGACCTGATCCCTCCTATGAACATCCAGAAAACACCCACCACGTTCTGGGCACTGGCCGCGGCGCTGCTGCTGGCCGCCATCGGTCAATCCATCTTGCGCGCCGCACCCCGGCCAAATCCGTATCCGGGGGTGCCCAACATCATCTACATCATGGCCGATGACATGGGGTATTCGGACATCGGCTGCTACGGCGGCGAGATTCAAACCCCGAACATAGACCGGCTGGCCAGCGAGGGGCTGCGGTTCCGGCAGTTTTACAACTGCGGCAAATGCGAGATCACCCGCTCGTCGCTCCTGTCGGGACGGTATTCCGCGTATTGCGGCCTGCTGGTGGAAAACGGCACCACGCTGGGCGCGGTGATGCAATCCGGCGGCTACCAGACCTATGGCATCGGCAAGTGGCACATCGGCGAAGCCGTCGGCGAGACGCCGGCGGATCGCGGGTTCGATAATTTCTTCGGTTTCTACGGCGGGGCCACCTCGTATTTCACGCCCAGCGTGGGTGACATCCGGCTGGACTGCATGGCCAGCAACAATTTCGTCACGGCCTTTCCGCTCGCATATTTCATCAAGGACAGTCCCACCCGGAGCCGCGAACAGACTTATCCGCCGGGATATTATTCGACGGACGCGTTCGGCGACAACGCGGTAGCGTCGCTGGACGATGCCGTGGCCAACCACACCAACCGTCCGTTCTTCATGTATCTGGCCTTCAATGCGCCCCATGCCCCGGTGGTGGCGCCGGTGGCGCTCATCAATCAATACACCAATCTCTACTCCCGGGGCTGGGACGTGCTGCGGCAGGAAAAGTGGGAACGGCAGAAGGCGCTGGGCCTGATTGATCCGCAGTGGCAGTTGCCCCCGTTGAGCACCGACGTTCCGCGCTGGATCAATCTGGACGCGGCGCACCAGGATATTGAGATGCGCCGCCGGGCTGTGGATGCGGCCATGGTGGACCGCATGGATCAGAACATCGGCAAGCTGCTGGCGCGGCTGGATGTGCTCAATGCCACCACGCGGCCCGGCATCATCAGCAATACGATCATCATGTTTTGCAGCGACAACGGCGCCGCCGGCCACGACAACTCCAAATATAGCAATCCGCCCGAAAGTCCCGATTCCGCGTGGAATCAGGGGCCGGGGTGGGCGGAGTTGAGCAACATGCCCTTCCGCTATTACAAGCAGACCCAGTTGAACGGCGGCGTCTGCACCCCGCTGATCGTGCGCTGGCCCCAGGTGGTGGCGCCGGGGACGATGACCGACGAGCCGGGACATGTGATTGACATCATGGCGACTGTCAACGACCTCGGCCATTGCGACTATGCCGCGCAGAAAACTCCGGCGGGCGCTCCGGTGTCGCCGATGGATGGGGCCAGCCTGCGGCCCGTCTTTCAGGGCGGCACCCGGCCGCGGACCAATTCCTGGGGCTTTGAATTTGAACTCAACCAGTATGCCTACATCAAGGGCGACTGGAAAATCTCCTCGTTCTGTTCCAGCCCCTGGCGGCTCTACAACTTGGTCACCGACCGGACCGAGACGCACAACCTCCGTTGGGAATATCCCGAAATCTTCCAGCAACTCGTCGCCACCAACGATGCGTGGGCGCCGCCCGGGCATACCTACGCCGAGCGGGTCGGGTTCGATGTCACCGCCGCCAGATACCGCTTCCGGGATCCCATCACCCATGGATGGATTTACCCGGCGATCGGTCTGATCCTGACGAACATTGGAACGGTGCTCAACATGGACGCCACGGATCAGGAGGAGTATTACCGGTTCCACACGGCCTCGGTCGGAGTCGGCAACGGCTCGGATAACTTCACTTTTTTCGGCGACCGTTGCTTCGGCGATGGCGACGTGATCGCCCAGATTGAGACGGCCACCGGAACGGTTTCTTCGAGCCGCGGCGGTGTGATGGTGCGGCAATCGCTGGCCGCCGGAAGCCCCTTCGTGATGACCGCCTGGGCTCCGGGCGGGCAGTGCATGCAGACGGTGCGGACGGCCGCGAACGGAAGCATCACGACCACGACGACCGGCCCGGGCATCCAGTTGCCGGTCTGGCTCCGGCTCCTGCGCCAGGGCGACGTGTTTACCTCCTCCTATTCGACCAACGGCTACTCCTGGACGGATTTCGCCACGGTGACGAACAGCCTCGGCGCGGAGGCGCTGGGCGGGCTGGCGTCCAGTTCCGGCAGCACCGCGACGACGGCCTTCTTCCAATGGCGCGAGTGGGAGAACCGCCACATCATGCAATATCCGCAACGCGCCCGGCTGGTGGATGGCTTGCCGGAACTGCTCGGCTACGCGCTGGGCGCGGATGAGAACACGGATGCCCGCAACCGGCAGCCGGTCATCCAGATGACCAATGTGGCAGCCTCCACCTATCCGCAACTCAATTACATCCGCCGCAAAAACACGAACGGGCTGGCGTTTGGCTATCTGGGCGGAGCGGCTCCCGGCGCGCTGGTGGAAGACTCCGCCAACTGGGTGCAGACCGGCGCCGCTCCGGGCCCGGATGCTGACAGCGAACACGTGGCGGTGCGGCGGGTGATTAACGCGCAGACCGCCACCAACGGCTTTTTCCGGCTCAAAGTTGGCTCGCAGTGAACCATGATTTCCAACGAACCAGATTTCCGCTCCTCAACAAACAAAACCAAAAACCTGTGACTAAAGGCTTTTTTTTGCTTGAAATCAGCCCGCAATGAATTATGATTTCGAACGAACCAGAATTCCGCTCGACAACAAACAAAACCAAACCAAACAAAAGAACAAAACCATGAAAAAAACACCAAGCAGTTCACCAACGGCCGGTTCACCCCGGTGTAATCCCGCTGTTGACATTCGCGCCGCGCGCACCAAAAGGGCGTTCACCCCCTGGCGCTGCCCGGCGGTTTTCCTCGCCTGCCTCCTGGCGGTGGCCGGCATGTTTCTGTTGCCGCAGCGCGCCGGCGCGGCGCTGACCGACAATCTCGAACTGTATTACAGTTTCGACAATGACACTTCCGCCCTGGGCGGAGTCCATGACAACTCCGCCAATATCCGGAACGGCACCGGCCAGCTCGGGGCCGGCCCCTACCTTGGTGGTACCAACGCCCTGACCACGCTGATTTTTGACACCAATGTTCCGCCCGCCATCGGCGCCGGGAATTGCCTCAGTAGCACGAACTCAACCGATTATATCAACTGCGTCAATGCGAGCGGGAACTATCTCGGGGTGTTGGGAGGCGGGTCACGCACCGTGGCGCTTTGGATGAAGCACAATACGAACGCAGCCGTGACGGGTCACTCTACGTTTGCTGAATGGGGGGATGTCAATACGACTGGAGGGAAATTTACCATCAAGATCCACACCACCGCCGGTGCTGGCAATGCTTGCTTACGCGTGGAGGTTAAAAACGGGCAGGTTCTCGGCAGCACGCAGATCACCAACGGAAATTGGTTTCATATCGCCGCCACTTATGACAGTGCGGATGCCGCCCTCGGAGTTTCCGGCGTGAAACTGTATGTGAACGGCAAACGCGAAACGCTGAATGACTTCGGCTCCACCAACATTCCCGTCAATACCCTCTCGGTCACCAATGTCGTCATCGGCGTCGCGCAAGGCCCCACCCGCCATTTTAACGGCTGGATTGATGAATTTGGCATCTGGAGCCGGGCCTTGTCCGCGACGGAAATCACGAACCTGTTCACTGGCACCGTCGTGCCCGCCCCGGCGGTGGCTTCCACCGTCCGGGTCGAAACGGCGGCGGACGGCAGCGGCGCGACATATAACGGCGGGGTGATTCCCTCCGGCACCGTGCTGACCAACTATGCCATCTACCGGGACAGCGGCGGCGCTTTTCTCAGCAACGGCGTGGCCAGTTGGTCGCTGATTGAAAAGACCAGTGGCATCCTTGACGGCAACCTTGTTCCGGCGGGCGACCAAATGAGCGCCGTGTTCACCGCGGCGGCTTCCGGCACCTGCAAAATTCACGCGGCGGCGGCCGGATTTTCCTCGGTGGATTCCGGCACTTTGATCGTGCATCGCGATATCGTCTGGAAGGGCGACGGCGGCGGCAACGTATGGGATCTGCAGACGACCAGCAACTGGTGGTTGACCAATCTGAGCACCACCGTAACTTTCGCCGACGGTGACAATGCGGTCCTGGATAACAACGGCGCGGCCAACAACACGGTCAGCCTGTCCGGGGACTTGGCTCCTGAATCGGTCGGCTTTGGCGGCACGGCCAGCTACACCCTCACCGGATCCGGACGCATCACCGGTGTCGCCTCGCTGTCCAATTACACCAGCGGCGTGACGACCATCCTGACCTCGAACAACTATGCCGGGGTCACCTGGATCACTGGCGGCACGCTCAAGATCGGCACCGGCGGCACCCTGGGGACGATCGGGAATGCCCCCGTGTTGCTCCAAAACTCCAGCACGCTCGCCCTGAACCGGTCCGATGCGATCACGATTCTCAACCAGATTTCCGGCCAGACCAACGGGTTTTTTGGCAATCTGGAAATCCGCTCCGGCACCGTCACGCTGTCCGGCAACGGGAACAACGCCAATTTGTATGCGCATGTGTTCAATGGCGCAACGCTGATTCTTAACAGAACCGCCATCGCCGTTGATGGCGGCAACATTGATTCCACCCCGGCCCTGGTGGTGGACGCGGGCGGCCTGGTCAAGTTGAACCAGAACAACGCAAACATCGATCGCTCCAGCCTCCTGATCAACGGCACGTTTGACCTGGCCGGTTACGCCGAGAACATCAACGGCCTGACCGGCTCGGGCGTGGTGGACAACACCTCCTCGGTGAGCAACTCCACGCTGACCGTCGGCCAGAACGCCGCCTCCAGCACGTTCACGGGTGTCATTCGCAATACGGGCACCAACCTGGCCCTGACCAAGACCGGCCTCGGCACCATGAGCTTGAGCAACGTTCTCAACAGCTACAGCGGCGACACCACCATCAGTGCCGGCACCCTGCAGGTGCTGGCCAGCGGCTGCATACCCGACGGGACGGGCAAAGGCAACCTCGTGGTCAACAACGGCGGCACGTTTGATCTCTATGGGTTCAATGAAACGGTCAACGGACTGACCAGCGCCAGCAACCAGACGACCGGAGTGATCGGGAACAGCGGCGGCCTTTCCACAGTGGCACCCTCCACGCTCACCCTTGGCGCCGCGAACGTCAGTGCGACGTATGACGGAACCCTCACCGACAACAGCGGTGGAAGTGGCAGCCCGATTTTGTCGCTCACGAAGATCGGCACCGGCACCCAGGTGTTGACCGGCCCCTGCAACCATTATGGCGCCACGACCGTCAGCAACGGGGTTCTGCGCATCAATGGCACCCTGTCGTACAGCCCGGTCACCGTGGCTTCAGGCGGCACGCTCGGCGGCACCGGCACCCTCAGTTCCGCAGTGCAAATCCTGAGCAATGGCACCCTGTCCCCCGGAGCCTCGATC
>Ga0315289_10014059_pt1 | contig 11192 bp, 7 predicted proteins | sample YL17G11_40_MG_FD_203452 | JGI IMG/M metagenome (GOLD analysis project Ga0315289, IMG submission 203452) | Sediment microbial communities from Yellowstone Lake, YNP, Wyoming, USA - YL17G11_40 | ecosystem: Environmental > Aquatic > Freshwater > Lake > Sediment | place: USA: Wyoming | collected... | reverse complement strand
AGAATTTTTCGCTTATCAATATGGGGATTATCTTCAAAAGGTGACTGACTTAAAGTTATTCTCGCTTGAAATTCACCGGAATTGTCTTTAAAAAAATAATCATTGATGCCTAAATATAATCTTCCACTCTTTTTGATTTCTGCAACATACTTATCCCCTACTAAAAAGGTATCTCCATCTTCATCAATTTTCCCGATTAAGGCGTAACAAGGATAAGGACCAAGATACCCTGCAGGTAATGGAAATTTTATATCTTCATTATCTCCACGATTAATCAACTCACAATTGTAATCACTTGATTCGAAATTATAAGTTCCTTTAGGAGAAACTTTATAATCATAAGTCCTGCCAGTAAATATTTCTGAGAGTGAAATTTTAGAGACTTTTATCTTACCCCAGCTCTGGATGGAAATATAATCTCCTTGATTCAAATCAAGACCTGTATCAATCCAGGAACTCTTCGCAGAAATTTTTACAATATTATCTTTTTTATCACCAATAAATGAAACGTTCGAGCCTAATAAATAACTCAATATGAAAAGAGAGATAAGCAATGTAAAAAGAAATTTTTTCAACCTGATTTCCTTATTAAAAATTTCTGGAATACTAAACTATTATAGTTACGAAATCAAATGAAATTAAACAAAACTCTTTGAAATTCTATTATCTAATATAATCGTCAAATAGATGCCATCCCTTCAATCCAAAATGATATAGTTTGACAAATCAAATCTATATTCCAAATAATATGAATCCTCTTTACTTTTACAATTCTATATGTTATCAAACTAAATAAATTTAAATATCATAGTGGATAAAAATAATGAGGCTAAAAATTCTCTGTCTGTTATTTATTTTTTCATCAATTTTATTTGCACAGACTTCTACTCCTGAACAAGAAGCTACTGATCTCAAAGACTTCGAGTCTATAAAATCCTTGATAAAAAGAGGACGAACAAAAGAAGCTCGGATCTCATTAAAGGAATTCATTAATCAGTATCCGAATTCAGAACTCCTGCCTGAGGCTCGCTATACTTATGCGAAACTAAATAATAATGTTAATTCTGCGATTGAAGATTTTTTACTCATTGTTAATACATTTCCAGACTCTCCTTATGCTGAAAAGTCTCAATATCACATCGCTGATTATTACTATTTAAATGGGAAATATAATGAGGCGATAGATGAATATCAAAAATATACCAACCAATATACCAATGGTGAATTTATCGAACAGGCAATAATTAATCTTTCTAATTGCTTCATTCTGAATGGGAAATATACTGATGCCTTACATTTGCTCCAACAAGTTCAGACAAAATTCAAGCAAAGAGCAAAAGACCCATTCATAATAGATGCTATAGGTGAATGTTATCTTGGAATGGGTGACTATCAGAATACAAATAAAATTTATAAAGAACTAATTGCGAAATTCCCGAACTACGAATTGCTCTCGAAAGCTTATCTGAACTATGGCTTATCACTCGAAGAATTAAATCAGCTCGATGAAGCAAAAAAATATTATAACGATCTTATTAAGAGCTTTCCGAAAAGTCGCGAAGCTCTATTAGCACAATATAGGCTTGATGATTTGGAAAAATCAAAATTGTAATTAACAAAAATACATTTTAGACAGGATATACAGGATTAACAAGATATAAATAATTTATTGGTAATTGGAAATTTAATATTGATTTAGCTTATCTTGTACATCCTGATTAATATTTATCAGCGTTAATCCGTAATAATACGTGAAAATCCGCGTTCTATTTAAATGGAGTTTTGCTTAATATGTCCGATATTGTAACACCAATGGTCAAACAATATAATAAGATAAAGCAGGCGCATCCTGACCATATCCTCTTTTTTAGACTCGGTGATTTCTATGAGATGTTTAACGAAGATGCAAAGATTGCATCGAAAATCCTTGATATTGTTCTAACAAGAAAAAAGGTTGGTAAAAATAAATATCTTCCTCTTGCAGGAATCCCATATCACAGCGCTGATAACTATATCGCAAAACTCATCAAATCCGGATACAAAGTAGCAATCTGCGAACAAGTCGAAAACCCAAAACTTGCCAAAGATATTGTGAAAAGAGAAGTTATCAGAGTCATCTCTCCCGGCACAGTAGTTGAATCAAATATCTTAGAAGAAAAATCTAATAATTATCTCATCTCAATTTATCGTGAAAATGGAGTCTGGGGACTTACCTCACTCGAATTTTCTACAGGGGCTTTCTATGTAACCGAATTCAATTCATTAACAGCGACTAAGGAAATGCTGAATGAACTCTTCAGAATTGCCCCTGCGGAATTATTACTCCCGGAAGAGATAAAAACCAACTCTGATTTAATGAAAGAAATCAAATCTAATCTAAACACCTTCATTACATTTAGAGAAGACTTGTTCTATGATATTTCAGAAGGAAGAGAATTATTACATAAACACTTTGGAGTCCATAATCTCTCAGGATTTGGCTGTGAATCCCTCACATCAGCTTTAGGCGCTGCCGCATCAATCATTTCTTATGTAAATGAAACTCAAAAAACTCTCTTAACCCATATCAATAAGATGACTTATTACTCTATTAATGAGTTTATGATACTTGACCATACCACTCAAAGAAGTCTTGAGCTTATTCATCCCATTCATCCAGAAAATAAAGAAGCAACACTGCTTGCAGTGATTGATAATACAATTACTCCAATGGGTGCAAGACTGCTTAAGAACTGGATTTTGCAACCATTAATTAAAAAAGAACAAATAAATAAACGATTAGATGCAGTTGAAGAACTTATTAAAGATGTTGCGATTAAAATTGATATCGCAAAAGGATTAAAAGGAATAACAGACCTCGAAAGAATCATCGCCAGAATCAACTGTAATCGGGCTAATGGTAGAGATTTGATTGCTTTAAAACTATCGTTAGAACGAGTTCCTTTTATAATAAATACTCTGAAGAAATCCAATAATTCTTTTTTAATCGAGCGTACTAATGATTGTCCCAATTTATCAGAAGTAATAAAACTCATCGATAATAGCATTGTCGAAGAACCTTCCATTTCGATAAAAGAGGGAAATTTAATTAAGAACGGTTTTAATCCTGAACTTGATGAGCTAAGGTCCATTACCACTGATAGCAAAAGCTGGATTGCTAAATTAAGAGAACAAGAAATCAAGCGAACGGGTATTTCATCTCTGAAAATCGGATTCAATAAAGTCTTTGGCTATTATATCGAAATTACAAATCCGCACAAGAACCTTGTCCCATCAGATTATATCAGAAAACAAACATTAACAAATGCAGAAAGATATATCACGCCAGAGCTTAAAGAGAAAGAGGAAATTATATTAACTGCAGATGAAAAAATATGCGAATTAGAATTTAACCTCTTCCAGGAAATCTCTAAACGAATTATTAACTTTACAAAAGAAATCCAGAAGACAAGCGAGATTGTCGCAACATTAGATTGCCTGAACTCATCTGCAGAAACTGCTATCAAACATAATTACACAAAACCAGATATTATGGATGATGGAATAATTGATATTAAAGACGGAAGGCATCCTGTCCTTGAAACAATCGAACTTGACACCAACTTTGTTCCTAATGACGCCTATCTTGATAGTAACTCTCATCAGATTTTAATTATAACCGGTCCGAATATGGCAGGTAAATCAACATACATTAGACAAGTTGCCTTGATAACTCTACTTGCTCACATCGGTAGCTTCGTTCCAGCCTCCAAAGCCTCAATCACAACAGTGGATAGAATATTTACAAGAGTTGGTGCTATGGATTACATTGCAAAAGGACAAAGCACTTTTCTTGTTGAAATGAATGAAACCGCAAATATTCTGAATAACGCCACAAATAAAAGTCTTGTTATCCTCGACGAAATCGGAAGAGGAACAAGTACTTATGATGGAGTAAGTATTGCGTGGAGTGTCATTGAATATCTTCACAACTCGAAAAAGTGCCAACCAAAAACCCTCTTCGCAACGCATTATCACGAATTAGTAGAACTCGAAAATTCTCTTGAACGTGTTAAAAATTATCATACAGAAGTCATAGAGAAAGAAGATGAAATTACTTTTCTCTATAAAATTTTACCTGGTGGAACTGACCATTCTTACGGAATTTATGCAGCGAAATTAGCAGGAATCCCATCATCAGCTATCGAACGAGCAAAAGAAATATTATTTGACCTAGAATGTGGTGAGACACCCATCAAAAAAAGCGACGAGAAGAAAAAAGCAAAACTGAAAAAAGATGCACAATTTCAATTAACTTTTTTCTCCGCCCTTCCAAATTCCATTATCGAAAAACTAAAAAACATTGATATTGATTCCCTTAGACCTGTTGATGCTCTTAATCTTCTTAATCAACTGATAGAAGAGAGCAAAAAGTTATAATTTTATCTTGCCTATATTTTTCAAAATATATATTCATTAGTTCTTATATCAAGATTACTAAAATCTTTGGTTTATATAATCTGAAATTCACTTTAATCTTAAATCTATAAAAATATAAGGACAAAAAAATGGGATTTACATTCCTCGATTACTTTATTCTCGCTACATTTTTTGCAGGAATAATGGTTTTTGGAGCTTTAGTGGGGGGAAAACAGAAATCAGGACGCGATTATTTTCTTGGTAATCGTGAACTTCCCTGGTGGGCATTGGCAGCGTCCGTCGTAGCAGGCGAGACATCAGCCTTGACCATCCTTGGAGCACCAGTCACATCTTATTTTAATGAAAGTTTAGGTTTTCTCCAATTATGCATCGGCTATGTTATCGCACGAACAATTGTCGCATTTCTATTTTTACCTGCTTATTTCAAAGGTGAACTTTATACCGTTTATGAATTCCTAAAAGTAAGATTCGGAACAAAAATGCAAAAAACAACGTCATCTGTTTTTATCCTTACACGCTTATTAGCTGATGGTGTGAGACTCTTTGCTGGAGCTCTTGTCCTCACAGCTATATTCAAAATGCCGATTGTCTGGGCAATAATTCTTATGGGAGGTGTTTCGTTAATCTACACTTATATAGGTGGAATAAGAGCCGTTGTCTGGACAGACTTATTATTACTTATCATATACCTAACAGGCGGTATTGTTGCATTCCTTATGATACCTGCAAAAATCCCAGGAGGATGGGATGCTGTGTGGTCACATATATCTCACACTAAAGTATTTAATTTTACCTTTAATCTTAAAGATACATACACATTCTGGGCAGGAATCATCGGTGGAACGTTCTTATCTATGGCTTCTCACGGAACAGATAATCTTATTGTTCAAAGATTACTAACCGCAAAAAATCTTAGACATAGCCAGGCAGCTATCATCGTAAGTGGTGTCATAGTCTTTTTTCAATTCCTTCTCTTTCTTGTGATTGGTTTAATGCTTTACCTATTTTATCATACAGTAAAACCACTTCCTACGCTTGATAATAGAAATGAATTATTACCTTTCTTCGTTGCTAATGAGATGCCTCGAGGAATTGGTGCTTTATTAATCGTTGGCATCTTTTCTGCCGCAATGTCAACGATTTCCTCTTCCTTAAATGCGCTCTCTTCAACAACAGTGAATGACTTCTATAAAACACTTACCAAAAAACCTGTTGAACCCAAAATGGAAGTAAAAATTTCAAGATACGCCACAGCCTTCTGGGGTGTCATATTTGTCTTGTTTTCATTCTTATTCTTAAACACAAAATCTGTCCTCGATACAGGTCTTGCTATCGCATCCTATACTTATGGTGGATTATTGGGTGTATTCTTTCTTGGTCTATTCTTTTCGAGATCCAATCAAATTGGTGCTATTAGTGGGTTATTTTCCAGCTTAGTAATTATGTTATTTTTAGTGGCTTATAAAGTAGTTGCTTGGCCCTATTTTGTTTTTATCGGGACAATTCTAACTTGTATTGTCGGTTTAGTAGTCAGTGCATTAGTACCTGATAAAAAAAGATAATAGTCACAACTATATCCTCTCATTTTCAGATATTGCAGGTTGTATCACAACATGGTAATAGGATTCATCATTCAATATTAGCGATAGATAGTATATTTATGTTGGCTATTTTATTTTTTTAAGATGGATAGTTATTTATAACAGTTTATTCAATGAATGAATTAATAAAAATTGTTGACAAATGATTGACAAAGATTTTAATAATTGTTTTATTACAACCTTAATTTCTCAATTATCTCCCTTTATGACTAAGCTTAGAGAGAAGGAGGTGAAAGTAATCATAATTTATCCAATTCAAAATTCTTAAAAATGTAAAATCAAATTAACAATAAGGAGAAAAAACAATGCGTTTTAAAAAAGGATTTACTTTGATTGAATTATTAATTGTCGTAGCAATTATCGCTATATTAGCAGCTATCGCTGTTCCCAATTTTCTTGAAGCCCAAACAAGAAGTAAAGTCTCTCGTGCAAAAGCAGATATTCGGACATTGGCAACCGCCCTTGAAACCTACTTTGTCGATTGGAACAAGTATCCAGGCGATGGCGCCCAATTTTGTTGGAACTATCCCAATTATCCCTATGATGCATACTGGTATGTGCCGGATACAGTAACCACGCCAGTAGCTTATGTTACCTCTGCAGTTCTGGTAGACCCGTTCCGTGATAAGGAATTAGTAACTTCAGTAAAATATCGCCGATATCGTTATTGGTATATTGATATGACATGGGGAACTGTTGGTACTCGTACTACGGCATCTACGACTTTACCTTTTCTAAAGTACTATTATGGTTCCTGGAAATTAAACTCTGCTGGTCCTGATAGAACTTATGGTCCCCATTATACCTCAGATGTTTATCCTGGAAATATGAGTCTAAACATTGCGATTCCTTATGACTCGACAAATGGTACTGTTAGTGCTGGTGATATTATGCGTAGTCAGGCCCACTCTGAGCAGACTAAATAGTGAGAGAATATAATTAGTCTTCTAAACAATCCGAACTGTAAGTAGTAGCGATATTATGCGTAGCCAAAAAGATTCTTAAGCTTCTAATCTAAAACAATTGTGAAAATTAATGTAGAGACACGATATATCGTGTCCCTACAAAACGTCTTTATAACTCCACTGTTATCTTCAATTTAAATCTCTAAAATGGCGTTGCGATTCATTTTATATTTATAGTAGTTCGATTCATCGAACGATTATTGTCGGATAAATTTACCCACTACAACTAAAGTATCTCAGAGGTCTCAAATTAAGGTCTCTGAAATACTGGCTAAAATACGAGATTCTTCGCTGCTCCTTCGCTTCGCTCAGGACTTCGGCTCAGAATAACAGAGACTTTAAAATGTCATTGTGAGGAGGCGAAGTCGACGAATCAATCTCGCTTTTAGTTACAAAATGTTAGTTTTTCAGAGATTTCAAGTTTTATCCAAGAATATTAATCATAGATAACTATACACAATTGTTTTTATAATCAGTTTATTCATTGTTTGAATTAATAAAATGTTGACAAATGCTTGACAAAGACTTTAATAATTGCTCTATTATGACCTTAATTTCTTAAATATGTTCCTTGATTACTAATCTAAGAAAGAAGGAGGTGAAAATATTACAAACTGATGAGTTTCCATCAAATAGAAAAAAATATAATCTAATTAATGTAAGGAGAAAAAATATGTTTTCAAGAAAAGGCTTTACGCTTATTGAACTATTAATTGTAGTGGCGATTATCGCCATTTTAGCCGCAATTGCGGTGCCTAATTTCCTTGAAGCTCAAGTTCGCTCCAAGGTTTCTCACCAGGTAGCAAACATGCGGACAGCTGTTACCGCTCTCGAGTCTTATTATACTGATTATAATGCCTATCCACCTACTACTTATACCGGTGTAAATGGTACATATGCTGCTAATGAACTTTGGAAAGTTTATCCCGGAAGCTTAACTACTCCTATAGCTTTTATAAGTAGTGAGGCAGCTCTCATTGACATTTTCCGTAAGGCACATAGTTTCCCAAGTCAATTAGCAAATGAAATTATGTATCTACCATCTTTTTATTACCAACCACCCTATGATGGTCCCCCCACCTCTTATGCACCACAGATGAATCGTTATGGTTTATGGGTTATCCGCAGTGCTGGTCCAGATACATATTATCAAAATCAAGCTGGTGTGCATGGAGATTATGGTTTTGGTGGCACTAACTGGAATCTTGCTTCATATGATCCAACTAATGGAACAGTTAGCGCTGGTGATATTTATCGTAGTCAGAAAAGAGCTGATGAATCCCATTTGTAAAAATTATTAAAATGAAAAACAAACTAATCTAATCTAAATAATAGTAGAGACACGATATATCGTGTCTCTACAAATTTCATAATTCACTCCTTTTACATTTCACCTCATAAATGTAATTAACAATCAATTATATAAAAAAAATAACTCAATTTTGTCTTGAAATAATTATTGTCATTTCTGTTAATAAAAATTAATGATATTATCTTTAAAATAAAATATATTTTCTTACCCAAAACCTATTTAATATCAAAAAAGATACAAACAGAAAAGTAACAAAATGAGTATTATAACAATTCTCTTTATTGCATTTGGATTATCAATGGATGCCTTTGCAATTTCTATTACAAGTGGCTTGATTATTAAACGCCTTAAGATAACTCACGCCTTAAGAATCGCCTTTTTTTTCGGATTATTTCAGGCAATTATGCCCATTATTGGATGGTTAGCTGGAATAACCTTAAAAAATTTTATTGCAGGAACTGACCACTGGATTGCATTCGGACTTTTAAGTTTCATCGGTTGTAAAATGATTTATGAATCAACTAAAATGGAAAGAAATGAAAAGGAATTTGACCCTCTCAATACCTATGTATTATTATTATTATCAATAGCTACAAGCGTTGACGCCTTAGCCGTAGGACTCAGTCTCTCTTTATTAAAAATATTGATAGTAACACCTGCAGTGATAATCGGAATCGTAACATTTTTATTATGCCTTATTGGTGTTTATATTGGTGATAAATTTGGACACTTTTTTGAAAGAAAAATTGAGGTCTTCGGTGGCTTGGTTCTAATAGGAATCGGAATAAAAATATTGATTCAACATTTATTATAAAAAAATTAAAATTATTGAATAAACTGTATGCTACCTTATGTTATATTAGGAAAGCATAACCTAATAATTGAATATGAATTACCATTCTGTCTCGTTCACAAGCCCCCGAGCTGCGCCATAATTATTTTGTATTTAGTAACCCATAGATTTATCTATGGGTAGAAGAAAATATACTCTAATCCGTGGTTATAAATATACAACCGCTCCGCAGTTGAAAAAATTCTAATCATAAGCTTTTGCACTGAAAACGGTTTGAAATTTATATGAATGATAAGAACATAAAAAAAATCGAACTGAAAATTTCAGGAATGACCTGTGCAACCTGCGCAAGCAGAGTTGAAAAGTCTCTTTTGCACCTTGATGGTGTTTCCAAAGCTAATGTGAATCTCACAAATGAAACTGCTAATGTAGAATATGATTCAACAAAATTGCGACTCGTTGACCTTGAAAAAGCTGTTGGTAATGCTGGATATGGCGTAATAAATGATAAAATCATTCTGAAAATCGGAGGAATGACCTGTGCTAATTGTGTAAAAACAATAGAAAAAGCTCTTAAAAAATTAGATGGAATTATTGATGCAACCGTTAATCTTAGCGCAGAAAAGGCTTATGTAACATATAACTCAAACACTGTAACCATATCCGAAATGAAAAAAGCCATTGAAGCCGCGGGCTATCAATATCTCGGATTTGAAGGAGAAGAAAAAGAAGAATTAGAAAAGGCTTACAAAGAAAAAAGTTTAAAAGAGAAACGTAATAAATTTATTTTAGGATTTATTGTAGGAATCTCCTTAATGATTCTTAGTTATGTTCCTACTCACCGATTTCCTACTATTTCATATATAGTGCTTATAATTTCAACACCTGTATTTATCTATATTAGTTATCCAATCTTTCTTGCTGGATTTCGAGCACTAAAAAATAAAACTCTCAATATGGATGTAATGTATTCAATGGGAATTGGCGTTGCCTTCATATCAAGTGTATTAGGCACATTTGAATTCATCCTTTCAAAAGATTTTATGTTTTATGATACTGCAATTCTTCTCGCATCGTTTCTGACTTTAGGACGATATTTAGAAGCAATGGCAAAAGGGAAAACATCTGAAGCAATTAAAAAACTAATCGGCTTACAACCGAAAACAGCCATCGTAATTCGAGATAACAAAGAATTTGAAACACGCATAGAAGATGTCGTAATCAACGACATAATTCTTGTCAAACCCGGAGAGAAAATCCCTGTGGATGGTGAAGTTATTGAAGGTGAGAGCTATGTTGATGAATCGATGATTACGGGAGAACCAATTCCAAATCTAAAGAAAAAAGGCAACATAGTGATTGGTGGAACAATTAGCAAAAACAGCGTACTCAAATTTAAAGCTACTAAAATTGGGAAAGACACTGTTCTTGCTCAAATAATCAAACTCGTAGAAGAGGCTCAAGGTTCAAAACCTCCCATTCAGGGAATTGCAGATAAAGCCGTGAGCTATTTTATTCCACTTGTTTTGTTAGTCGCAGTAATCACATTTGTAATATGGTTTTTTATTTTTCACTCCCAACTTCTTTTTGCTTTGTCATCTTTAATTTCAGTTCTTGTCATCGCCTGTCCTTGTGCACTTGGTCTTGCAACACCGACCGCTGTTACTGTTGGTATTGGACGTGGTGCGGAACTCGGTGTTCTTATAAAGAATGGAGAAGCTCTGGAGATATCAGAAAAACTAAGTACAATTATTTTTGATAAAACAGGAACTCTCACAAAAGGAAAACCCGAAGTAACTGACATAATTCCAATAAGCGTTGATGAAAAAGAGTTATTAAAATTAACAGCAAGTGTTGAAAATAATTCTCAACACCCGATTGCAGAAGCCATTGTCAGAAAAGCAAAAGATAATAACATTGATTTAGAAAAATGTGAATATTTCGATACCTTAGAAGGAAAAGGCGTCATAGCAAAAGTATTTGGAACAGAAGTGTTGATTGGAAGTAAAAATTTTTTTAGTGAAAAAAATATTTATATGACCAGCGAGATGGATAAAAAAATCTCACAATTGGAGAATGAAGGAAAGACAGGTGTTCTCATC
>Ga0315289_10014058_pt1 | contig 11192 bp, 17 predicted proteins | sample YL17G11_40_MG_FD_203452 | JGI IMG/M metagenome (GOLD analysis project Ga0315289, IMG submission 203452) | Sediment microbial communities from Yellowstone Lake, YNP, Wyoming, USA - YL17G11_40 | ecosystem: Environmental > Aquatic > Freshwater > Lake > Sediment | place: USA: Wyoming | collected... | reverse complement strand
AGAAGCACTAGCCTGCGTGCAGCATGTACGCAGTAGTCTCTGTTCAACAAGGCTAGAGATTATGGAGCACTTCTTCGATACCTGGTTCTATTCCTTGCAGTAAAATGAATCCTCTAGGTCCTTCTCTTGCCGTGATTTCACCTGCAATGTTAGTTTGCATGAGTGTTTTCACTTCGTCGATGTTCCGGGTGTGTCCTAGAACCCAGATGAGTTTTGTGTAAGCTGCTGAATGACGGAAGAATCATTTTCTATATGGATTTGCTCAAGACAAAACCAGTGAGAGGACAACCTAGAAATGAGGAGCTCGACAAGATAGTGAGAGATAGAATTGTCAAAGTCCACATGTCTCCTGCCACTTGGAAAAGTGTAGCTAAATGGATGATGAGCCACGTCGAAAGATTCGAAAAGCAGTTTGGAAAGATACCAGAAGCAGAGGGCACTCCTAGCAAGACGGAGCAATCTCAATCCCATATCGTATAGCCTTTTGCGGAACCAATTCTGAGAGGCTAGAGTTTGCAGTCTAGCCTAGCCTTTTTCTCTTCTTTCTCAGATTGAACATTGCCTATTATTGTAATAAGCGCGCGCGGCTCGGAAAACAAGTTTTTGCTGAATCAGAAAATGTATATGCGGGTTCATGTCTACTAGGATAGAACGTGAAAACAATGACCCTGCTTTTGATAAAGCCTGAACTTCTGGAGAAGGGTAGTGCCTTTGAGTTTTCGGATCAGATCATTAACAGCCTTCGTAAAGAAGATGAATTGTTTGTTGTGGGTATCGGTAGCGCAGTATCGCTGGCATGCATGGCTGTTCAGAGATCAACCAGCTTAGCGAGGGCTTCTGTGGATGAGTTGAGCCTTAGTTACATCGGTTCTCCAATGCTGGGGTTGGGCGGAGTGTTTTTTGTCATAGGCAAAGAGCCTAAGAGAGACTGGGAAAAAGAGAGGAAAGATTTGGAAAAGGGAATGAACCTGAGTTTTGACCGCAATGGTCAACTAGTTGTAATTTCAAGGAAGTTGCTCCCTGAAAAGACAATTCCTCTTTGTCTCTCGAAACTGCTGGAAGCTGATTCGCTGAAGATCTCGGCCACGGCGAACTCGATCAATCGTGCCGTGTCAATTGCATTGGAACTGACTGAGGGAACGATCGCTCCGTATGAACTGTGCATTCCGCTTGTTTCACTTTCGACAGTAAAATTTGTCGGCGAGGAAAATACTGTCCTTGAAACTGCGATGGATATTTTTCTCAAAAAGGGCAAAAAGGCTCCACGCTCAAAGAAACACGAACAAATGTTGAAAGAATTGCAGAATAGGTAGTGGGAACTAGTGTCCAAGGTGACAATTTATCCGAAACGACCCTGTATCGGCGTGGACTGTTCTGGCCAGCCAGGCAAACCGCCAATGATAGCGGTTGCCACCAGATGGTCTAGACGAGACAAACAAAACAAGTGGATCGTCAAGGTTGCAGCGGATCAAATCAATAAATATTGTTCAAAAAGAGACTGGCAAGAAAAAATCTACGCCTCTATCGTTTTCAAGGCATTAGACAAAGTCTTGGAACCTAATTACGAGATTCATATCGACAAGGACTTTCCAAATCCCAAGAAAGAACAAAAGGTAATGGGATACCTCAAGTATTTGATCGGTTGTCACCATGTGGGCGATGCAACGAAAGAAAAGCCGACTATCTCTTTCAAGACAAGACGCAAGAGTGAGTATGTTAAGGACGCACACGTAAAACATAAACTTGTCAACGATGATAAGATGAAGATAGATGAAAAAACGAGCTTGGATTATCTGATGAAATTACTCGGATGATATGTCTTCAATTGTACCATTCGGTCTGTGGGACCTGATTCATCGCGCACTCTTTCAGGCTCCCAACAGGCACCATCTAGGGAGGATCTGTTGGATCGCTCGGGGATTTCCCCGGTATTTGAAAGGCGCACTTTAGCGCCAAGTACAACGATAATATACAACTCTACCTCAAATCGATGAGGTTACTGTCCATTTTTCCCTCTTTTATTCTGCCAGATTACTTAAGGTCCAACTGAGCCTCAGATATTCATTGTGCAAGTTTCGATATAAATATTCCGTACGGAGACTCCTCCTCTTCATGCTAATCAGATCAGTCTTTCCATGTAGTCGATTAGCGTATGCACGCTAGAAACATAAGGACTCAAGAAGTGGTGACTTTCTCGACCATAAAGATCGTTTGTTGCACTATTCTGTAACCCTGACCCAGTTTCTTTCTAATTGCAGCTTCAATATCCTCATCCTTCAGCAAGGGTTTTGCTAGAAAGCACCAGGTCTTTATGTATTCCACAACTTTCTTTATGAGTTGATCTTCACCAGAGGCAATGTCACCAAGTGAATCCTCTAAGCCAGGTTCAACCATATTCTTCAAAAAGACTCCCCTGTGAACAGCATTTTCCAGACCAGTTGTAACATACTCTTCTAGCATCTTCTCTCTGTCCAACTTCAAGTCCCTCAATTCTAGCTTCTGAGCTATCTTTCGGCCCTCTTTTAAATGCGCATCCTTTTCTCTTGCATCCTTCAGCATTTCTGGCCAAGATATGCGTCTAATCAACTGTCTTGGGTTGAAATGTATCAACATTGTTATCTCATAATCATAGGCTTCTTTTATGTAAGACAGTCGATCCGTATAGAAATTTCCTTCCTCACGAGGTGGTGTCAGCGTCTCAGGCTCTCTTACTCCTTTCTGCCATGCTACTTCTTCAGCAAATTCACGCATCAACACCCGAGGAAGATAATTCAGTGTGTGCTTGATCTTCTCAGCTAACTTGTCAAAATTGATGTTTGACTCACCGATAAAGCCCATTTCAAATGGCATCCTGTCAAAAGATCCCAAAACTGGTTCCATATGACTTAATTCTGTGGTGACATAAGAATAGGATTCCTTTTGAGCCGGCGCTTTTCCGACCTTAATAGCACGACTAAGTTGTTCGTTGCGGAGCAAAAACCTACCGCGTTCAGTGATCTCATACTTCCGTGTCGCTTGATCCCTCTTAATCAAAGGACCATCTTTAGGCATCAACACTTTCAAAGCATAAGCTGTCACGCTAGGGGAAGTTCCAAGGAGTTCTTGGAGTTCTGTGAAGCTCTGAGGTCTAGCACCATTCAATATCTCTAGTATTCTTGACGCATGTGTTTTGCTTGTTTCGTGTTTCCTTCTCATATGTTCTAACTCCTGTTGATTAGTAGTAAGTATCGGTGAATGCTATTGTAGGAGTGTGCCTTTTATGTTTAACGGTTGTGAACAATGGATAAACAAACACAAAATGCGATTGTTGCAGCAAGAGTGCCTCCAAGCCTTAAGCAAATGATTGGCAAATTCATTCATCGAGACACGCATATCAACGAATCGGATTTTCTACGTGACGCGATTCGAGAAAAAATTCAGCGCGATGCACCGGACCTCTATAGACAACTTTTCCGAGAGGTTGCAACATGAGCGAACACGAAGACTTCTCACTTGAGGTCCTGACAGACTTCTTTGATGCAGTAGAGGTTGGCATAAGTGTAGCAGGGAAGCGCCCACGATTCTGTAGCGAGGGGTCAACTTGACTGGTCTAGGTGTGTATGTGAGCGTGTGTGTATATGGAGGTGCATTGCGGACACAGAACCCATGCGCCGCAAGCATATCCTTCTATTCGATTGAGGATGAAGCTGCTGTGAAGTTTGTGTGTGAGTGTGTGTTGTAGTGTATGAGTGTATGGAGTGTAAAGAAGAAAGAAGAAACTCAGAACTCAGGAATACACACCCTCACACATACACACACGGAGGTTTTCTCATTGAATAGAATGGACGGAGCGGAAGCTCGAAGACTAAGGATTCAGAAGATCCTTCAGCGGGTTCAAGGGTTGCTGCATCAGAATGGCGAGTCCGTACCTTTGACCGGAACGATAGCGATTCTTGAGTATGAAACTGGGCTGACTAAGGAGAAAATCAACGAAATCTTGACAATAGGGCAGAACATTGGTCAATTGGTGGTTGACGAAAAGAACGACTGCATCAAGAAACTTACACAGAAAGATGAGACTGGTAATTCGGCAAAGCCAGAATGAAAAATCAGGGATCTGATAAGGCATGGTTGAGGGTCTGGCTGTCTCTCACAAAAACCAAGATTCACAAGTTGAAAGCGGCTTAACGTCTACTGGAGAGTTCGCTGAGCACGGCGAGCCGCAACAGCCCCCTAAACAGCCATGCCCCGAATGCGGTTCGGTGAGGCTTTACCGAGACGGCCTCAGATACCTTTCTAACGGTAATATGGTTCAGCGTTGGTTGTGCCGCGACTGTGGATATCGCTTCAGCCAAAGAGGTTCAGGCCGTTCAAACAGGATGCATCATGTTTCAACGGTTGAAGGACAGTCATTAAATCGTTGTACCGCCCTTCCTTCTAAAGGTCAAGTGTGCGAGTCCTTGACAAGAGGCTCGAAAAACTTGAGCGCAACAGAAACAAAGACTGTTGCGGAAGATTTGCCACAAGACGCTAAAGGCTCACTGATCAAATACGCTGCATACTTGGAGAGACAAGGCTACTACGGAGACACTTCGTACATGGATCTTCTGCGCGCACTCCTTAAAGATGGTGCTAACCTACAAGATCCTGAAGATGTGAAAACAAAGATTGCCAGGCACAAATGGAAAGACAGCGTAAAGATGTTGGCCACCTATGCTTACGATCAATTTTGCAGAATGGAAAACATCACATGGACAAAACCCAGATACAAACAACAAGAAACCATACTGTACGTTCCAGACGAAAAAGACTTGGATGCTCTTATCAATTCCACGCAGAGCAAGAGAATGGCTGCCTATTTGCAATGCTTGAAAGAAACCTTCGCTGATCCAGGAGAGGTCCTGAGGATAGAATGGCGAGACATCAAAGACAACATCATAACGATAAATCACCCAGTCAAAGGACATTTACCCGGACAAGTGGAAGTCTCAAATAGACTACTATCAATGCTGAACGCACTGCCCAAAACAAGCAAGCTAGTATTCCCAACGTCCTACGATGTAGTTCGCCAAGGTCTACAATCCCTTAGAAAAAGAGCTGCCATAAAACTTCAAAACCCAAAATTGCTAGAAATCTCCTTCAAGTCGTACCGGCATTGGGGCGGTTCAATGCTAGCACACTACACAAATGGCAACGTCTTAACCATCAAAAAAATGCTGAGACACAAAAGCGTTCAAAACACAATGAAGTATATTCATACGTTAGAGTTCAAAGACGAAGACTTTGAAATAGCGACAGCGACAACAGAGGAAGAAGTCAAGCAGCTAGGACAAGCCGGATTCATCAAATACGACGAAATGAAGGGAATACACTTCTACAGAAAACCCAAAAAGTATAGGGTTTAAAGTAAAACGCTACTGTTTAAGTATTTAAGCAGTAGCCTTTCTCCACTCACTCATCAGTGAATCATACAGTTCGTCGTGTTCCTCTATAGGTTCGTACCAGTCAAGGTTCTTCGCGAGCTTCTGTCCGATAAGATGATAGCACAGATGCACCTTTCTGTCGAGAACGCGGAAGTAGAAATCGTCGCAGGTGCAGAACTCCGCTTCGGGCATTATCAGGTAGTCCCGTTCTCTTCCAACAACAATCCAGACGGTCTTGCCGCTCGGTTTGAAGACATATTTCTTGACTCGGTTCTCCTTCAAAGCTTCAAAGGCTCTTGTGAACCGTTGACCAAATATTTCATAAAGCCTCGTCAAGTTTCTGCCAGTGAGTTTCCCCTCTGCTTTTGCTTTCTTGCAGATTTCGTTGAGTACGTCGATCTCTGATTTTTCCGCCATATAGCATGAACTACCTTTGCCATTATGAAAATAGCCATTAACGTTGCTAGTCTAAGTGTATCGGTTCGCCCTTCGCGTGTCCCTCAGTTCCAGACTTTGGAAACGTCACTTCAAGCACGCCATTCTTGTATGCGGTTTTAGCCTCTCTGACTTTCACTTTCGCCGGCAACTTGACTTCCTTGTAATACTTTCGCTGCGGATTGTCAACTTCTATAGTCAAAGAGTCTTCTGTCCCGCTCAGCTTGATGTCTTTCTTGTCGACTCCCGGCAGTTCCGCGACGATGTGGATTTCTCCGTTTGTTTCAACTATGTCGATCAACGGCTCGCGTTCCTCTTGAACCTGAGGCAGACCACGAGGTGTTGGTTTCACGTTTCCAAACTCACGGACATCAGCCTTTCCGTCTGGACCGATCTTCACGCTGTAGCCGTAGACAAAAGGTCCCCATTCACGGGTCGTCGAACCGTCTGGAAGCTTGCGTTCTCTGACGTAGTCTTTAGGAACCTTTGAAGTGAACGTTTTGAATTCGTTTTCCATCATCTTCTCCATGTCTTCAAACATCTTGTCGATTTCGTCGAATCCCCAGCTTTTGAAGAAGGGAGAACGCTTCTTTCTAAACCATTCCGGATGATCGTCTTCTGATGACATTCTTCCACCATTCATTGTCTGAACTGCGTCTTTTCTATAAGTCTTATGCTGAACCAGCTACTAGCTCAACGTCCTCAGTTGCTCAAGTGTTCCCAAATATGTTCCATCTAGAAGATACGCCTCTGCACTCTTCATGTTAACCGCCTCTGACCTAAGAACAGGGCCCGCCACCATTTCTGAACCAAGTTTGTGAGCCGGCTTTCTGTCGTTCAGAGGTCTGCCTCCCAGAAAGTCGTTGAAGGATGGCATTATGAAAAGCTGTTGGGTCCTGGCCTTAAATCCATATTTCGAGTACAACGTTTTCTCACTGCTACCCTCGATCTTGATCTTGTTTTTCCGCAGAAGGATTCTCGCAAGCTCGGCCGTGTCACAGTCTATTTTCACCCAGACCTGCCGTGTGATTCTGAAACCTGCAGGATCACGAAAAGCCACAGTGGGGTGAACATGTCCCATCACAATGGTCTTGCATTTGAGAAGTTCAGGTGAAGGCCACTTGTGTCCGTGGAAGAAGCCCGTGTCATTCACAGCCAAACCGGTAGCAGGCGCCGTCTTCACGCTCTCTGGAAGCAGAGGGTCAAGGTTTCCGTCGTGATTTCCACGGACAACGATTATTTCTGCGACATGCTTCCTTGTTTCGTTGAAAAATTCAGGCACGTCTTGCCACTCAATTTTCTCAGCCGTGGCAATGGTGTGCTTGACATCGCCAAGGATCAACAGTCTCTCTGGTTTGTAGACACGCAAAAGCTCCCTCAGCCTCTTCAACAGTCTAGGCGTCTGCGAAGGAACGTGAATTCCTTCATTCGACAAGGCCATTTCCCACCCTATATGCAGATCCGCGACGGCAATCGTTCTCGTCTTATCGGTTCTCATTAATGCAGCTGGATACGGCGGAAGTGGCGTTATCATCTTTGTTCCTTTTGAGCTTTAACCAGACTGAATATCCTATCATATATCTTCGCGTTTGCCGCCGCTATAAACTCGACCTTCTGTTTCGGATCAAGCTTGACATCCAACGGTTGCCCTTCGGGCGTGGTCAATATCCCTCCAGCTTCAGCTAAGATCAACGAAGCGGCAGCGACATCTGTCGTACGAAGCTTTCCCCGTATATCGACGAAGGCATCAATGATCCCTTCTGCAACATAGCAAAGTTCCAAGGCGTTGGCTCCGAAATGTCTGATATGCTCTGCTTGCGACATCAAGGCCGTCAGTCTCGGGGCAAGCTGCCGGATTCTATAGCTGTTCAGATCGACACCGATTACTCCTTCTTCAATCGAAGTCTCTTGTGAAGGCGTGATTCTTCCATTGTCACGGTACGCTCCACGCCCCCTGAGAGCCGTGTAGGTCGTTCCATGAACCAGATCTGCAACAAGACCTGCATGAACCGTTTTTAACGATGGTTTTTTCGACACCGCAATTGAAGTCGCATAGAAAGGTATTCCTCTAATCAGATTCGTTGTGCCGTCAATGGGGTCAACGGTAACGTAGCAGCTTCTTGGGCTCTCGCCGTATTCCACGATTCCGGATTCTTCACTTATCAACGTAAACGTGATCTTGCTTTTCTTCAGAACGTCTACAATTGCATTTTCAGCTGTAACGTCTATTTTCCGCGTTGGGTCGCCTCCGGCTCCTAAACCCAAGTCTGGCTGAGGCTTGTTGATCGTTCTGAGAAGCGGTTCAATTTTCTTCTGCACATTGTTTCTGCATTCAGTCAAAATCTTGATCCATTCAGTCTTCGCGAACATGACCTGTATTCTCCTTTCTTTCTTGTGATCACTTTTGATAAAGCCTTTTTCCTCGGAACAATTTTCTAGAATTAGGTTCTGAAACACCGTTTCAGAAATGCTTTAAACAACTTATGCACAACACGATTTGTATTCGGCGGGGAAAGGTACGCCTAGGAGAATTGCCGACGTGCTCGAGATTCTGAATGATGGACAATGGCATTCCATCGACGAAATAAAGCTGAAAGCCAAACTGGACGAAAGCCAGTCCAAGAAGATCACAGAGTTCTTGAACGAATACGACTTCATAACCGTAGATGACGACAAGAATAGGTTGAAAATCAAAGAGGCTGTTCGCAAATTCTTAGCGTAGACAATTATTCCATGAGGGTTTTCAAGTCCCTGTAGGCCCGCAAGAACTGTTTTCCCTTTATAGTGACTTCGAAGAGTCCGGTGACTGCTTCTTCCGCTTCCGAGACGACATGAAGCAGTCCGTTAGTTAGAAGGAAATGGGAATAATTCTTCAACTGTTTGAAACTGAGGTTGCACCTGTACATCAGGAACGTCTTCTTGACACCTCCATGGGACGCATCTAAAATATCTGCGATTATGTCTAGGTTTCCCCGATGGTGATTGCTATCATTGTTCTTGCTAACGACCAATACTACTCCCCATGTAGCCACCGATCTCGAGCGGGCTGTTAGCGACTCCTTTCTCCAGATAATAATATGAACTCGCTAATTTAAACGTTCTGAAAAACAATGTTCATGGGGAATATTGCATCAAAAGTGCACAAAAAACGGGGTGTGTTGAATATTAGACAATTTCGAGTTTCTTTAACACCTTTTCGACGTCTGCGTTGTTCTCCATGAAGACGCTGATCCTGTTTTCCTCAACTGCGAGAGAAAGCATCTTGAGGTTCTGGCCGTCAACGACTATGTCCTTCACGTCGCCAAATTCGAAAAGGCGCGAAAACTCTTCTGCAGCAGCAAATGCAGTGGAAGACAAAGTGGCGTAGTCGACTATTTTTGCTGGTTCTTTAAGATCAATCGAGGCGGAAGTGGTGTTTCTGAGTATGTAACCTACCACGCCGTCATAATTCTTGATTTCCTCCAAGTTTTCACGAAGCTTGTCATCGCAGGTCGAGGATTCGATGGTGGCAGGTACCTCGGTGACGGTAACCTCCACGGCTTCTTTTCTCTTCTTCACCATAATATGCAAACCTCCATTATTCTATCGCGGGTTTGACCCTCACGAGCTCGCCCTTCTTAATGTCTAAGACGAGCAGCAACTTGTTAGGCAACTGGATTTTTCCTTGTCCTTCAAACTTGCCATCTTTTATGGGTTTGACTTTGCATCGAAGCGACTTACCAGTGAAGGTTTCAACATCAGCTTCCTCAATGTTTCTGCCTTCATAGAGCTCTTTCCACTGTTCTATCACGCTGTTGTCTATTCGCACGGTGTCTGAGGAGACAAGTAGACCCTTGATTTCCTCTGCGATAAACTGGTTAACTTGCGGTTCAGCAAAAGTCGTGTCCAGTTTTTGCTCTGGCTCTGCCTCTTTCTCAACCTTTTCGGGTTCTGCCTCTTCAACAAGCGATGCCTTCGGTTCTTCAACTACTTCGGCTGGAGTCTCAAGTTCCGGCTCGGTTGTGGGCAGATCTCTTTTGATGGGAGCAGAACCGATTTTTTCGACGAGCTTCAGAACTGTCGGCACAAGAACGCGAGTGACCGTGTTCACATAGTTCAAGTCGACTTTCTTCGACGTGACCGTGACGAGGTAAACTTCATCCACATGAGAAATGCTAAGTCGCCCGTCCGTGCCCTGAACAGTCAAGGCTTCAACGCCGCCTATGGCTTCTGCCTTCTCCAGAACTTCATCAAATACTTCTAAAGCGCGAGGAAGGGTGTTTTCGGGGGTATTCACACCTCGCGCGATCAGCTTGCGGTTTTGATCAAGTACGAAGGTCGCTTTGATCTCGGGACAGATTCTCTGCATTTCGTCCAGCGTATTCTTTAGGGCAGACGCGTAGAATTCGTTGTCCATTGATTTCACTTCGTATCTTTTGGCCTATGAAATTCTGAAGAGTATACGTTCAGGAACTCCATCGCTTTCAACGACAAGGTACTTCAAGCCTTCAGTGTCTCCCAGCTGATCCAACCACTTCAATGCCTCGCGGGCCTTCTGAAGAACTAGGAGCCTTTCTTGGTGGCTGCGGACAACTTGCTCTATCGCTGTCAATTCATGGAATGGATTGGCGTCCAACACAATGCTCAATGTGCCGATCGAGATTTCGCCCAAGCTTTCCGAAGTTGCCTTCTTACCGGCAAGCTTCATGACTACCTCACGAATCTTCTTCGATTTTTCAGCGAGTGCTCTGATGTCATCCAATCGGCGTAAGTACTCGCCTAGTGTGCTTTTCGTTTCAGAGATTTCCTTATCGAGTGTTTCTGCTATATCTGCTGCTGAACCGTACTCTTTTATTTCAACTGCCATTCATTACACCTCCAAATTGAAACAAAGGGAAATTGGGGAATTTTTTACCCTACCCGCCAATGTCGACAAGCAAAGGGGAAACTAGCTGGGTGCAGTTGCAGTGTATGTAAATTGGTTGCCCTTCGATGATCTCAATTCAATTTCGTATTGTGCACCGTTGACCCACGCGAACGTGACTGCCTGAGTCGAGTTACCGTTCGCTGCAAGGACTCCGTTCCAAGCTGGGCTTACCGTTGAAATCAAGTTTGCTCCGTTGTTCACGTGAATCTCGGTTATCGTGACTGGATTCGTGCCAGTGTTCAGCATTGTTATGTTTACTTGGCCGGCTGGAAATTGCATGTTTGTGATTTTGATTTGCTCTGTTGCCATGAAGTTGAATGTTAGGGCTCCCATCCATGCTGCGACGGCGATGCTTACGGCAACTGTGACGGCTATGAGTATGATTGATGCTACTACGGGGCTTAGGGCTTTTCTACTCCTTGGATTCATTTTTGTTTTCATCCCTCCTT
>Ga0315289_10014056_pt1 | contig 11194 bp, 11 predicted proteins | sample YL17G11_40_MG_FD_203452 | JGI IMG/M metagenome (GOLD analysis project Ga0315289, IMG submission 203452) | Sediment microbial communities from Yellowstone Lake, YNP, Wyoming, USA - YL17G11_40 | ecosystem: Environmental > Aquatic > Freshwater > Lake > Sediment | place: USA: Wyoming | collected... | reverse complement strand
TAAAAACATTATTAAAACGCCAATAAGAAAAACGCCAAAGGAGAGAAGAGATTTACTAAGACTTGCTTCCTTTCGAAGTTCCGGCATTAAATCAGAGGCGGCAATATAAATAAATCCTCCGGCGGCGAAAGGCAAAAGGAGAGCGACAAAGTTTGCTAAATGAAAGGAAAGAAAATATCCGACAAGACTGCCTAAAACTGCGGTTAGGGCCACCAGGAAGTTAAGAAGAAGCGCCCGCTCTTTCTTAAAACCGGCGAAGACCAAAACCCCGAAGTCGCCGATTTCTTGGGGAATTTCATGGAGGGCAATAGCAATACTGGTGGTAACCCCGAGTCTTAAATCGGTCAGAAAAGCACCGGCTAAAATTAAACCGTCAAGGAAATTATGGAAACTATCGCCAAAGAGGTTCATGTAACCGAACGTATGGACATCACATTTTCCTTTATGACAATGTCGCCAATATAAAAGTTTTTCGACAAAGAAAAAGAAGATAAAAGAAAGCAGAACGAGAGGATAAAGACTGGCGCTGGGAACTTTTTCTGCCGCCTCCGGCAAGAGGTGTAAAAATGCTCCTCCCATCAATGCTCCGGCGGAAAGAGAAACCAGGAAAAGAAGAATTTTTGAAAGCAGTTCTTCTTTAAGACTTAAGGTGAAAATGCCAACAAGCGAGCCAAGGCTAATAAAAAATGAGGCAAGGATGATAAAAATTAACACCATCTTTTAAGTTTTGGAATAAATGATTTGGCCATTTTTTTTGCCTGAGCTCCTGAGATGTTTATCTGTCTAGCCATAATCTCAGCAACCTTATCAATCATCCGCTCCATAGAGATGTTGGGTAGCCTAAATTGTCCGTTTAAAAAGCAGAAATGACAGTAGTCTTGATTTTTTGTTCCATCAGCATTCACCCCAAAATCTTCCTCTTCCCTCAAGGGCATACCGCAACTTTGACAAAATGGCCCCTTAAATTGGTTTTGGTCCATAATCCTTACCTCTCATCATGTTTTCATTTTATCATTTTTAGGTAAACTAATGGTAAAATATTTTTAGAAAGACTGAAGGGGAGAGAATCGCCACCTTAACCAACCCCCTGTCGAAAAAGAGGAAGAGACTATTTCGCCCCTGGGGAGAAACTTATTACTACGGAAATTTAAACCGCCTTTTTAGTGGAGATGGGGAGTAATGAGCTCCCGTCCGGAAAAGCAATTTAAAAACTTCTACAAGCTTAGTCAATTTTTATTTATCACTTAAGACTGTTCCAATTGACAGGAAATCTTAAGCTAGGTCCGTTTGTTCTTGGCCCAATCCGGTGGACCAAACCTTGATTGGATTACATCCTGACTCTTTTTGCACCTCTGGGGCCTCATCAGGAGAAAGCCCTAGAGATGGCTTACTGTATGCTATTTAGGCATAAAGATAAGCATAGCTGCGATTATTAGCAGTTATTTTTTGACAACGTTTAACGAGAAGCTGTCTTCCTCGGCTTGCCGTTTTTAAAGAGCCCTTTCCGTCGAACAAACATCCCCATTAGAAAATCTTAACGACCCGCCAGTTGGCGGGGAGTCTTAGATTTTCTTATGCCCTACCAAAATCGCAGCACGAGACCCGTCAAACGGGTTCGAGTGCTAAGATTGGTAGGGCAAAACTATTCCTTTCCTCTTAACTCCCTTTCTAATTCTCTCTCCAAGTCTTTCTTTTTTATCTCTTCTCTTTTATCCCACCTCTTTTTACCACGAGCGAGTCCTATTTCAAGCTTTATAAATCCAGCCTTAGTATAGCATGCGATGGGTACGAGGGTCAAGTTGCCGGATTGGATTTTACTTTTCAGGCTAATAATTTCCTTTTTATGAAGGAGCAATTTTCTTGACCTTGCGGGATCGTAATTTTCCTGACGGGCAAGAGGGTAGAGAGGGATTTGGGCATTAACCAGGTACGCTTCGCTGCCAATAATTTTGACAAAGGCCCCTTCTAAAGTGATATGGCCGCCCTTAATTGCCTTAACTTCTGGACCAATTAGATGAATGCCGGCCTCGAATTTCTCAAGAACATGGAAGTCGTGGTGAGCTCGGCGATTGAGAATATGCATAGAGTTAATGATAAAATATTACATTTGTTTATTTGATTTCTATTTGGTAGATTTTTTCTCCCGAAAGCAAGAGGATTTTTTTCTCACTCTCGGAAACGACAATGTCGGTTATATTAGCCAACTCCGCCCACTGGTATTGAGCCTGATAGAGACCATCCTTATCGAGGATGACGACTCTTTGGTTGATATTATCCAAAACGTAAACATTTTTACACTGGTCATCAGTATAGATAACCGATGGGTTATTTAGCGGTTGATCAAGACCGCGGAGAGTAAATTTGTCAAGTCCTCCAGCGGTAAATTTTAAAATATCGTTTCCTGTTATCACATAAATTGATCCATCAATAGCCATGGAGCTACCAGAGGAAAGGTTAGGCTTAACATCAAAATTTAGATAGTTTTTCCTTCCGGAAAAACCACTCTCACCGGCGATGTATTTAAAAATCTGAGAGTGAGTCTTGTCCAAAAGATAAAGATTTCCTCCATAGGCAACAATGGAGACAATTTCTCCCCACTCCCGATCCTTTTCAATTTTTATATTTGATTTTTGGTTGGCAACTTCAAAAACTCCTTCATTCGCCAAGATATAGGTTTTGTCTCCATGGATGGCAATAAACTTTGAATCTCTGATTCCCCCCGTTAAAATTTCCGCCGTTTTTCTCGCCAAAGAAATTTTATAAGTTGTTCCTTTATCCTTGTCCAAAACCACAAGATTGTCCTTGTATAATCCCAGGTCATTGCCCCTAGCTCCCTCCTTGAGAAGGTTTAAGTCCAAAAAAAGGGGAGTCTTATCGATTTTATAAGTTTTTGCTGCTATTCCAAGGCCAAAATCTGCCCTATTTAATAACTCCTCAATTTTCTTAGTCTCCGAACTTCCTTTCTTAAAGTCTTTTTGGAGGGGGGAAAGATCGGACCTAATCTCCAAAAGAAGGGCCTTGGCTCGAGGAGGGTTAAGTTCCAAAAGTGCCTCCGCCTCCTCAATTTTGTATAGGGAGATTTCGTAAGTGTCCTCAAAACGGGAGAATTTTTTCTCGTCGGTTTTTTTCTTGATTCCCAAAAAAGTAGTTAAAAGAAGAAGACCAATAAGGAAGAGAGCTAAGCTTAGAAGTTTTCTTTTCCCCGTCATTTTCCTTTCCGTCAAATCGGTAGGCCTTAGTTTTTCAAGGAAAGAGGTTGCATTTCTTTTAAGCCTTGTCCCAAAGACGAATCTTCTAAGAAATGAATCACTTGGCCTAGAAATCACCGGCTCCTCCTGGGCCAAAGAAAAGATTATCACTATCCCCGCCACCCCAAACGAGCCCTCTTTTCTTTCGATTTTTTGAGCCAAAATTTCACCAATTTCCTCGAAGGAGTGATTATTAAAGCTGTTTTTTAATTCCTCAAAATCAATAACTTCATTAAATGAGGGCGAAGAGAGAATAATAATATCGCCACTTTCTAATAATCCCGAGGCCGCCCCCTGTCCTTCTAAAACCTTAGCCACCTTTTTATTTCTTTTGACCAGCGTCATCCCCTTGCCTTTAATAACTAGATAAAGGACTCGGCCAACGGCTGCTCCGGCAACGAGATTAATTTCGATTTCGGCAGAAGAGGGAGACGAGGTTACCTTTTCGATAGCCTCCTTAATAGTGGCTAAATTTTTGACGGCAAGATTTTGATATTCCTTATTAAGATCAAAGATTATCCTTTTCCCAGTCTCATGAGCCAAAAAGCCCTCTTTCCCCCGGACCTCGATAACAATAAAAAGGTCATTTTGAGAGAAACTTTGGGCCCAGACATCTTCCGAAACAGGACCTACAATTTTGACGACCTGACTTTTGACCTCCATAATCTTCAAAGAATAAACACGGCTAAAAGGAAAAGAAAGATTGCTCCTAAAAGATGAAAAAGAGCCAAGAGGACGATGGTAGGAGAAATTTCTGCCTCGATAACTTTGGTCATCACCTGAGTTTGGCGCAAAAGGACAAAGGCAAAGGTAAGATAGAGAAGAAGAAGAGTTAAACAACAAATTTTAATAAAATAAAAGGGAGACAGGGAAAGAATGGTGGCGATTATTTGTTCAGGCGTCATTTTTTTACTCCGGCTTTGGTTCTTCCTCGCCCATTATGTCAATAATTATTCTGACAGCCCTTTCAGGATGGGGAACGGCCAAAAACTGGAAATTAATCTCTGTCCCAGCTGTTTGAACATAAACATCCCCATAATCAAAAAAAGCCCTAATGAAACCGCCAAGTCGAAAAGTGACATCCTCAACCCGGTCAATTCTGGTAGAGGAGAATTTTTTATATAAAAGATTAAAAAAGTCAATATCAATAACTCGCTGATTTGTAACGATAGAGACATTGAAATACCACATGATGAATTCAATTAAGATGAAACCAAAGGTAGCTAAATACCAAAAAACAAAGGCTACCGCCAAGTATCCCCGGGGAATTTGCTCGGGCCAGGCCTCAAGAAAAGAAATTGAAGGGAAAATGAAAGGAGGAAGAGTCAAGAGGAGCAAAGCGAATAAAATCCAGCCTAAGTTTGTTATCGAATGGCGTCTCAAAATTAAAACTATTTCCTCTTCCTCTTCTTGAGTTTCAAAGCGGATACCGGCGGGCATTACGGCGAAGGCCGAGAATGGATTAGTGGCCTGTTTTTCCCCTCTTGGCAAAGAGGGAATTTTCTTCGGGGTCAGTGTCTTCTCCTTTGGCCTTTCCTCAATCTTTTTTGGGGCAACAAAAATTTCAGGCATAACCCTTATGATATTTTTAAGTTTGACGGGCGCAGTCCATTTTACTACTTTTTCTCGATGTTAAAAAGACTTGAGGCCAAATGGATCTCTCCCGGAGCTCTTATATTAAAAATTATTTTAAAATCCGAGCCATCAAATCTCTTGGTGCCTAAATCTGTTTCAAAAGCGATCGAAATGGTTGAGCCACTATTTGAATACTGAGGAGTTTGAACGGATTTTATTTCTCTAATGGGGCTTAAGCCCCTCTTCCCAAGCTCCTCCCTAACTTTGTCGGCCGACCAAGTATCAGGATTTGCTTTATCAGTTTGGGATAAATGAGGCAGTAACCCCCCATCCGCCTTTAAAAGGCTTAGACAATTTAAAATATCGCTAAATTCTTCTTGAGTTAACCAGGGATGAGAACGAGACGAGGAGGGGGCCCGGTAACGGCGGTACCAGCCTTTGTAAAACCAGGGACTTTTAGCATATTTTAATCCCTCATAAGCTTCATTTGGCCAACAGCTGCTTTGACCGCAGGCGGTATCAACGATTCCTTGGGTAAAAGATGTTTCCTTCCCCCAGGCATCTTTTGAGGAGATGGTAAAACCTCCGGAGGTTGAGGCATACCAAGCTTTAATTGGTTGGCCATCCCTAACGGCTACCCAACCCTTTGTTTGGTTGACTGCCTCTTCCCATTTTCCGCCCTTGTTTTTGCCAATAAAGACCTGACAGGCCTCCGAGGGACAGATGGACCCTTGGCCATTATTGGTCGCTGCCAAGGCATAACTTCGGGCGACAATAGCCTGGGCCTTTAAAGCCTCCATTCCTCCCTCATCTCCCCAAGAAGAGGGCATCTCGGCAATCCCTTTTAAGTACAAATCTTCAAAAGGAATTGAACCGTAACCATCGACATTGATATTTTGAGGGATGGGATAGTCTTTTTTAATCTCAACGCCGGCAAAGTAAGCCTTGACAATTTGTTCGGCCGACTGACCGGCCTTGGCCCGACCAAATGCCCCATACTGACTCATCCCTACTCGATGGGGTGCCCCAAAAGAAAAAGCGGCAAAGGCGGGGCGAAATCCGGGGTCAAAAGTTGGTTGGCCTGCTGGGTCATCGGCGACGGGGACATTGCCGACCGAGGTGGTAAATCCGCCGTATTTCTCGGCCAACAATGCTTGCTGGCGGGCCGTTAACTTGGCAATTTCCCCTGAAATCTGGGCCTGATAGGCCTTGGCGCCCTCAACCTCTTTTTTCAAGAAAGCCGCCTGTTTGTCTATCTCTATCTTGACCTTGGCCAGCCTTTCTTTTTCATTCTTCAGGTTCTCCCTTTTTTTCTCCAGCTCTTTGACATAAAGGACAATTTCCGTGATTGTCTTTTTATCTTGGTTAATAGTGGCCTGGTGATAAACAGCTACCCTTGCCGTTTGGGCAAAACTTTGTCTTCCCAAAAGAGTGGAGATCGAACCGCCTGGGCCAAGGAAATTGGTCGTCTTTATATAATAGCTTCTGACGCGCTTGCCTAAAATTTCTTCAAAGTCTCCCAGAACCGTTTCTCCCTCGGCGACCTCTTTTTCTTTCTTTTCAATCTCCGCCTCAATTCTCGTCACCCGGGTTTCAATATCGCGAAGGTTAACTTCCAGACGGCTCAAGGTTCCCTCCAAGGGTCGGGTGGCCGCCTTAGACATCTCGAGCTGGTTTTTAAGATCCGCCAGTTTTTTCTCCACCTCCTCAAGCTCATCGGCCCGGACGGAAAAGGAAGTAAGAAGTAAGAAGTAAGAAGTAAGAAGTAAGAAGAGAATTTTTTTTAGATTTTTCTTTGTCATTTTGATTTCTTGTCCTGAGCACTTCGACTATGTTCAGTGTAAACGAAGTCGAAGGATTGATATTTGATTTTTTCTCTTTTTATTATATCATCCTTGAATTTTTCCAAGAATTCTTCTAGACTTAAAAGTAAGAAGCATGAAAAAAATCTTGATCCTTGGATTTTGGTTACTGGGCCTTAGTCTAATTTTTACAAGACCGGTTTTTGGTCTGCAAACCTGTGATCCGGGAACTTCTTGCACTAACTGTTCTTTCACTCCTTCACCGGATAGCTTAGTTGAGGGAACATTTGATACCATCAGGTTCTTCTTTTATGTGGACGATCCGAATCCGGATAGAATGTACACGATTTCCTCTGATGGTTGTGTTCCCCCTTCTGATCCTTCAGCGACTCGCTATCGAAAAGAGCATATAACACCCCAGCGGGGGTTGTTAGGACCTGGCCTTGAAAATAAAGGTTTGATAGATATAACAATTACTGAAGCCGAGGCGCCGCGGCTCTTCAAACATTGTTTCGGCATCTGCCCTTGCAGAGGTGATAATCATTTTCTTTCCATTATCAGAGAAGGCGTTACAAGTGAACCCCATTATTGTCCTGATTTTGAGTTTAGGGTTGTCACGCCCACTCCAACTCTTCCAGAATGTGAATTAAGGATTTCGCCAGCAACAGGAATTACCAAAAACACAAAAGTCTCTGTCAGCGGAAGCGGCCTTAAAAATGAAACTTATTATTTGTATGTTTTTAAAAATCCCATCGGACTAATAGACCGACAGATTTGGGGACCACAGGAAGTCTTCGTTAAGAATGGCAGTTTTACGGCGATCAACCTTGGATCGTTTGGTGACGGAGACTACTCTGTGGTTTTGAAGGATTGGAAAGTTATGAGGATTCCTTGTCGCGGCGGAACATTTTCTGTTTTACCGGGAGAAGGAGGAACAGCACCCACTCCAGTCCCAAAATGCCCTCAAAGATGCGTTAGCCTGTTTATTAACAATCCTTATCCTGACGAAGTCTGTTTTCAAGACGAGGAGTGTCGGAAAAATTGTCGCGAGTGTCAATTTTCATGTCCGGCTAGTTGTAGGGATGATTTTATTAAAGGTTTAAAGGATGTCGCTTGTAGCAGAAATGACTGCAAGCAAAATTGTTTAACCTGCGGAGCAAAAGTACCAACTCCTCCTGTTATTGCTCCGGAGCTTATAAAACTGGAACAGCTTTGCGGAAAGGTCGCCTGTCCTTATGAGGGTTATCGCATGAATGGAGAACAAAAGCTTTGTTGTACAGGAGGGCAGGGAGAAATATGTAATAAGGAAATAACGGATGAAGGAAAAAACTGCTTGGATTGTCTTTCGAGAAAAGGAGGCGGTAGCTGGACGGCTATCGGTTGCATTCCAACAGACTTTCCTCTTTTTTTAAAAAAATATGTTTTTGGCCCGGGGATTGGTTTGGCGGGCGGCATCTGCTTTTTGCTTTTACTCTATGGCGGATTTACGATAATGACCTCGGCAGGAGTGCCGGAGAAGTTGAACGAAGGAAAAGAAGTAATTGTCTCGGCCTTGATGGGTTTGATTTTAATTATTTTCTCCGTTTTAATCTTAAAGATTGTCGGAGTTGATATTCTTCAATTACCCGGGTTTGGCTGATGATTTTAAGAGAGGCCTACCTTTTTTGCTATGTTTTCTTAGCCACTCGGCGATCTTTTCAAGGGTCAGGTTTTTTGTGTTCACGGATAGAGCAAAATCAATCATATTTTTGGAAGAAGCAGACAGATTGTAACCGTTCTTTTTTAAAGACCACATAGTTGAGAAATAACCCGTTCTTTTGTTTCCATCCTCAAACGGATGATTTTTAATTAAGGAATGGATTAAGGTAGCCGCCTTAAGCCAAATTGTGGGATAAAGAAATTTTTCTCCAAAGAAAGCCTTGGGTCTTTCTACCGCAGAATGGAGAAGAGTAAAGTCTCGAATTCCTTCCCGGCCACCACCAACTTCAAGCATCTTTTCATGGATGGCAATTACCTCATCAAGACTTAAATAAATCATTTATGGGCGAGTTCAATAATCGCCTTTCGGTATTTAGTCGCCATCTCATTAAGCCATTCAAAGAATTCTGGGGTAAGGCTTTTTTTTTCGGCAAGTTGCTTCGGTTTTATCAGGAAGATTTTTGAAACCACATCGGTTTCAACTGCCACTTCGTCGCCTCGACGAAACCTCGCTGCTTGAGCAAAGTCCTTAGGAATAGTAACCGCTAAAGAATTGCCGACCTGAATGATTTTTTGAAGCATAAATTCTCCTTTCGTTATAACGATGTTATAACAAATTATTTCCTTTGTCAATAGCGGTAGTTTGGAGAATATTGAGGGAATCTTCAAGGGCCGTCTTTCCGCTCTCTTAAAGGACAGTCCTTAAAAGAAAAGTCAAAATCATTTAAGACACGAGTTTCGCACATCGGTTAAAAACACCTCCGAGGTGTCCGAAGGACTCCTCGGACGGTGGAGGGGATTACCAATAACCTTCACCTCGGAGGAGTGCCTCGACAAGCTCGGCACACCATCCGAGGTGGTTAGTGAGAAAAGTGCGAAACTTGCAGCCTTGTTTCAATTCTTGAGTTGTACTTTTTTTGTTATGGACGCAAATAATTTTTTGCAAAAAGTGAATATTGAAAAAATTGCCAAGGAAGGGGCAAAGATTTATGAACGATTCAGAAAGCGCTACGACCCCAAGGAAAAAGGTAAATTTCTGGCAATAGACACAAAAACGCAAGAAGCATATCTTGGCAATTCAAGCGCCGAAGCCTTGGTGTTAGCCCGCCAAAAAATCCAAAGGCTATCTTCTATGTAGTCAAAATAGGATTTGATACTGCCGAAACCGTGGCAAAATCTTACCTTCAAAACGACATTTGATATGATTCGCGGTGTCTTTTTTGAAAATATTCCTCTAATTCAAATCGTTTTAGCCTGGGGTCAATCCGTCCAAACACCAAAGGAGTTATTCTAAATAGTCTTTTAACTTCTTACTTCGGGAGGCCCCGTAAAATCCTTCGGATTAACGGGGTAAAGGTGTCTTTACTCTAAATAATCTTTGAGTTTTTTTGACCGAGACGGATGGCGTAATTTTCGCAGGGCTTTGGCTTCAATTTGCCTTATCCTTTCTCTAGTCACCTTAAATTCCCGGCCAACCTCCTCTAGGGTTCTTGGCCGGCCATCCTCAATACCGAAACGAAGTATTAGGACCCTTTTTTCCCTATCAGAAAGAGTTGAAAGAATTTCCTCCATGCTTTCTTTTAAAAGCTGGCGACTGGCCTGATCATAGGGAGAAGGTCCGGTGTCGGAAATAAAATCGCCCAAATGGGAGTCTTCCTCACTCCCGACTGGCGTCTCAAGGCTTGTCGGTTCTTGAGAAACTTTAACAATTTCCCTGATCTTAGTCACCTCAACTCCCATTGCTCTGGCAACTTCCTCTGGTTCCGGTTCTCTTCCAAGTTCTTGCATTAAGCGCCTTGAGATTTTTGAGAACCGGTTGATAGTCTCAACCATATGAACGGGAATTCGAATCGTCCTTGCCTGATCAGCAATAGCTCTTGTTATTGCTTGGCGGATCCACCAGGTGGCGTAGGTAGAGAACTTATAGCCCCTCCTCCAGTCATATTTCTCGACCGCCCTAATTAACCCCTGGTTTCCTTCTTGAATTAAATCCAAAAATGTCAGGCCGCGGCCAATATATTTTTTAGCAATGGAGACAACTAACCTTAGGTTTGACTCAATAAGTTTTTTCTTAGCGGCACTATCTCCCTTTTCATATCGTTTAGCCAGGTCAACCTCTTGGACAAAAGTCAAAAGGGGAACCGCTCCAATTTCCTTTAAGTACATCCTTACCGGGTCGGTTACCCTCTCTCCGCCTAAATGAGTAAGGGCCAAAATTTCTCTTTCAAGCTCGGCAATTGGTTTTTTTGTCCCCTCCTCCTCTTCTCGACTGACCGTTTCAAAAACATCAATTTTTTCTTTAATAAGCTTCTCATAAAGGCGATCAAGCTCAACTAAATGTTCCTCGGCCTGGGGAAAAAGAGAAAGAATCTCATCTTGGGTGACAAATCCATTTTCCCGACCCTCAGCGATAAGCTCTTTAATGGTTGTTGGTTTTTTAGTTTTCATACCAAATATTTTATCACCTATAGCGTACCAAACAAAATGAATTAAACTTAAAAGATTAATTTAGTCAAAACCTGACATTTTGTTTTGGCACGGCTATATTTTCCTTTAAGAGTAGACTTATACTCTTAAGTTCTTCGGAGAGTCTTTTTAAGGATTTCTTATCAAGGTTTTCCTCTTCTCTCACTTTTGTACTCAATTCTTTAATTTTTCTTTGTAAATACAGCTTTTTTATTTCTTTTATGGTTGCCTCTATTTCTTTTTTTGTCGCCTCTCCCAGGGGAGCTAAATAAAGCCTATCAACGATTGGAAGAAGCTCTTTGGGGATCTCTTGGCAAAATTTTTGAATCTTAAATTTTTTTTCTTTAGCAAAAACCGTTGATAGAATATTCCAGATTTTCCCCAAGGGGGGAGAGGAGAAATCCT
>Ga0315289_10014055_pt1 | contig 11194 bp, 9 predicted proteins | sample YL17G11_40_MG_FD_203452 | JGI IMG/M metagenome (GOLD analysis project Ga0315289, IMG submission 203452) | Sediment microbial communities from Yellowstone Lake, YNP, Wyoming, USA - YL17G11_40 | ecosystem: Environmental > Aquatic > Freshwater > Lake > Sediment | place: USA: Wyoming | collected... | reverse complement strand
GACCAGGAAACGCCCAACACCCAGGTGGCCTCCTACCAGTATGAAGGGCGCAAGCTCCTGCTCCAGTTCGAGGTTCGCCCCTGGATCACCAACTTCGAAGCCGGCATCGGCGACCTGTATCCCACGCGGGGCCGCGACAACGTGGTGGGGGTGATCTTCTACGGCTCGGAAGGCTACATGGTAGTGCCCGACTACAGCAGCTACTACACGTTCCTGGGCAGCCAGCACAAGCCCGGACCGAAGGGCGAATGCCCGCGCGACCCAGGCACCAGCGTGGACCACTTCCGCAACTTCCTCGGCGCCATGCGCAGCCGCAAGCACACCGACCTCACCGCGGACATCGCCGAAGGCCACCTCTCGGCCGCCCTGGCGCACCTGGCCAACATCGCCTACCGAACCGGAAGGAGCCTGAAGTTCGATCCAGCCAAAGAAACCTTCCCCGGCGACGAGGAGGCCAACCGCCTGCTGCGCCGGCCCTACCGCGCGCCGTACGTGGTGCCGGAAGCGGTCTGAGGAACCCTGTGGCGATGTTGCGCCGAAGCCTGCTGGTGTGCGCGACGCTGCTCGGAGCGGCCTCGGCAGCCGCCGAACAAGCCCGGATTGTAGTCCGCCCGGAGGTGCGAATCGCCCGCATCGACCCTGGTATCTACGGGCACTTCGCCGAACTGTGCTTCCGCGTCTTCAACGGCGGCCTGTGGGCCGAGATGCTGGAGGCGCGCAAGTTCGAGCGGCGGGACAGCGACAGCGACTACGGCGTAGTCCGCCCCTGGCGCTCCCTGGGCCGCACCCCCAAGACGCACTTCCTGCACGACAACACCGTGTTCTACTCGGGCCGGCAGTCGCAGAAGACCGTCAGCCAGGAACCGGCGCCGCACCAAACCGGCCTGACGCAGCCCGGGCTGTACGTCGAAAAAGGCAAGGGCTACCAGGTTCGCCTCAACCTCCGCCAGCAGGGCCTGGGCGCGCCCGTGACGGTCGCTCTGGAGGGCCAGAAGGGCGTCCTCGCCAGCCATCGGGTTGAGGTGCCCGAAGGCATCTGGCAGCGTTTCGCTTTCACGCTGCGATCGCCGGAGACTGACCGCGACGCCGCCTTCACCGTGAAGTTCTCCGGGCCGGGAGCTCTGTGGCTGGGGACGGCCTCGCTGATGCCCGAGGACCACCTGGCGGGGTACAGAAGGGACGTCATCGAGGCCCTCCGGCAGATCAAGCCGCCGCATATCCGCTGGCCGGGCGGCAACTTCGTCTCCTATTACCGCTGGGAGGACGGGATCGGCGACCGCGACCGGCGGCCGGCGAGGCTGAGCCTGTCCCGCGCGATCGAACAGGAAGGTTTGTTCTGGGAGCCCAACGACGTCGGCATCGATGAGTTCATTGACCTGTGCCGGCTCACCGGCGCCGAGCCCTACCTGGCGGTGAACGCGGGCGACGGGACGCCGGAGGAAGCGGCTCACTGGGTCGAGTACTGCAACGGCGCTTCCGGCTCGCCGTACGGCGCGAAGCGCGCGGCCAATGGGCATCTCGCGCCGTACGGCATCAAGCTGTGGGGCATTGGCAATGAGCTGTTCGGCGACTGGCAGGGCGGCCACGCAGACGAGGAGACGCACGCCCGCCGCGTGGTGGCCTTCGCCCAGGCCATGCGCGCGGTGGATCCCGACATCAAGCTGGTGGCCTGCGGGGGGAGATCCTGGTTCTACCCGCGGTGGAACCAAGCGCTGTTTGAAATCGCCCGCGGGCATTTCGACTACCTGTCGCTGCACTCCTACGCCCGCAAGTACCGCCGCACCATGAAGAAGGAGGATTTGAAAAATCCCGCCTTCGCCAGAGAATTCTACTACTACATCGTCTCGGCTCCCTACGGCATCGAGGAGCAGATCCGGCTGACCGCCCAGGAGATCAGAGCCGCGCTTCCCCAGGGGCCGGAGATTCCGATCGCTTTTGACGAATGGAACTGCTGGGCGTATCGTGAACCGAACCGCGGCTACGGCGATCACGAGGTGGAGTTCGCGGCCCGCGACGCGCTCTATACCGCTGGCGTATTCCACGCCTTCCGGCGGCAGCATCAAGCGGTGAAGCTGGGCAATTTCTCCATGATTGTCAACACGCTCGGCCTTATCCGCGTAAATGCGGCCGGGCTGTTCGCAAACCCGCAGTACCTGGCGTTCAAGATGTACATGAACCACCAGGGGCCGCTGCTGGTGGCCTCGCAGGTCCAGGCCCCGAGCTTCCCCGCCCCCGAGTACGAGGAGGGCCGGCCGCAGGCCATCGGCCAGATTCCGTACCTGGATAGCTCGGCCACCCTCAGCGAGGACGGCCGCACGCTTTACCTGGCGGTGATCAACCTGCACGACGCGCAGCAGGTGGCCGCGGAGATCCACCTCCAAGGCTGGACGCCCAGGCCGGCTGGCAGGGTCTTCTGGATCGAGGCCGAGCACTACATGACGGAGAACACCTTCGCGGAGCCGGAAAAGGTGACGATCCTGGAACGCGAACTGGAGGGCGTCGCGCCGGCCTGGACGTTTCAGTTCCCTCCGCATTCGGTGACCATCCTGGAGTTTTACCGGCAATGAAGATCGCGCGACGGACGGCAGTGTTTCATCTCTGGCTCGCTGTGGCAGTGGCGGCGCAGGACAAGCGCGCCTGCGCGGACAGCCGCGAGTTTCCCGGCAACCGCAAAGAGCCCCAGATGTTCAGCGCGCTCTACACGGCGCGCGACGACCGGGTGTACATAGGGCTGTGCACTCATGCCGCTTCCAGCCAGTTCTATCAGTACGACCCGCGCACGGATCGCATGCGGCACATCGCCGATCTGGCGGAGTTCCTCGGCCAGACCGGCAAGGGTATCCGCACCGCGGGCAAGATTCACACCCGTTTCGTCGAGGATAGCGAAGGCCGCATCTACTTCGGGACTATGTGCGAAGACTCGGGTCCTCCCAACATCGACCCGTATAGCTGGGAGGGCCCGCATTGGCTCCGCTACGACCCTAAGACGGACAAGCTGGAGAACCTTGGGCTGATCAACCGGCTGTGGGGCATCTATGGCCTGGCCATTGACCCCAAGCGCAATCGCCTTTTCGCCACTGCCTGGGACGGCCATTTCTACCGCTACGACATCTCGAGCGGCATCACGCGCGATCTGGGCCGCGTGGACAACTGGGACGATCTGCGCCACATCGCCGCCGATGATAACGGCAACGTGTACGGCTGCTATCCCAAGGCGCGCCTCTGGAAGTACGACGCCGCCACTGAGCTGGTTTACGACCTCGGGGTGCAGATTCCGTACGATCCGCTGGTGTATCCCCGCCGGCTCTCCAACCCCATGCTCGATCGCAAGGCCATCTGGCGCGTGGTCGAGTGGGACCCCATCGATCGCGTCATCTACGGCATCGACGGCGGCAGCTCGATTCTCTTCAAGTACGACCCGAAGGAGGGCCCCGAGGGAAAGGTCACCACACTCGCCCGACTGTGCGCGGAGCGGTTCTACAACTCGAACCGCAAGGACATCCCCTACTCGACGCTGGCCTTCACCATCAGCCGCGACCGCAAGATCTACTACGCGCCCGCGGGGTTGGACTTCGACTATGAAGCCCGGCTGGAGGCGGCGCGGCTGGCTCAGGCCCGCGGGGTCCGCTTGCCACCCTATTCCGAGCTGATCGTCTACGACCTCAAGTCGGGCCGGCGCGAGAACCTGGGCGTCCTCGAAACCGCCGACGGGCGGCACGTGTACGGCTGCGGCGGCGCCGCTGCCGGACCGAACGGCGCGGTGTACCTGGGCGCGGCGGTCGAGGAGAACGATCCGCAGAAAGCGGCGGGCAGAGTAGCCGGGACCTACCCGTTCGCCATGCGACTGCTGGTCTACAAGCCGGGAGCGAAGTGCGGAGGGCCGTCAAAATGAAATTCATTCTCCGGACCTGCGCCGCCATGCTGGCGTCTGCCGCGCTGCTCGGCGCGCAACATTGGGTCAACCCCGACGTGGAGACTCATCGTATCGACCTGCGCGACCTGGGCTACCCGGAGGTCAACCAGATCCCGGCGAACTCCAGCGCCATCACCTCCCTGCTGGCTGTCCCTGGCGGTAAGGTCTACGGCGGCACCAGCGGCGAAGAGGCCTATCTGTTTCTCTACGACCCTGCCATCAATAAGGTCCGGCATCTGGGCAAGATCAAAGGGGAGCAAGGCATCCATCACGCGCTGGGGCAGGACAGCCGGGGCTTCCTCTACCTCGGCACCGGGCTGAACGTGCTGCGCCAGCTCGAGCTGACCAGGAAGATACCCAACGCCCGGGACAGCATCTCGAATGCCCTCTGGGAGGACGTCAAGAAGCCCTATCGGAGCTACGCCGGCGGGCATTTGTACCGCTATGACCCGAACACCGGCGACCGCCAGGTGCTGCTGCCCGATGATCTTTCCCCCGTCGAGGACCTGGGAATCGCCGTGCCCAACAACGGCATTTACGCGCTGACGATCGATGCTGCACGGCACATCGTCTACGGCGTTTCCTACCCGGACGGGCACTTTTTCGAGTACGACATCGGCCAGAAGCGCTTCCGGGATCTCGGAGAACTGGACCGGGAAATCTTTTTTCACGGGCCGGAGCGGGACTGGCGCAGCCTTCCGCGCGCCCTGGTCGTCGATGACGCGGGCCGGGTCTACACCTCGGGGGAAGACGGATTCCTGGTGTTCCACGATCCCCAAGACGACAAGCTCGTTTCAACCGGGCTGAGAATTCCCGGCGAATACTACCCGGTGCAGGCTTACACCGGGCACCCCGTGGCGGAGTGCTTCGTCAAAGACGCGAAGGGGCTGATCTACGGCGGCTCCTCCGACGGGTTTCTGTTCTCCTTTGATCCGGCGGCGCGGAAGCTCGTCAACCTGGGCAAACCTCGCCTTTCGCGCCGGCTGCGCGCGCTGGCGGTGGGCAAGGACGGCCGCGTCTACATGGTGGCCGGCGAGCGGATCGAACCCTGCCGCCTGTTCTCCTTCGACCCCCAGGGCGGCGGCTTCCGCGACCTGGGTATCATTGCCGTGGACCGCAGCCCTTACTACTCCTGGCGTGGCTACCAGTTCGACAGCATGGCCACGGGGGCCGACGGCGCCATTTACCTCGGCGAAAGCGAGCGCCGCTCGCACCTGTTCTTGTATCTTCCCTGAGGAGGGACGCAAATGAGCGTACTTCGGATGACATGCTGGGCAGCGGCGCTGCTGCTGGCGGTGTGGCCGGCCGTCGCGCAGGACCCTTCCGGCGTGCAGCTCGAAAACTTGATTCACCCGGACGCGAAGACGCGTGAGATCCGCGTAGCCGTGCTTCCGATCGGCTCCACCGAACCGCACGCCAACCATTTGCCTTATGGCTGCGACGCCTTCACGGCCCCGGCCATGGCCGCGCGCGCCGCCTTCCGGGCCAACCAACTGGGCGCCAAGACGGTGGTGCTGCCGGCCATGCCGTACGGCGTGAACACGAACGTAGTGGCGATTCCCTACGCGCAATCGCTGCGGCCCGTCACCCTGATCCAGTTTGTCCAAGACGTAGTGGACGGCCTCGAGCGCCAGGGTGTCCGCAAGGTGGTGATTGTCAGCTCGCACGGCGGCAACACCTCCACGCTGGCAACGGCTCTGCGGGAGCTTTTCGCCACGCACCGCAAGGTCTTCGTGGCCCTGGTGTCGGTCGCCGACACCTACCGCGACAAGCTGTCGGAGATGGGCGTGGTCACCGGCGCGCACGCCTCGGAGGCGGAGACCTCTGTGGCGCTGGCGTTGTTTCCGGAGAAGGTCCGCATGGAGCGGATCGCCCGGCCGAAGGAGGCGGAGCTGAAGCTCAAGAGTCTGAACGCCGGCTACATCACCTTCGTGCGGCCCTGGAACTACGTCAGCGACACGACCGGCGCGGGCGATCCGACCCGCGCCACGGCGGAGAAGGGCCGCAAGCTGGTGGAGCTGTTCGTGGAACGCATGGCGGCGTTTCTCAAGGAGTTGAGCGATGCGGAACTCACCGAGGCGTTTCCGTATTAGGACCAGGAGCGGTTGTTTCGGAAGCCCCAACGCTGAAAGCCGCGACGCGCGGTTGACAGTGAGGGTGTATGTTTGGCCTGACCGGGAGTCCAAAGTGGAAATCCCGGAGAACACCAAGTGAGCGGTCTTCTATGAGAAGTGGGCGTGTTGTCCTCGCTGTCGGTCTGCTCGCCCTGGCCGTCTTTGGACAGGAATTCCAGGGAACCATTCTGGGGCGCATTACGGATAGTTCGGGCGCGGTTGTCCCCGATGTCCAGGTCACGGTGGTCAATACCGAGACCGATGCGGCCTCCAGCACCAAGACCAACATGCAGGGGAACTATCGCGTTCCCTTTCTCCTTCCGGGTGATTACCGGGTGTTGGTCGAGCATCCCGGATTTCGGAAGATTGAACGCCACAACGTGCGCGTCTCGATGGCCACCGAAACCACGCTGGCCAATCCGTTCCCGACGGGCCTCCTGGCTCCGCGCGGCGCCGCTCTGGGCTTGGCCGAGTACTACGGGAGTTCTCTCGCGTTTGCCGACCAGAACCGCCTCAACCCTTACAACCAGCAATGGCAGGTCGGTTTGCAGCGCGAAGTGCCGGGAGGCGTGCTGGTGGACGCCGCCTACATGGGGATGCACAGCCTCAAGCAAATTGGGACCTTCGATCTGAACGAGAAGCCGGACGTTTACCTGGCGCTGGGCGCGGCGGAGAACAATCCAGTCCCAAATCCGTTCCTGGGCATTTTCAGCCCGCTGTCCACGCTGGGACAGGGCGCCACCATCATCAACGAGCGGCCTCAGTGGCGTGGGATCGCCAGCAGCGACCGCCCCCACAAGCTGCGGCTCGCGTTCATCTACCAATTGCCGTTCAGTCCCGGCAAACCGATCGGGAGATCGCTGGTGCGGCCGCTGGCCCGCTTGGTGGAGGGGGGGACGCTCTCGGGCTACGTCAACTACCGGTCGGGAGCGCCGCTGTCGGTTTCGGGGCCCAACGGCCGGCCCATCATGCTGCGGGACCCGTCCGAGAGCGGCCCGGTTTCCAACCGGCTGGGCGACCAAGTCGATCCGAAGACGGGGAAGGTGCTGAACCCGTACTTCGATATCGACGCGTTCCAGGCACTGCCCAACCAGTACGCCATCTCGCCGGAGCCGCCGTACCGGTCCAACTTCCGCGGACCGGCAGCCTGGGGCCGCAACCTCTCGCTCGCGAAAGACGTGCGCGTGTGGGAGCGGTACAAGCTGCAAATCCGGTGCGAGGCCAGCAACTTCACCAACTCCGTCACCTGGGGTAACCCGGGCGCCAACATGTCCACCCAGGCCACGTTCGGGGTGATCAGCTCCGGCGGGGGCGGGCGCAGCATCCAGATGAGCGCCCAGTTGATGTTCTGAGGTAAGAGCGCATGCCCACCATCTTGCGACGCCACCTACTGGGGGCCGCGGCCTTCAAGCCGGCGACGGCCTTCGGTTCACAGGCCAACTCGGCCGTCACGGTCGGAATCATCGGAACCGGCGGGCGCGGACGCTTTGTGGGGACCCTGTTTGCCAAGGACCCGCGCGCCCGCATCGCCGCGCTCTGCGACATCGTCAGCGATCAGATCGACCGCGCCAAGACCCAGATCCCCGGGGCCGACGCTGCCCGCGTCTACAAGGACTACCGACAGTTGCTGGCCCAGCCGGACATTGATGTCGTCGTCATCGCCACTCCGGTGTTCCTCCACCCGGAGCACTTCGAGGCGGCGGTCGCGGCCCGCAAGCACATCTACTGCGAGAAGCCCGCGGCGGCGGACGTGGCCGGCGTCAAGCGCTTGCTGCGCGCGGCCCAGCGGGCAGACCCCACGCGGCACATCGTCTTCGGCCTTCAGAATCGCTTCAGCCCGGAGTACCAGACCGCGCAGAAGCTCCTGAGCTCCGGCAAACTCGGCCCGCTGCTCTTTATGGAGTGTCACTTCATCCGCAGCGGCGTTCCGGCCAAGCCGGTCGAGTCCCCCTACCCCGCCGCCGAGCAGCGGCTGCGGCACTGGACGGTGTGGCGGGAGACCTCCGGAGACATCATCGTCGAGCAGGACTGCCACGGGTTGGACGTGTTGAACTGGTTCGCCCAGGCGCATGCGCTCAGGGCCATCGGCTCGGGCGGGCGCATCAAGCGCACTTTCGGCGACAACCTCGACCATCTGGCGGTCACCTTCGAGTACCCGCGAGGCCTGCGCGGCGCCTTGGTGGCCACTCACTTGACGCCGCCCCGCTACCGCGACGTCCGCGAGCAGTTCTTCTGCGGGGCCGGCGTGCTGGAAACGCATCGCAGCTACTACAAATGGCAGCCCGCCGAAGGGGAGATGGTGAAGGTCGATTCCAAGCGCGAGATCAGCATCGACGCAGTGGAGGACTTCCTGACGAAGATCGTGGCCGGCCGGTGCGAGAACACCGCCCCGAGCGGCTGCGAAAGCACCTTCACCGCCCTGCTGGGCCGCCTGGCGATCGACGCCCGGCGAGAAGTAAGTTGGGAGGAGATGCTCAAAGCGGAGTGATGGGAATGTTTCTCGGAGCGCCCCGCACGGCGCGGCTGGCGGGACTTCTGGCCCTATGGCCGGCGGTCGGGCTCCCGTGTGCCGGTCAAGATGAAGCCTGGCGCCAGCAGATCAAGGCCGCCTTGTTTGTCCCCGCTCCCCTGCCGGCGCTGGCGCCGCAAGTGCATAGCCGCTTCGAGCCTGCGCCGGGGGTGGTTGCCGAGCGCGTCACCTACGGCACCCAGTTCGGCATGCGCGTGCCGGCTGTTCTGTACCTGCCTCAGCAGCGCTCCGGGAAAGTGCCCGCCCTGATCATCGTTAACGGTCACGGCGGCGACAAGTATGCCTGGTACGCCTTCTACTCCGGCATACTGTATGCGCGGGGCGGCGCCGCGGTGCTCACCTATGACCCGGCGGGCGAAGGCGAACGCAACATCAACCGCAAGTCCGGCACGCGCGCCCACGACAAAGTCGAAGGCCCTCCCGAGCTGGCGCGCCGCCTGGCCGGCTTGATGATGACCGACGTCATGCAGGCCGTTTCCTATCTCGCCCAGCGGCCGGAAGTGGATGCGCGGCGTATCGCGGCTGCCGGTTATTCGATGGGTTCCTTCGTGCTCAGCCTGACCTGCGCCGTCGAGACCCGGCTGAGGGCCTGCGTGCTGGTGGGTGGCGGCAACCTGGACGGACCCGGCGGCTACTGGGACAACTCGAAGCCTATGTGCCAGGGCATCCCCTACCAGTCGCTGATGTTTTTGGGCGACCGCCCGGCGGCGATCTACGCCCTGCACGCCGCGCGCGGCGCGACGCTGGTCTACAACGGGCTGGAAGATACGACGGTTCGCATCCCCGCTAATGCGAAGGAGTTCTTCCGGGACCTTCAGCGGCGCGTCGCCGCGCTGCGCGAGACCGCCGACGGCGTCTTCGAGACGGGGTTTGTCCCGAGTGTCGGCCATCGCCCCTTCTTCGTCACCAAGCCCGTGGCGCTGTGGCTGGAACGCCAGCTCGATTTCCCCAACTGGAGCGAACATGGCATCCAGACCATGCCGGAAACCCACATTGGAGAGTGGGCCAAGCAGAACGGCGTGGAACTGGACGCGCTCTACGCCAGCGAGCACCGCGAGGGCGGCACACGCGCGCTCGGCACGGGCGTCCCCGGGCTGTCGCGCGCGGACCTGAGCGTCTTCAGCGCCGAAGAGTGGGAACGGCAGAGAGACCGGTTGGTACACGAACAGTGGTTGAAAAGGGCGAAGGCCCTCATCCTCGAGCGGTGAGGGCGCCACGCCGGAGAGGAGCGTCATGCGTCAAGATAGTCGCTCAATTATCATCGCGCTGGCCTGCCTGGCGGCGGTTGTCGTCCTCTGCGCTGCCCAGGCCCCCAAGCCCGCGACGCAACCCGCTGTCAAGTATGGGGTCCGCGTGCAGGCGGGCCCCATGGATTCGATTCTGCTGAAGGACTACGCTCCGGCCTCGTCGCTGGTGGTGCCCGAGACGCGCCTGCCCAAGGCTCGCTTCCCGGTGATCGACGTGCACACCCATGCCTCGATGAGCAACATCAAGACCGCCGAAGACGTGGCCGCATGGGTGCGCAGTATGGACGAGGTGGGCGTCGAGAAGTCGGTGGTTTTCACGGGAGTCACCGGGGCGGCCTTCGACCGTCAGGCCGATTTGTTTCTGAAGAAGCACCCGGACCGCTTCCAGGTGTGGTGTTCGATGGACACCAGGGACATCGACGCCCCGGATTACCCTGAGCGGGCCGTCCGCGAGCTGGTGCGCTGCTACCAGAAAGGCGCGCGCGGCGTCGGCGAGCTCACCGACAAAGGATGGGGGCTGGAAGCGAACGAGCAACGCGCCTTGCCGCGCGAGAAGCGCCTGCGCATTGACGATCCCCGCCTGGACGCTTTCTGGCGCAAGTGCGCCGAGTTGAAGTTGCCCGTCAACCTGCACATCGCCGATCACCCCTCCTGCTGGAAGCCTCTCGGCCCCAACCAGGAGCGCACCCCCGACTTCCAACACTTCAACCTTTCCGGCAAGGACGTCTCCTCCTACGAGGAACTGCTCGCGATGCGCGACCGGCTGCTGGCCCGACACCCCGAGACCACCTTCATCTTCTGCCACCTCAGCAACCAGGGCAACGATACCGCCGCGCTGGCGAAGGCCCTGGACCGCTTTCCCAACCTCTACGTGGACATCTCGGCGCGCGACTACGAGCTGGGCCGCCAGCCCAGGACTGCGGCCCGCTTCCTCGCCCGCTACCGCGACCGCGTTCTGTACGGCACGGACATGGGCCGCGACAGGCGAATGTACGAAGGCTGGTGGCGCCTGCTGGAGTCCGCGGACGAGTTCATTCCGGGAAGAATCTGGTGGCGCTACTACGGGCTGGCGCTGCCCGCGCCTCTGCTCGAGGCCCTTTATCGCGGCAACGCGCTGCGCCTGTTGAACTGGAGCACGCCGTGAGACTGAGCCTGGTAGTTCTCGCCGCGCTCGCCGCACAGGAGTTGGGGGCCGCTCCCCGCGAGGCGCCTGTGGTGCTCGTCGAGAACGGCCGCGCGAGGGCCACCATCATCGTGGACGCGCGCGCCTCCCGGGAGGTCCGCTTCGCGGCCCAAGAGCTTCAGCGCTACATCGAGAAGATCTCCGGCACGAGGCTTTCTATCAGCAGCGACGGCAAAGCGGTCTCCGGCACGCACATCTCTGTAGGGA
>Ga0315289_10014054_pt1 | contig 11195 bp, 15 predicted proteins | sample YL17G11_40_MG_FD_203452 | JGI IMG/M metagenome (GOLD analysis project Ga0315289, IMG submission 203452) | Sediment microbial communities from Yellowstone Lake, YNP, Wyoming, USA - YL17G11_40 | ecosystem: Environmental > Aquatic > Freshwater > Lake > Sediment | place: USA: Wyoming | collected... | reverse complement strand
AATTATTTAGAATGAGGTATAATCATTTCAGACCCTCACTCTAGTCTGTATAATTGTGCTCCCTCAAGTGTTTATTTTGCCTTTCATAAGCTATTCTAGCTTACGACATATGTCAGGTGGGAGCACACTAAATCTTTAAATACATAAATTTTATCAAGAAAACATGCCAGAAAAAAGAACATTTGAAATAGCAAGAGAATTATGCCAAATAGCCCAAAAAAGGGGGTTTTCAAATGCCAGAGCAAGGGTTAAAACAAAAGACGGAAAAAATATAATTTATGATATAAAAAGTCCGCCCGTCACTCGCCTTGAATTAGAAAGAAGAAATATAGATTACAATGAATTATCAAAATTTCTAGGAGACTTTGCCGGCTCTTTAGATATCTTAGATGTTTCACACTTAAAAATAGATGTGTATAAAACCGGGGAAAGAGTTTCTTTATTGAGTTTCTCTTCGCCCAGAGCCTATACAGACCAAGAGAAAGAAGAAGCAAGGAAAGCAATAACAAGCAGCATCTCCTCATGTCTCACACCCGAGGATACCAAATCAAGATATGACTTAGAAATGAAGTGCGCTATTGCAAAGCTTTCAGCTTAAGACTTTATTTTCTCAAAAAGTATTTCTGATTTATTTATTTTTCCCTCTTTAAGCGGTTTTGTCATATCCTTAAATGACTTGATTTCAAATCCCAAGTTGCCAGCTATTTTTTCGCAAGTTTCTGGCATAAACGGCCAAAGCAAAAATGCAATTGCCTGTATGCAGCTTAAGACTTCATAAAGCAATTTTCCCTTAGCAGGGTAACTTGTCTCCCATGGCTTTTCTCTTTGAACATATTCATTACAAATATCAATAAACTCAAATATTATCCCAAGAGCTTTGTCAATTTCGTAATTCTCTATATGTTTTTCAATTTCTTCAAACTTCAGGTTATTAAGAAGCTTGTTAGGAGTTTTCTTTATTCCATATTTTTCAGCCAGAGTTGTAACTCTAACAACAAGGTTTCCAAGCTTGTTTGCAAGCTCGTTGTTGTGCCTGTCTATCAAAGCCTGCTCATTAAAATCACCATCTTGGCCAAATGGCGTCGCTCTAAATATAAAATATCTTAAAGTATCAACTCCATATTTTCCAGCGATTTCAAGAGGGTCAACGACATTTTCTTTTGATTTTGACATTTTTTCACCATTAACAGTCCACCAACCATGCGCAAAAATGCTTTTTGGCAATTCAATGCCTGCAGACATCAGCATCGCAGGCCATAAAATAGAATGAAAAAAGATTATATCTTTTCCAATAAGATGAACATCCGCCGGCCAAAATTTTTTGAAGTTTTTTCCATTCGGCCAGTCTATTCCTGAAAGATAATTAGTCAAAGCATCAGGCCAAACCCACAAAACAAAATTTTTATCAATAGGAAATTCTACACCCCATTTAAATTTGCTTCTCGTAAAACTAATATCTTTTAGCCCTTCTTTTATTCTGTTAACAATTTCGCTTTTTCGAAACTTCGGCAAGATAAAATTTGGATTCTTTTCATAGAAGTCTAAAAGTTTTTGTTGGTACTCACTTAATTTAAAGAAATACGCCTCTTCTTCAATTTCTTTAACTTCTCTATTACAGCTAGGGCATTTCCCATTAACCAAATCTTTTTCTGTCCAATAAGTCTCACACGGAACACAATATAATCCCTTATAAGTTCCTTTGTAAATATCTCCATTATCAAAAATCTGCTTAATCAATTTTTGAACATTTTCTTCATGCTTTTTATCAGTAGTTCTTATGAATCCATCAAACTGAATATTAAGGGCTTTCCAAGCTTTTTTAAATTCTTCAACAAGAACATCTGTATATTCCTTAGGGCTCTTTCCTGCTTTTTTCGCTGCTTCATCAAGTTTTTGCCCGTGTTCGTCAGTTCCTGTAAGAAAAAAGGTTTCTTCCCCCTTTAATTTATGCCATCTGGCGAGTATATCTGCAGCGATTGTAGTATAAGCTGTGCCCAAATGTGGTTTTGCAGTGGGATAATATACAGGAGTTGTAACATAAAATTTATTTTTTTCCCGAGCTTTTGCCATGAAATCAACAAAGAAACATAATATAAAAAACTATCTCACTCAACTTGCCATCTATATTTTCTCAAACTGCCATCTCTGCTTGACTTCGGAAAAAATGCTGCATCATGCCCATATTGCCTCACGAACTCCCACAAAGCGATTTCTTTTTCAGCAAGATTCGGCTTTCTAAGCGCTTCTTTGCCTTTTTCAGCTTTGTCTTTTATCAAAACATTATTCTCCAGCCTTAAATAAAAATCTACTGTTCTCTGTGACGGGATTGCAAACATGCACATCTGCAAAGGCACAATATTCTTGTTCTGCTCCCATTCCCTCTGGACAAGCTCCAAATACACAGCAACTTCGTGGCTGCAGAAATTAACAACTCCAGAACTTTCCTTGTCATCCAAATACCTGTATCTTATATTGAACCTCTTTGCCCCGCATGCATGGTCTGAACCAAGATTAAAGGCAAGGGCATACTTTTCAGGAATATCAACAATAGGGACAGCCATAAGCTTGAATTTATGCCTGTCATGCCCTTCTGTCCTTGACGGAACGCTTGCAACAGCTTCTGCGCCTTCTATTCTTGCTCTTCTTGCATCTGCATAAGCCTTCATCTTTATCCCTGCTCCTCTTACTTGGTGTGAATAAGCAAACAGCCTCGCGCCTTCCAGGCAGGCTGTCAAAGAAACTTTTCTTTTTCTCCTGTCTCTTGCAAAAGGCATAAAAGAATATCCGCAAAACTCGTTTCCTCTAATAGCATCAAAAGCATCTTCCCTTAATTGGACAGGAGTCTTGCCATATCTCACTGCCTCGCCAGAGCTTCTAAACCTTCTTACTCTTACTTCTTCGCCGTGTTTCATAAACTTTCTTGCATCTTTATAACCTTCTGGCGTAAAAGCATCAACTATTGTAAACTCGCCTGCCTTTAAGTTAACAATATCTGCAAGGCTGGCTACTTTTACTTTGGTTTTTCTGGCAATTTGCGCCTTGCTTGCTTCTTTGAAAAATGCTTTTTTCATAATTCTTTATAAGCAAAGCAGTATTTATATAATTGTGGTAACCTAAATCACCACAAAAATAAGGTTTAAAAACAAAGAAATCATCAAAAGGTTATGGCAGAAACCAAAGAAACACTGAAAGAGCTTGGCTTGACAGAGCATGAGGCAAAAGTCTACCTTGCCTTGCTGGAGCTTGGCCCGAGCCTTGCAGGCCAGATATCAGGAAAAACCGGAATTCACAGAAGAAATGTCTATGATATAACAGAAAGGCTGATAAAAAAAGGCATTATTGGCTATGTTATCAAGAATAATCGTCGGTTGTTTGAAGCAGTTAACCCGGATAAATTTCTCAGTATTTTGAAAGAAAAACAAAGCGAGCTGGAAGAAAGCCTGCCAGAACTCAGGCTTTTATACAAAAAGACAAAAGAAAAGCAGGAAACTAACTTTTACAAAGGAACAGAAGGCTTGAAAACAGTCTTCCAGGACCAGCTTGAAGAAAATAAAGAAGTCCTTATTCTTGGGGCAAGCCATTCAGCTTTTGAAATTCTTCCTTTTTATTTCAAATGGTATGATATTGACAGAAAAAAGAAAAAAATAAGGGCAAGAATCATCGCCAGTGAGCCGTTAAAAAAATCAATTCCCCTGGCAGAAATCCGTTACCTGCCTCAAAAATACGCAAACCCCCTTGCAATCAACATTTACAAAGACAAAGTTGCAATAATCCTCTGGAAAAAAGAGCCTCTTGCAGTTGTCATAAAAAATAGCGAGATTGCAGACTCGTACAGAATGTACTTTGAGCTAATGTGGCGAGCAGCAAAGAAATAATTTTCTAAGACTCAATCTCCTTTATTTCTTCTTTAGAAAGATGTAAATCTCTGACTTTATTTTCCCAAAGTTGTTTGCCAACTCTTTTCTTTACATATTCATTTAATTCCAATAAGCCCTTGCCAAAGCCTCTTTTGACTGTTTCTATATTTGCCTCGTATTCTATCTTTATTCTTACTTTTTGAAACATCAAGTAAAATAATAATACTAAAACTCGTTTAATGAAATTCATGCGGTAAAATTGAAGCTTATGGAATAATTCATGCACAAAAGCAGCGTCTCTTGCCTTAGAAGGGCAATTTTTCATTGTTTGTTCATTATAATACACTTTATTATTCAAGGGAAAAGCTTTCATGAATACTTTTTGATTTGCTTTTTCAAAGATTATTTGCCTATCTTTTAATTCTGGAAAATATTTTCTTTTCAATTCTTGAAATCGTTTATTATAATTCATGTTTAAGATTAATAGACTATATTTATTAAATTATCGCTTCAAAAGTAATTTTTAATGTTATTTATGAGCGGGCTTGCGAGAAGACAGCAAGAAAATAGAAAACTACTTTATCATCTTTTTATGCACTGCAAGATATCTTCTCAAATAATAACGAACAAAGCCTTCTTCATCTTTTTTTAAGGCTTTATAGTAAGACCTTCGTTTTTTATATTCTATTATCAGCATAGGATAGTAATTAAGCCAAAGGATGTGGTTCATTATCAGCCTTCCGATTCTTCCATTCCCGTCTCCAAAAGGATGAATCTTTTCAAACCTATAATGCGCTCTTGCAGAAAATTCAACAGGGTTCATGCCTTTTGTTTTTAAGAATGCAAAAAATTCTTTCATCAATTTGGGAATATCCTGCCAATCAGGGGCAAGATGCTCGCCAACCCTTACTAAATAATCCCTATATTTGCCTGCAATATCATGTTTTGTTTCTCCAAAGATTTCTTTATGCCATCTTAAAACAAGCTCTTCAGACAGCTTTTCTTGTTTTTTTAGCATTTCCAAAAAGGTTTTTGCATGAGATTCTGTTTCTTTTATTTCTCTCAAAGGCTTATTTGGAGAAGTCTTATCTTCTATAACCTCTCTTGCTTCTTCTAAAGTAATCGTCGAGCCTTCTATCGCATTTGTATTATAAGTAAAGGCTATTGCGATTTCTTGTTTTTCCTTTTCTTTGATAGACTCTGGCAGTTTTTTCCATTCTGATTGAAAATGGTTTTTTATTTGCTCTAATTTCTGATAAAACTCAACAAGCCCTTTTTTCTTAAATTCCTGCATTATCTCTTTAATATTCTGGGGAATTTCTTTTCCAATATACTTCTGTTCTTTGCAAATTTTGCCATTTTTTCTAAAGCTATGGACAATATAATAATATTCATATTTCCCAACTTTGCGTTTTATTAAGCTTACCATATAAATTGTTATATCCACACATTTATATATTTTTCTATTTTTGTATAAAATGTGGATATAAACCGAATATAAAAATTAACAAAAATAACAATTTTTTTATATCCACAAAAATACAAAAATAGCATTTTTAGATAAAATGTGGATATAAACCAAAAAGACAAAGTTTTTATTCTGCCAAATTATTGAATTGTTAAGCGCCGATAGTTTATCAGCAAATCATTTAAAGCGGCTTTGGTCTAATGGTATGACACAACCTTCCCAAGGTTGTTGCGCGGGTTCAATTCCCGCAAGCCGCATTCAATAAAGAAAAAGTCATGAGCCGGGTTCGACTCCCGGTCGGCTTTGTTAAGTAAATACTTGCTTTATTTATATATTATTTAGTCATAGATTGAATAAATGTAATATTAATAGAAAGGTTTATATATTACATATCCATAGATTAGATTATGAGATATGAAAAATATGAGCACATTGTCCAGGCAATAGAAGGCACTCGAACAATCGATGACATTCAAGAGAAGCTTAAGATAAACAGGGCCAAAGCAATTTACCTTTTGCATAGGCTGAGGAGACTGGGGTACATCAGAACAAAGTATCTTCCAAACAAAAAAAGGGTCTATTCTGTAAGCCCTCTGAATAAGCAAAAAGGAATCAGCTATTTAGAGGCATTTAATAACAACATGCCAAATGCAGGCTTTAGGATAAGCGATAAAGAAGACTATTTTGTTCATGGAAAAACTATCAAGGCAGAAGACTTGCTTGTTTATGCTCTAAAGAAAGGCACAATAAGATATGTTATCTCCTCCTTGTTTCTTTTTAGAAAAATAGAAGATTGGCCTTATTTGTATAGATTATCAAAAAAAGAAAATCTAACAAGGCAGATATCTGCTTTATATGAAGTGGCTCGATTATTCATAAAAAAAGTAAGAAAAATGCCAAAGAGATTTAGAAGATTAACTATTCCTAAAAAAGAGGACAAATATCTCTTTGTTATCAAAGGGTTTAGCTCGGATGATTTTAAAGATACAGAAAAGAAATGGAAAGTTTATATTCCGCTTAATCGTGCAGATTTAGAGGAAATTAGGTTGCTTTAACCATGATAAATATAAACACTCAAGAAGCTCTTTTTAATCAGATTGGAAATGCTTTGCCAAAAAAGATTGTTGTTTATTCAATAGGCGGGACTGCAATGATGCTTAGGGGCTTGAAAGGAGAAACTCTTGATATTGATTTGGTATTTGATAAAGAAAGCGATAGAGAATTGTTTATTAAAACTTTAGTCAGCTTAGGATTTAAAAAAGATGAAAAAAGGGTTATAGAAACATATGGCTTAAAGAAAAATGCCCCTGCAATGTTGCGTCTTGAATCTGGAGATTTTATATTTGATTTATTTTTGAATAAGATAATAATCTCTGTTTTTTCAGATGGAATGAAAAAAAGAGCAGCGCAGACTCACGAATTTGGCGGCAATTTAGTCATTAGAGTAGCTGACCCAAGCGATATCTTGATTATGAAAAGCGTTACTGGAAGAGCTAAAGATAATGAAGATATTATCTCAGTTATAAATAACAATAAACTGAACTGGGATATCATATTAGAAGAAGCCAAAGAGCAAGTCAAGCTTGGAAATGAACATGCAATCCTGGGCTTGGGAGAAAAGCTCGAGAAGCTTATTAATCAAAAAATTATCTTTATTCCTAAGCCAGTTACAGATGCGCTTTGGAATTTGTTCAAAGAGCAAGTTAAAAATAAGTCTAAGAAATCAAAGGAAAAGACCTTCGAGAAAAAGAAAAGGTAATAGCACATCGCCCACGGATGCCATCAGGCCATAGTCAGCGGTCGGCGAAGGCGCATTCGGGGAAAATGGCATAATCAAGCGATGTCGCTATTTTCAGAAAACTTTATAAATATTGATACATCTCAATATGTACGGAGGTATACAAAATGAAGGTTTTAAAATTTGGTGCTGTATGGTGCTCGGGATGTATTGTTATGAAACCCAGATGGCAGGAGATAGAAAAAGAAAATTCCTGGCTGAAAACAGAGTACTATGACTTTGATAAAGATAAAGAAGCAGTAGAAAAATGGAAAATTGACAAAAATCTTCCAACATTCGTTTTTTTAGGCAAAAACGGAAAGGAATTTCTAAGGCTTCACGGAGAGCCGTCTAAAGAAGAGCTTCTCAAGGTCATAAATGAAAATAAAAACAAGTAGGAAAATTTATGAAAAAATTAGTTAATTTTTTTTTATTTTGTATTTTATTATTTTCACTGTTTAGCTCATTATCCTTAGCGCAAGAAACAAATCAAAGCAAGGAGATTAATATTTATTTTTTCTGGGCAGAAGGATGCCCTCACTGTTCTGCTGAAAAAGTCTTTTTATCAAAACTTGATGAAAAATATGATAATTTAGATATACATATTTTAGAAGTTACAAAAAGCAGGGAAAACGCAGAACTGCTGGCAAAAATCGGCAATGAGCTTAATGCAGATGTCTCGGGCGTCCCATTTACAGTTATTGGCAAGCAGTATTTTATTGGATGGTATAATGAAGAAACCACTGGAAAAGCAATTGAAGATGCTGTTCAATGTGTAATAAAAAACCATTGCGCAGACATTGTTAGCGGGCTGATAACTCAGATAACTCAAAAAGAACAGCCAGTAAGCAAAAATTTGATACCTGAAAAATTAAATCTCCCAATTATTGGAGAAGTTGAAACAAAGTCTCTGTCCTTGCCAATATTAACAATGCTCATTGCAGGGCTTGATGGTTTTAACCCCTGCGCTATGTGGGTTTTGCTTTTTTTAATTTCATTGCTCTTTGGAATACAAAATAAAAAAAGAATGTGGATTTTCGGAGGTGGCTTTATCGCAGCCTCAGCATTTATATATTTCTTGTTTATGACCGCCTGGCTTAAATTAGTCACATTCCTAGGGTTTATACTCTGGGTAAGGCTTGCTATTGGAAGCGTAGCACTATGGGCTGCCTATTCTAATTTCAAGGAATATTTCACTAATCCTACAGGAGGATGCAAGGTTACTGGCGAAAAGAAAAGGCAGAAAGTTTTTGAATATTTAAAGAAAATAATAACTGAAAGGAATGTTATTATTGCTTTTTTAGGGATTGTTGCTCTGGCATTCGCAGTTAATCTTATCGAATTGGTATGTTCTCTTGGTTTGCCTGCAGTTTATACGCAAATATTGGCATTAAGCAACCTCCCTGGTTGGTTATACTATCTATACCTGATACTCTATGTCTTCATCTTTATCCTTCCTTTACTTTTCATATTTATTATATCAATGAAAACCCTGCAGCTCACAGGCATCTCAACAAAACACGGCAGAATAGCTCGCTTAATCAGCGGGATAATAATGCTAATACTTGGATTGCTAATGATATTTAAACCTGAATTGCTGATGTTTGGTTAACTATAAAAATGAACGGAAAAGAAATGATAAAAATATTGAAGGCTATTGCAGATGAAACCCGATTGAAGATTATTGAATTTTTATTAAAAGGAGAAAGATGTGTTTGTGAAATTTTTCCTCATGTAAAAAGAACCCAATCAACTACATCAATTCAGTTGGATGTTTTGAAAAAAGCAGGAATATTAAATTCAAGGAAAGAAGGAAAGAAAGTTTATTACTCAATCTCAGATATGAGAGTTTGCGACATCTTTAAAGCTCTTGGGCATGTGGGCGGCAAAATTTTAAAAAAGTCTTGTTGTATGAACAATAATTGTAAACATGGATAAAAAATATATTTATGCAGGAATTGGAATCGCAGTAGTCTTATTATTAATATTCACAATTCCGAAGTATTTTACTGGAAATGTGACTGCATCAGGTGCACAAATTTCAGGAGATATTGAAAAAATTGAAGTTTATCATTTTCATGGAACTAATCAATGTTATTCATGCAAGACAGTTGGGAATTATGCAGAAGAAACAATTAATACTTATTTCTCCAACGAATTAAAATCTGAGAAAATTGTTTTTGGACATATTAATGGGGATCTTCCTGAGAATTCAGTTCTTGTAAAAAAATATGGCGCAACGGGTTCTTCTTTATGGATTGGAACTTACTACAAAGACGGCAAATTTACTAAGGAAGAGAATGTTAACGTCTGGTATAAGATCAGCAATAAAGAGGATTATATGAACTATCTAAAGGGCATAATTGAAAGCAAGTTAAGCGGTGAATAAAAATGGCCCTAATGTCTTTTATGGAAGCAATGTCAATGAACACTTTCCCATTAATTGCTGCATTTTTTATTGGTTTAATGACTGCCTTAAGCCCATGCCCTCTTGCAACAAACATCACTGCGATTGCTTACATCTCCAAAAAAATAGGTGATGGGAAAAGAACCCTTTTAACAGGCCTTGTTTATACTCTTGGGAGAATGTTTACTTATGTTTTATTAGCAAGTCTAATTGTTTATATTGGAATTAACGTTCAGGCAATTTCTTTATTCTTGCAGAAATACGGGGAAAAAATATTAGGCCCATTGCTAATTGTTATTGGCTTAATAATGCTAAATGTTATCAAGTTGCCTTCATTAAAATCTGGGAAGAAGATAAATAAGCTAAAAGAAAAACTCTCGGAAAAAGGATATTTGGGAAGTTTTCTTTTAGGAGTTTTATTTGCTTTGGCTTTCTGTCCGTTTAGTGCAGTCTTATTTTTCGGAATGCTGATTCCGTTAGCATTAAAGTATTCTGATGCTTTTTTAATTCCCTCGATATTTTCTTTTGCTACCGGTCTTCCAGTCATTGTCTTTGCATTTATCTTGACATTTAGTGTTTCTAAGCTTGGAAAAGTCATGAATAAAGTCCAAACTTTTGAAAAATATCTAAGATATGTAATTGCAGGGATATTTGTTATTATTGGAATTTATTATACCTGGAGAATTTGGATTTAAACAAAAACGCTTAATCAATCATAGCAAATTAAGGCTGGAAAGTTTTTTAAATAAAGAGAATTTGAATAATTAGGGCAATGAAGTCTGCCTAGGTTAATTCCTAAATTGCGAAAAGCCAATGACTTCTATTGGAATTAACATGAGAAAACAAAAATATGTTGATAAGTATCTATTGAACTTCTTTATGCAGTGCAATAGCTTAAAAGACTTATTAGAGATTCTTGAAACAATATGCACAATACAAGACTTAAAGAATTTAAATAAGAGAATAAAGCATTTTGAGTATCTTAGGTTTACTTTCTTTGGACTAATGAGCAGGGTAAAAACTATTCTTGGATACATGATATTCAAAGGAGAATCACTAAAAGAAAAGTATGCTGAATTAAATGATATTTATTCAAAACTACAACAATTACAACAAAAAGTTTTTGAAATTGATGAATTCATTAAAAATAAAGAAATGAGACAAGCTAAAGATAAGATAATTGAAATATCCCAAGAATATGCTAAAATTTTCGAAGAAATAAATAAACTCCTTGAAAAATATACTTAAAATGGTATTACCAAATCTTTTACTTATTACACTTCCTATTGTTGCTGTATTTGGAACAGCTTTGTGGGTAATGATATTCCTTAATACTTATAGGCATTTTCCAAAAATGAACCCTGAAGAAAGGTTTTGGATGTGCATTGTTAATTCTACTATTATGACCTTAATATTAATTGGTATTGTTTATTTCTTTTTATGGTTTATATTGGAGAATTTTATACAATAAGGTTAAACTATTTAAACGAAAGATTTAAATATTGATATTTATCAATATGTAAGGTAGATAAAAAATGAAAAACAATAAGAACCGGTTGTGGATTGTTTTGGCAATTATTTTGATAGCTTTGATAATCGGTTTGATTGTCTCTCAAAAATTATTTATTGGAAAAGAAACAAAGGGCATGATGCTTCTTATAGAATTTGAAGAAACTCAAGGATTGC
>Ga0315289_10014051_pt1 | contig 11196 bp, 16 predicted proteins | sample YL17G11_40_MG_FD_203452 | JGI IMG/M metagenome (GOLD analysis project Ga0315289, IMG submission 203452) | Sediment microbial communities from Yellowstone Lake, YNP, Wyoming, USA - YL17G11_40 | ecosystem: Environmental > Aquatic > Freshwater > Lake > Sediment | place: USA: Wyoming | collected... | reverse complement strand
CATTTCAGCCGGACAAAGCGCAGCAACATGCGATGACGGGATAAAAAACCAGGGCGAAACAGGAGTTGATTGCGGAGGGCCTTGCGCAGCATGCGCCCCTGAATGCGGAAATGGGATTGCTGAAGAAGGGGAGAACTGCTTTAACTGCGCCTTGGATGTCAGATGCTCTGAAGGCGAGGTTTGCAAATACAAGCAATGCGTTAAACCAAGCGGCTCAATTCTTCCTTACATAATAATCATTGTTTTGATTATAGCTGGCGCGATTGTCATTCCAAAGCAGCTCAAAAAAGCAAAGAAGAAAAATGAAGAGCTTGAAACTAAAACAAGAAGCATGATTGTTTACATGCTTGATGCGCTGAAAACCGGCGTGCAGGAAAGCGAGCTGAAAGAAAGAATGTTCAAGGCAGGCTGGAAAAACAGCGAGATAGAATTTGCGCTCAAGAAAGCTAAGCAGAAAATCAAAGGCGAGAAAGTCAAGAAAGTCTAAGGCGCGAAGAAATAAGGCATGTCTGTTTCTGTGTGTGTTGATTACCATTACAAAAATCATAAAAAGAAAGATTTAAATAATATGTAATGGTAATAATTTTATGAGGGTTTTGAAAAGAAAAAAAGGCAGGGAAGGATATTTCTATCTGCAACATTCATTCAGAAAAGGCGGGAAAGTTGTAACAAAAGAGGCTTATCTTGGAAAAAAAATTCCAGAGAATATTGAAGAAATAAAACAAAATTTTATGAGGAAAATCAAGCAGGATTTGTATGCAAAATTAGAAAAAATAAGGGAGAGTTTTAAAAAGGAATGGGATAAACTGCCTGAAACAGCAAAAAAGAGGGAAATTGAAGAAATCGCCATTGCTTTTACTTATAATACAGATGCAATTGAGGGTTCCACCATAACCCTAGAAGAAACCCGAGGGATTATTCAGGACAAAATTTCTCCGAACAACAGACCCTTGAAGGATATTAAAGAGGCAGAGGCGCATTATAAGGCATTTTTAGGAATCTTGGAATCCAAGGAAAAGATTTCCAGTAATCTTCTTTTAAAATGGCACAAAGAGATTTTTCAGGAAACAAAGCCCGATATTGCTGGAAAATTTCGCAATTATCTCGTGAGAATCGCTGATTATCTTGCTCCTGACTGGCAGGATATCAAGAATCTAATGAGCAGGTTTATCAAATCTGCCAATGTAAAAATAAATCCTGCTGAATTGGCTGCAAGAATGCATTATAAATTCGAAAAAATCCACCCTTTTGGAGATGGCAATGGCAGGGTTGGCAGGCTTTTAATGAACTATATTTTATGGCGCAACAATTATCCAATGCTGATAATAGAATACAAAAACAAGAAGTCTTATTATAAAGCTCTGAAAAAAGACGAAGAAAGCTTTGTTAATTACTTTTTGAGAAGATATCTTTCAGTGCACAATAGGAGATATCTTCAGCAGAGAAATAGACGATAAAAAATAAATGATGAAAATCTTCGGATTTTCAGCACGCCGGAAAACCTTGTTTTCCGAGCGTAAAAGTTTTTAAACTCCGAGTTTCTAGATTAATTAAATAGTTTGATTGAAAAAAATGGTGCTAAAAATTATTAGGAATTTTGTAAAACATATAATAAGGCAGATATTCGCAAGAAAAAGCAATATCAAGCTTGGATTCTACGGACCTCCGAATGCGGGGAAAACAAGTCTTGCTAACAAGATATGCAAGGACTGGTTGGGAGAAGGAGAAGAAATAGGGAAAGTAAGCAAGATTCCGCATGAGACAAGAGAAATAAGAGAGAAGGAGTTGGTGATAAAGCACAAGAATAAATCTCTTACTTTCAAAATTGTTGACACGCCCGGAATCGCCACAAAAATAGACTATGAAGACTTTATGCATTATGGGTTAAGCAAAAAAGAATCAAAAACAAGGGCGAAAGAGGCAACACAGGGGGTTATTGAAGCAATAAAATGGCTTGATGACATGGATGCTGTTGTAATTGTTCTTGATGCTACTCAAAATCCTTACTCGCAAGTCAATATAACAATCATCGGCAATCTTGTCGCGAGAAAAATACCTGTTTTAATCGTTGCGAACAAGATTGATTTGAGAAAAGCGAATATCAAAAAAACAGAAGCCGCATTCCCTGAATATGAAGTTATAGGGATTTCGGCGAAATTCGGCAAAAATATTGAAGAATTTTACGAGTCATTGTTTAAACTTGTGAGATGATGAAAATGGACAAAGAAAAAATAAGACGGCTTGATGAAGACATGCAGAAAGACGCGGCTTTTTTAGAGGATACAAAAAACAACTATAAAGAAGACGGCGGAAAAATGGCTGCAAGGCTTTCAGAGATTTTCAGGAAAAAATATGCCTCTGAATTTGGGGGCTTTATTGAAGTCTTGTTTGATTTGGCTGAAAATGAGTTTATTTTGAAATGCGGAAAACAGGAAACAGCATTTGGAGCAGCTGAAATTGACCTGATTCCGGAACAGCTCAGGTTTTTCAGAAAACAGGCAATGTTCAAAAAAATACAATGAAAAAAACAACAAAATTGACGCTGCAGTTTATTCCCTTCAACGAGATAGCGGGATTAAAAAGCGGAGATAGAATCCAGAAACTGCTTAAGATGGTTCTTGCAGACAAAATCGTTGTTCTGCAGGGAAAATTGAAGGCAGAGGAAGAGGCGAGGCTTATAGAGGACACAATGGCAATGATAGGCCATGTCAGGGGCTTCAAGGGAGTTGAGCTTGCTGTCCTTGCTCCGAAAAGGCAGAGCAGCATGATGCTGGCGGGCTTGAAAAGCAATATCGCAAGAGCTCTTGTTGGAGACAGGGAAAGCATAACAGTGATAGGGCCTGCAAGCATTGTCCGAGATATTAAAAAAGACCCAAGCAAACTTGAATTAGCATTGAAACGATAAGGGCAAAAGAGATTTGCAGAGCAAAACACGCATAGAAAAATCAATCTTCTTCAGAATTGCACTTCTCGCATTCCCAATATTCCACTTTCTTTTCTTTACCAGTCCATCTGACAATATTCACTTTTTTTCCTAGGAGAGTGGTTGTTCCCACTTTTACATTTTCGCCCCTGCCAACAGGAACAGAAATTTTTCCATAATGAAAATCATTGGAGTGATTTTCAGTATGCCGAAAACAGAAGTTTTCAAGCATAGTAATGCCCCAGGGTATAAGTTTTGTCTTTATTAACAAGAATATTCAGCTTCTTGCCGCAAACAACACACCTTCTTTTTAATTTCATAGAATCAAGCTCTGATTTTAATCCTGCTTTCTTTAATCAATTTATCTGTTTCCAGCTTTGTCAGCTCCCAGTCAAATCTTATGAGTTTTTCAACAAAAGGATTCTTTTTATTAAGCCTGAATAATCTTGCATTGCCTATTTCCCTTGTCGGGATTATCATCCCTCTTTTCAACAGCTGCCCCCAGATTCTTGTGAATGCGCTCCATCCGACTCCCGCCCCCCTCGCCACTCCAGTCATGCTGTAATCAAATTCCTGCCCTTCTATCAGGAAATCCAGCACCTTTACATAAGGCGAGCTTCCGAAATATTCCACGAAAATGCTCTGTTCTCCCTTCTCTTCTTTCTCTTCCTTCTTCATGTTAATCCAAAAGATTGCATATTTATAAACATTTCTATTTTGATAATCTAGGTTTATAATTTAGTAATTACTAAAACGGAGTTTCTTAGAAGAAAGTATTTAAATTCCGGCGCTTTGCGCTTGCTATGGGGCAGAGAGAGGATGAAATAAAGAGGTTTATCCTGAGAAAGTTAGCGAGGCGCAGAATCTGGATGCATAAGCATACAAGCATCCACAACCTGCCAAAGGGGCTTCCAGATTACTTAAAAAGTGGAAAAGAAGTCAAGAAAGTTATTGAAGAAATGCTCAAGCAAGGAATTTTGCTTTCAAAACCGACAAACTATGGCTTGGAAGTTTCTTTGAACATAGAAAAGAAAAAAGAAATAGATGGTTTTATCGAAAGAGGATTTTAAATACAGAAATCTTTATTAATCGCTCTTCTTTTTCTTATTAATGCCACACAGATGCGTGAGATGCGGGGCTGTTTATGAAGACGGCTCGGAAACACTGCTTAAAGGATGCTCCTGCGGGGGGCATTTTTTCTTTTTCTTCAAGCAAGAGCATCTTGAAGAAATAAACAAAGAACTTGCGGATTTGAGTAAAAAGGATGTTGATGAGATAGAGAAAGATGTTCGCGGAATAATTGGCGTTGAAATTGATGACAAGCCAGTCATTCTTGACTTTGAAAGCATCCGCGTTGTCAAGCCCGGAAAATTTGAAATAGATTTGACAAGCTTGTTCAAAAGAAAGCCGATAATCTACAAGATGGAAGAAGGCCGCTATGTCATTGACATAGAATCTGTTTTTGATTCTACCAGAAAAGACAGAAAATAAGCGAAAGGTTTAAATATCCAGATATTATGATTCATTATAGATTGTTATGAAATATAATATGGTGCAAAATATAATCCAGATAAATGAAAGAGATGACAGGATTCTCAATATAGTAAAGGCTAAATACGGTCTGAAGAACAAAAGCGAGGCAGTCGCTTTGATTGCAAAAGTCTATGAAGAAAGTTTTTTGGAGCCTGAATTAAGACCTGAATACATTGAAAAGCTTGAGAAAATAAGGAAAGGCAGATTTATTAAATACAACTCTATTGAAGAATTAAGAAAAGCAACAAGCTAAAAGGGGGGTTTATGCATAATTTTCAAGTAAGCGGGAAACTTCAAGAGATGTTGAAGAAGATGTCTAAGAAGAATAATGCTCTATACGACAGGCTTCTGAAAAAAATTAATGAGATTGTAAACTGCTATGATGTTGAGCATTACAAGAACCTGAGGTATAATATGAAAGATTCCAAGGAGGCCCATGTGGGCCAGTTTGTTCTTGTTTTCAGGTGTAATAAACAGACAGACACTATTTATTTTGATGATTTTGACCATCATGACAAGATTTTTTCAAGGTGAAAAGCTTTTCTATATTTGCTGCTTTCGCGAATAAATAATATGATTCGTAAATAATTTGATGATTTTATTATGGGCGATGAAATCGCCAATATCAAAAAAACCAAGAGAAGGATTGTCTGATTGCTCTTGGTTTTTAGGATGCTCAGAAATGCATATTGACCAGCATTTCTGACATAATGAAATGGCGGCGGAGCGCAGCGGAGCCGCCAATAGAATCGGCAAAAAAAGGTTTTTATAGTCGTTTTTGCTTGCTATTTTTATAAAAGAGGGCATATGGAAGGCGAAGAACCGAAAGGCAAAATAAAGTGGTGGATGTTTCTGATAGTGCTTCTAGTGATTGCAGTTGTTTTTGTCTCTTACAATGCTATTTCAAAAAAAATATCTGAAGAAAAAAAAGCTGCGGAGATTGCTGAAAAATCAGAAGTTCCTGAAAATTACCCTTTTCCTGTTTATAACGACAGCGCAGGGCAGGCTGTAGAGGAGCAGCTGCCAGAATGCCTTAAAGATGAAAGAAAAGGTTTCATTTCCTGCTCTGACGAGGAATATTACAATCTTGCAATAGCCAATAATGATGCCTCGCTCTGCAGCAGAATAATTTACGGCCTGAGAAGGCAGGCATGCCTTGAGGAGCTTAGATGAAAAAATCACTCATGATTTCAACATGCAGAAAACCGAAGTTTTCCAGCATGAAAAAACTGATTTTTTTGGCGGTTTTTTTTGTGGTCTTGATAAATTGCTTGAGCAGTGTGAGTGCTGCTGCGAACTGCTACCCTTATGAAGGCTGTTTGGGTGTCCCTTCGCGAGTTTGTCCAACAAATCCATGCAAAAAACAAGACTGTTACGTTGTAGATACTAATGTGTGCGGTTGGGCTACTACATGTACAACATTTGCTACAAATGGGCGGATTGTCTGGGATGGCACAAAGGATTATTTTTGTCCACTAACAGGCGCGACAAGTTATGCTGCTTCTTCTTATAATTACGGAGAAATGGCTTATTCGGGCGATGTAAATTACTTTGATGCTGTTGCTTCAGGAACATCATGGCATTGGTGCGATGCAAAAAATAATGGTGGAAATCCCGGCCAGGGCGTAAAGATGGGACAATGGGGACAGATAACTGTCAATGGCCATGAATATATCTGTTATACTGATTTTGGCACTTGGGAAACTATTTTTGAATGCTGCGGCTCAGGCGCTTGTAATGATAGATGCGGCGTTGATATTGGTGGTTCAGCTAGTTCATGTCCTTCTGGAGGAATATGGGGGGGAGTTAAGAAAGCAACGGGAAATACATTAAGTTATGGCGGGACAACTTATGTTTGCTGTGCTGATAATTTATGGCGCACTGGAACAAGCTGTTGCGGTGATGGTTCTTGCACTGGCTCAGAAACATGCTCGAACTGCCCTTCAGATTGCAAGAAATGTAACGGAGCTACATGTAGCTCAGGAGCTGAATGTTCTAGCGGTTATTGTATTCATGGAATATGCAGGGCATCAAGCACTTATTGCCCCGATAGCTATTGCGATGCAGGAGAAAACTGCCCTTCCGATGTTATAAGTTGTGCCGACAATAAATGTTACGAGCCAACATGTACGAATGGATGCGGGCAAACAGCGGTGGCGAGTGGAGGAACAGATGAAGCATGCCATTCAACAGCAGGATGCGCAAATCCGCCTTGTGTTTGCAATGGTGCTGGGCAGTGCATTTCAACAGACGCCGACAATGACGGCGATCCTGATGAAACTGACTGCGCGCCGTCAAATCCAGCAATTTATCATAGGGCAACAGAAATTTGCAATGACTTTGTTGACAATGACTGCGACGAATTGACTGACGACGCAGATTCTGATTGTGATGCGAATCCTCCGACATTCACCAATTTCAGCATAGATGGCTGTGTTTCAAAAAATGAAGCGAGAAAAGAATGCTTTGTCGGGCTTGGAATAAATACCTATTACAACATAAGCCATTTTGACAATGAAAGCACGCCTTACATGCAATATTTGTTTTTCGGAAAAAATGGATGCAGTCCAGACCCATTGAGTGCGGAATACTGCAACGGAGATGAAATATCTGCAATGTTTTTAGTTGACGCGGGCTATTTTACCCCTTATAATCCTGAAAATGCTTTGTTGAATATGATAAAAAATGTAACTTGCATTCTGCCTTCCCCTCTTTTTTGCAAAGGAGAAAATGCAACATCAAGATGGGGGGTCTCTGCATTAAAAGAAGGAGACTTCAAGATATGGGTAGGAGCTGAGGACACTACTGGCAATTTTGTTTTAAATGATACTGGCTGGACTCTGAAAATTGATGAAATTCTGCCTGTTGTTGATATAACAAGCCCCGCAGCAGGCGCTGACTTACATGCAGATTTTGACATAATTTACAAAGCGACAGACGCTAATATTGACAAATGCGCATTGATTACTGATGTCACTGGCATCTGGAGAGATGTTGACTGCGGTATTGATAAAACAGCAAGAATTACAATAGGCCCTGGCTCTGATTGTGGAATCGGGCCATCGTGCGCAGTTACGATAAACGCAACAGACAAAGCAGGAAATTCTAACATTATTTCAAGAATATACACAGCAATAGAGCCCTTTGAAATAGGCGCGACATGGGAGCCTGCTGTAGCTTATTCAGGAGAAAATGCTTTCTGCACTGCAGCTTATATGGGGTCTGATACAGATGTCAGATTTGAGATAACAGGAAAAGACCCTATTGTTGCAAGACTTTCAGGAGGAAGTTATAGTGTTGAAGTCCAAGGGCTTGAAATGAAAGATTACACATGCAAAGTAACTGTAATAGACACAGGGGGGACAGATTCTGCAACGCTGAAAGTTCTCGAGGCTCCGGACAAGCCTGTCGCGACAACATTGCCGTTTTTCGGCCTGATGAACGCAATGCTTGTGATGCTCGGGCTGTTCCTTTACTATATAATCAAGGAAAACAGAAAAAAGATGGGCAGGAAAGGAATCTCGCCGCTAATCGCGACAGTTCTTCTTATTGTGATTGCAATTGCTCTTGCAGGAATTGTTTTCACATGGTTAAGAAGTTTTGTAAAGGAAAATGTTGAAAAACTTGGAGCGCCTGTGGAGACAACATGCCAGAGCATTGCTTTTGACGCGACAGCTTCAAGAACAGCTGACGGAATCACAATAAATGTGAACAATCAGGGCAATGTTCCGCTGTACGGAATGAATGTAAAAATATGGATTGGAGGGAAATCATATTCAAAGTTTTTCAAGACAACTTCTGCTGTCGCGGGCGGGGGAACAGGGGAAATAAACATTTTAAACGCCAATGATTTCATAATTCCCGAACAAGGAAGCATAAAGCTTGAAACGACTCCTGTCATTCTTGGAAGAGGAGTCAATTCAGGAAAAGGCAAGATACATCTCTGCAAAACGCAGATGAAAACCATTAACATGTAACATAATGATGAATGCAAAAATTAAGCAGATTCTTGAACGCGAGTTGCTGAGCGCAAAGCCAAGAGCTGGCGAGATTCTTAAAATAGCTGAGGCAATAGATGATTTCATCTCTGCTTTGGACAGCGAGTTCAAGAAGGAAAAAATCAGGGCAAAGGCGATTCTTGGAGGCAGCTTTCGAAAAGGCACATTGATAAGAAAGGAAAAATACGACGCTGATATTTTCGTGCAGTTTGACAGAAAATACGAAAATGAAGATATTTCAGAGATGCTTGAGAATGCCCTGAATGTGACTGCAAAAAAATCCAGAATCAAGTTTGAAAAAATCCACGGCTCAAGAGATTATTTCAGCGCAAAACTCAAGGAAATTGCCGGAATTCCTGTTTTTATCGAGATAGTTCCTGTGCTGGAAATCCGAAAAGCATCTGAGGCAAGAAATATTACAGATGTCTCTCTGCTTCATGTCAGTTATATTTTAAAAAAAATAAAAAAGAGCAAGAAACTTGCTGATGAAATAATTCTGCTTAAGACGTTTTGCTATGCATTGGGTTGCTATGGCGCTGAAAGCCATATTAAGGGATTTTCAGGATATGTTCTTGAATTACTTGCGAGCAATTATGGCTCTTTTCTCAAGGTTCTTGCTGCAGCAAGCAAATGGAATATTAAAAATAAAGTGATAATTGACCCTGAGCGTTACTACAAAGGCAAGAAAGTGCTTGAAGAGCTGAATGAATCAAAGCTTTCCTCCCCGATTATTCTGATTGACCCTGTCCAGAAAGAAAGGAATACCGCTGCCGCTCTCAGCGCCGAGAAATTAAATGATTTTATCTCCGCTGCAAAGAAATTTTTGAAAAATCCTTCTGCAAGTTTTTTCGCAAAAAAAGAAATTTCAGAGGAAAAGATGAGAAAATACGCGAAAGGCAGAAAAGCAATTTTCTTCAGGGCATCTGCAGCAAGCTCTAAGCACAGCATTGTTGCTGGCGCTAAACTTTTGAAATTTTTCAACCTGCTTGCTTCAGCGCTTGAAAAAGAAAGCTATAAAATTTTGAAAAAAGAATGGAATTATGACGAGAGAAAAAAGAAAGCTAAGTTCTTTTTTGTTTTGAAAAAGCCCAAGCAAGTTTTGATTAAAGGGCCGCCTGTTTCGATGAAAATCCATGCTGAAGCTTTCAAAAAGGGAAAAAAAGGGATTAAGATTGTGAAAGGAATAATTTATGCCGTAAGCAGACCGAAAGAGATTGCTGAAATTCTGAAAGTCAGAAAAAATGTTCTTGATGAAATGGGCGTTCAGAATTACTCAAACATATAAAATTCGCCGACTTCCGAGCTGTTTGCAACTATGTCTGTCGAGGTTATGATTCCGACAATCTTGCAATCATTCAGAACAGGCAGCTTTTTTATCTTGTTTTCTATCATTAAGTAGACAGCGTCGTCAATATACTGCTCAGGGCCTATTGTAATGACTTTTTTTGTCATTACATCCTTTATAAGAACTTTTGACGGCAGCTTGTTTGCCGCAGTCACTTTTTCAAGAATGTCTCTTTCAGTGATTATTCCTGCAAGAGCTTCATCATAGCCTTCTTTTTCATCAATAACAACCAAGGAGCCTATATGATGCTTGTTCATGATTTTCGCAGCTTCCCTGATGTCCATATCTGCAGAGATTGTCCTGCATTTCTTCATAATCTCTTTTACTTTCATTTTACTAAAAAATTTTCTCCGTGAATTTTTGGTATGCTGGAAACCCTGTTTCCATCATTCCTCTTTTTTCTCCTCTTATACTATTAAAAAAGAAGTATTTATTTAAATCTTTTGGAAAATCTTTAAATGATTTTCCAAGATTCAGAAAATTCGTCAAGAATTCCAAGAAAATCTCCTTATTTTCTGGACCAGAAAAGCTTTGCTTTTCTCGGTTTCAAGAATCTTTCCCAGCACCAGCATTCTTATCGAAAGGTATTTAAATACCAATTAATATCAATTAGTTATAAATAAATAACTAAAAGATACAAGATGGTACAAGCAAGAAAACATCAAAACACAGAGAATATTCACTGGCCAACCCTGAACACAGTTATAATGGTTGAAGAAACTCTGAAAAAGATGAATGAAAGCATAATTTCAGTGGCAGAATTAAAGAGAAAATTGCCAAGGCAAGTAAACCATATTACTCTGATGGTTATTCTAGAATATTTGGAAAGAAGCAATAAAATAGCCGTCACATTGAAAGGAATAACTTGGATAGAGAACAAAAACTTAAATTTAAAAAAAGCGATTTTGCAGGGAATGGAGCTATGAAAGAAACGAGGGTTATTTTTTCTCCGGAAGCTGAATATGTCTATAAAAAATTAAATGCAGAGGCAGAAAGCAGCAAGCAATCAAGGATGATTTTAAAGGCAGTTAACAACAAAATAGGCTTGATAAAATCTAATATTCATTATGGAGACCCTATTGCTAAAAATATTATTCCTGAAGAGTATAAACAAAAATATTCTTCTACAAACTTGTTCAGAGTTGAGCTTCCGGCATTCTGGAGAATGATTTACACTTTAACAAACAACGGAAATATAGAAATAATCGCTTTTGTTCTTGATATAATCGACCATCATTCTTATAACAAGAAATTTGGATACAAAGAGAGATAATTCGCTGAGCAAAGCTTTTATATCTCGCTTCATTTAATGTGTAATGGAAAGAGAGCCTGCTGCTGCAGGGCAGTTTTATCCTGCAGACAAAAAAGAGCTGAAAAAACAGATTGATGGTTTTTTC
>Ga0315289_10014050_pt1 | contig 11196 bp, 9 predicted proteins | sample YL17G11_40_MG_FD_203452 | JGI IMG/M metagenome (GOLD analysis project Ga0315289, IMG submission 203452) | Sediment microbial communities from Yellowstone Lake, YNP, Wyoming, USA - YL17G11_40 | ecosystem: Environmental > Aquatic > Freshwater > Lake > Sediment | place: USA: Wyoming | collected... | reverse complement strand
GTGCCTCTGTGCCTCTGTGCCTCTGTGCCTCTGTGCCTCTGTGCCTCTGTGCCTACTCATACAGGCCAAAATAGGGATTGCTGCGTTTCTCCTCACCGACAGTTGTGGGGGGACCGTGCCCAGGCAAGAGGATTGTCTCCTCGGGCAGCGTAAACAACTTCTCCCGGATGCCGGCGGCCAATTGCTCGAAATCACCATCCGGAAAGTCGGTTCGGCCTATGCTCCCGGCGAAAATCACGTCGCCGACGAACACCAACGGCGGGTCGTGGTCTTCCCAAATGTAGACTACGTGGCCGAGGGAATGTCCCGGGATCGTGCGGACATTCAACTGAAATCCGGCTGCCGTGTACTTGTCGCCGTCCTCAACGGTTGCATCCGCCGGTGGGCTCACAATGGGCACGCCGAACATCGCCGAGAGATTCAAGCTCGGATCGGTCAGCTTGGCGGCTTCGCGGCGGCCTATGACCAGCGGGCAATCGGGCCAGTGCTGCTTCAAGGCCGCATTGCCGCCGATGTGGTCGCTGTGCCCATGGGTGTTGAGGATCGCGGCCGGCTCAAGCCCCACGGATTCCAGGTGTGCGATGATCTTTCGCGGTTCCAGGCCGGGATCGACCACAAGGCAATCCGCTCGGCCCTCAATCCGGGCGATGTAAGTATTTTCCTCGAACGGGGAGGAGACGATGGGTGTGAGTTGAAGCTTGGGGCGACTCACAAACTGGGCTCCACCACAAACGGAAAAATGTATAAAATGTATCGCTTGCACCAATTGGGTCGGGGAACCAGCCGCAACGGTTAGGCAAACAGACCCTCAGGAAGCAAACATTGTAATCGCATCTTGCAGGATTTGCGATAACTTCAAAGAAGAACCGTCTTTGCACCAGAAGGTTTTTGCACCGTGCCGTGCGAAAACCACGGAAGAAGGCCGCCGCAGGGCCGCTCAGTCGCCAGTCCAGAGCCGACAGCGAATGCACGCCTGACAGGCACCCGACAAGGAGGATCGTTCATGGTTGGCTGTCGTTGGTTTCGTCGTGGTTGGGTGCCGGCGATGCTGGTATCCGCCCTGCTGATGGGGCTGTTGGTAGTCGGAGAGCTCTCGGCAGCCAAACCTGGTCGCGCGGCCAAGGCCGCCGCTGCTGCCGCTGCGTCGCAAACAGCGCCGCCCGCCGCATCGCAAACAGCGCCGCCCGCCGCGTCGGAAACGGCACCGCCCGCCCAAAACCCGCAGCAGCGGTCGCCGCAACTGCTGGCCGAGCGTTCCGACGTGGCGTCGCGCTCCGTGGCCCCGGAAATCGGCGCCGGCCAGCCGGGGGAACATCCCCTGATGCCTGCCCTGCGCTGGGCCTACGATGGACTCGGCAATATCGAAAAGATTCAAGACTACTCCGCCACGCTGGTGAAGCGCGAGCGCATCAGCGGCAAAGTAGGCGACTACGAGTACATGTTTATCAAGGTGCGGCAGAAGCCCTTCAGCGTCTACATGTACTTCCTCGCCCCTGCCGAGATCAAAGGGCAGGAGGTGATCTACATCGAAGGCCGCAACAACGGCAACATGTGGGCCCACACCGTCGGCGTGCGCGATGCGATGTTCGGCACGGTCTCGCTGCCGCCCAACGGCCTGATCGCCATGCACAACCAGCGCTATCCGTTGACCGAGCTGGGCATCCTCAACATGGTCCGCCGGCTGATCGAAGTCGGCGAGCAGGACATCAAGTACGGCGAGTGCGAGGTGAAGTTCTTCAAGGGCGCCAAGATCAACAACCGCACTTGCACCTGCATCCAGGTGATTCATCCCGTACCGCGCCGCAATTTCTTGTTCCACCTGGCGAGGATCTTCGTCGACGATGACCTCAACGTGCCGCTGCGATACGAGGCTTACATTTGGCCCAAGGAGTCCGGCGGCGCGCCCGAGTTGGACGAAGAGTATACCTACCTGAATCTCAAGCTGAACAACGGCTACACCGACGCCGATTTCGACACGAAGAATTCCAACTACCACTTCCGCTAAATCGCGGTGCGTGCCGCGGACCATCCAGCAATTGCGACCCACGGGGCGAAGCGCAAACGGCGGGCAGGCTTCTGGCTTCTGGCGGCTGGTGCGCTGGCTGCTGGCCGGCTATCTGCTGGTGCTGGTGCTGTTGATGTTCCTGGAAGAATCGCTGATCTTCTTTCCCGCGCGCTTCCCGGAGGGCGACTGGGAGCCGCCGGGCCTGCGGTTCGAAGATGCCTGGTTCCAGGCTGCCGACGGCACCCGGCTCCACGGTTGGTACGTGCCGCACTCGGCGCCTCGCGCACGGGTGCTCTTCTGCCACGGCAATGCCGGCAACGTCAGCCACCGCGCGGGGATTGTGCAGATGTTGCAGCACCACACGGGCGTGGCGGTGCTGGTGTTCGACTATCGCGGCTACGGCCGCAGCGAGGGCAAGCCTCACGAGCCGGGAATCCTGGCCGACGCCCGCGCCGCTCGCGCCTGGCTCGCCCGGCGGGAAAACATCCCGGAAAGCGAGATCGTGCTGATGGGCGAATCGCTGGGCGGGGCGGTGGCCGTCGAGCTGGCCGCCACCGACGGCGCCCGGGCGCTCATCCTAGAGAACACCTTCAGTTCGCTGCCCGATGTGGCGGCCCATTACTACCCTTGGCTGCCCGTCCGCCGGCTGCTGCGCACGCGGCTCGACGCGGCAGCCAGGATTGCCGCCTATCACGGTCCCTTGCTGCAAAGTCACGGCGACGCCGATACGATCATCCCCATCGAGTTCGGCCGCCGTCTGTTCGAGGCAGCCCATCAGCCCAAGCAGTTTCTCACGCTGCCCGGGCTGGATCACAACGATCCCCATCCGCCCAGCTATTACGACGCCCTGGCGGCATTCCTCGACCGGCTGCCGACTCGTTAGTCCAGCCCGGGGATCGTGCGCCGACTCGGACCTCCCCACAGCCTCCCAAAACAGCCGACAGCCGGGCAGGAGTCAAGACGTGAAAACCGATTGTTTACCAAATCGGCGTGGTAAACTTCTGTAGTGTCGTGTCTTACGCGGAAATGAAACAGCCAAAGGAAAGCCAAAGGAAGCGATCATGACCACGATTTACAGAAACAGTATGGCAAAGCCGGCGACGGTATCTGGCGGCCGCCCAGCGGCCCTCGTCTCGGCATATCGAAGCGGTCGAACCATTACGCCCCTGGCGTTCTGGTTTTGCATCGGAGTTCTGCTGTCCTCCGTCGGCTTCGCACGAGAACCTCAAATCGAAGGGCAACCATGGACCGCACCATGGCAGCAACAGAGCGCGCCGTCGAGCCTGGATGCGGCCATTTCAGGGCTGACGGAGCGGCTTCGAGACAGCAGTCCTGCGGTCCGTGAGGCCGCCGCCTATGCTTTGCGAGTGATGGGGCCCGGGGCAAAGGCCGCCATCCCCGCACTGGCCGAACTCCTGCGCGATCCAGATCGATGCATCCGCGCTACCGCCGCCCACACCCTGGCGAATATGGGGCCGGAAGCAGCCGCCAGCCTGCCCCAATTACTCCAGGACAACGACGCAAGCATCCGGGAACTTGCCGTGCAAACCTTGCGGCAGATCGGGGCGGACGCGAAAGACACTGTACCTGCCATCGCCGAACGGCTGCGCGACAGCGACGCCCGGGTCCGTGAGGCCGCTGCCTTCGCTTTGCAAAACATGCTGCCGCAGTCGAAGGCCGCCATCCCGGCGCTGGCAGCGGTCCTGCGCGACACGGATCACTATGTCCGCGCTGCAGCGGCCCACACTTTGGGCAAAATGGGCCCGGAGGCAGTCCCCAGCCTCACGCAGTTGCTCGAAGACCGCCGAGCACATGTGCGGGAACTCGCTGCGCAGGTTTTGCGGGAGATCGGGGCGGAAGCCAAGCAGGCGATCCCTGCACTGGCCCAACGGCTGCGGGATGCCGATCCTTCGGTCCGACAGGCTGCCGCGCTGGCTCTGCGCGAGATGACGCCCGAGAACGGCGCCATCCCGGCGCTGGCGGCAACGCTGCGGGATCGAGATTATTATGTCCGCGCTACGGCCGCCCATTCGCTGGAAGCAATGGGACTCGCGGCAGTTCCCAGCCTCACCGAAGTGCTGCGCGACAACGACCCAAGGGCTCGGGAACTCGCCGTGCAGGCTTTGCGGGAAATCGCGACGCGGACCGTGCCAGGCACTGTGGGCGGCGGCCGCTAGAGCTTGGTAAAGCCACCATGGCCGGTCGCAATAAAAATGCCGTATGGACATGTGGGGCAGATTGCGAATCTGCCGTGTTTCGGGCAGGTTAGCAACCTGCCGCACACCGCGGATTTTCCGCGACCGGCCCCAATTAATGATCTCCGACCAAGCGTGCCGCTGGTGCTCTTTGGCCGCAATGGTCCTTTCCTGCCGGCCGGCACGGCGCTACAATATTCCGCGACGGGCAACAAGCACTGGACCAGCGAAGGGGGAGCCGATGATCTCGGATGGCGCCGACGCAACCATCGGGCTGCTCCTCAGTGGGGGCCTGGATAGCTGTGTCCTACTTGGCCATTTATTGGCCGAAGGCCATCTGCTGCAGCCGTTTTACATTCAGTCCCAGTTGGTTTGGCAGCGCGAGGAGCGTCGGGCTGCAGGGCGGTTTCTCAAGGCGTTGGCATCGCCCCGGTTGAAGGACCTGGTGACGCTCCATCTGCCGTTGCGGGATCTTTATGGGGCTCACTGGAGCGTGACGGGGGCCGCGGTGCCCAACGCATCCACTCCCGACAACGCAGTGTACCTGCCGGGCCGTAACGCACTGCTGCTCATTAAGCCGGCGCTCTGGTGCCGTTTGCACGGCATCGGTCAGTTGGCCCTGGCCGTGCTGGGCTCCAATCCGTTTGCCGATGCCACGCCCGAGTTTTTCGACAAACTCGAGTCCACGTTAAACTTGGCCACGGGCGGCCAGGTTTGCTTCATCCGGCCTTTTGCGGAGTTGAGCAAGCGCGAGGTCATGCACCTGGGCCGCGGGCTGCCGCTGGAGCTGACATTCTCCTGCATTGCCCCCCACGCCGGCTTGCACTGCGGACAGTGCAACAAATGTGCCGAGCGTCGTGCTGCATTCCGGATGAGCAAGATAAGTGATCCCACCGTTTATGCGAGCGAGAGAGCAAGCAAGACTGAACTGGCGAAAACCACGCCCATGGAAGACAACGCAGATTGAAGAAGAACAACCTGCCGCGGTGTACTATGTTTCGCGTTTCCCGGGAAATCGAATTCTGCTACGGCCACCGGTTGTTGAATTACCAGGGGAAGTGCTGCCACTTGCACGGGCACAACGGCAAGGTGGTCATCATCATCGAGGCCGGCGGGCTGGACGACCGGGGAATGGTGCTCGATTTCGGCGACATCAAGCGGGCCGTCAAGGGCTGGATCGACGAACATCTCGATCACCGCATGATTCTCAACCGCAACGATCCCGCCGTGCCACTGCTAGAAAAGCTGGGTGAGCCGATGTTTCTGCTCGACACGAATCCAACAGCCGAAAACATCGCTCGACTCATCTTCGACATCACGGCTGCGAAAGGCTATCCGGTGGTGGAAGTGCGCCTTTGGGAAACTCCCTGCTGCTACGCGTCCTTCAAGAAAAAGTAACAGTCCGGGCAACCCATTACGGGCCGTCGCCGGACTGTTTCCCCCCCTGGGAACGTACTGACATATCAGGCCGGTTCAACAGAGCGAGGCGCTGGCCAGGCTCCGCAGTCGGTAAGCTTCCCCTTCCCCGCCGAAGTACCGCGGCTGCGCTCCCAACCCTTCTCAGGAGCGATACGTTCGTGTTGCTCGTCAGGGGGCAACACCCTGATAAATCGGCCGCATGTGGGGCGACACTTTGGCAAACTTTGCCGATCGTGCCATTTTTGCCGGCCAGATACTGCCCATGAACCGCGAAAACCTGACAGCCGGCTCTCCCCGGAACCGCCCTCGGCCAACGACCAACGACCAACGACCAATGACCAACCTTCGGTTGGTGCCCGTTGGTGCCCGTCGGTGCCCGGCTTCATATAGGAGGGCGGAAGGGGGGAGGGGGAAGGCGGAAGGGGGAGTGCAAAGTACGAAGTACGAAGTACGGATACATGATCCATCATTCATCCTTCCGCATGCATCATTCCAACTTTCTCCCTGTACGCGTCAATCCTGAACCCTGAACCCTGAACCCCAACATAGGAGGTGTCTGTCACTGCACCGGCACCTTTTCCCTGGCTCATCTTCACTAATCTTTGCATTTTAACATGCCGGGCCTTTCGGAGCCGTTTCGGCTCAAAAACTTTACCGATTAGGCCGATTTGGAAGGTGCCTGGCTCTTGCTACGCGCGGGATGCCGGCAGCGGCTTGTCTGCCCTGGGGTAGCCAAGCCGCCGGTTAGTCACCTTCAGACTCTTCGATCAGCAAAAGGAACCTTCCCGTGACCGGATTGAATCGACTCGTTCGAGGCATTGCTGGCTCGCCTATTTTGTGGGGAGGCCTGGCCTCGGCTGGGTTCTACGCGATGGTCCATTGGGGCCCTCTGGCGATGCCTTTGGTCAAGCGTTACTTCACCAACCATCCGGTGGAGTACATGGAAACGGTGATGTTCAGCGTCGGCCTGGCCGCATTGCTATTAAAAGCCATCGATCTGCTCGCCCAGCACGCGGCGCTTTCACGGTCGCCGCTGGGTGCCGTGCCACAGACGGCCCAGCCGCTCGATCAGTGCGATCTGCTGCTGGGTCGGCTCGATCGCCTGCCGGCCAGGCGCCGCCGCGACTATTTCATTCGGCGGCTGCGTGAAGCGCTGCAGCACGTTCGCACGCGCGGCTCGGCCGAAGCGCTGGGCGACGAGTTGAAATACCTCGCCGACATGGATGCCGGCCGGTCGCACGCCAGTTACGGCCTGTTCCGCGTGATCCTTTGGGCCATTCCGATCCTGGGATTCTTGGGTACGGTGATGGGCATTACGATGGCCCTCAACGGCGTGGACCTGCAAGCCCCGGACCAATCGATGATCCAGGTGCTAACCGGCCTGGGCCTGAAATTCGATACGACCGCGCTGGCCCTGACGCTTTCGATGGTGCTGATGTTCGTCCACTTTTTCGTCGATCGGGCGGAGAATTCCCTGTTGGCCGCGGTGGACCGCCGGGCCGAAGAAGAACTGCTCGGCCGCTTCCCCCAAGTTCCTGCGGGGCCCGACGGCCAATTGGTCGCCGTGCGGCGGATGGCCGAAACGATGCTTCAGGCCACCGAGCGGCTCGTCCAGCGGCAGGCCGAATTGTGGCAGGCATCCATGGAATCGGCCACGGTACGCTGGACCCAAATGGCCGACGCCGCGGGAGAACAGGTCCGGCGGGGCCTTGTGGGCGCCCTGGCCGAAAGCCTCAAAGCCCACGCGCAGCAACTGGCTGCCGCCGAAGCGGCCGCTGCCCAGGAGAACCGCCGGCACTGGGACAAGCTGCTGCAAAGCCAGGTGCAAAGCGTGCAGATGATGGCCTCGCTCCAGGCGGCCCTCGGCAGCCAAGCCGAAATCCTCCAGCGCGCGATCGAGGCCAGCGGCGAAGTGCGCAGCCTGGAAGACGCGCTGAATCGCAATCTGGCAACCCTGGCGGGCGCCAAGCACTTCGAGCAAACCGTGATGAGCCTGGCGGCCGCGATCCATTTGCTCAACGCCCGGCTGGCCGAGACACCCGCTGCTCCCATGAAGCCTGTGAAGCTGGAATCTCCCCGACGTAAGGCCCAGGCGGCATGAAACCCACGGCCTTTACCCAACGCAGACGTCGGCAGCAGGCCGGCCCCGGCCTCTCGCTTTTCCCATTTCTGGCAGTGTTGATCTGCACGATGGGAGCCCTGGTCCCCTTGTTCCTGGCCATCGCCCGCCAAGCCAGGCTGCAAGCGGCTCGCCAGTCGGCAGCCCAAGCCGCCCAGCGGCAAAGCAACATCAAAACAGAACATGAATTGACCCAATGGCGGATCGAGCAATGGAAAACTTCGCGTCAGAAGACCCAGTCGCAACTGTCCGACGCACGGGTGCAACTGGGACATCTCGAAGATCACTCGCGGCGGCTGCGCGAACAGGTCGCTGGCCTGCAGGCAACCTGGGATCAGTTGCAAAAGTGCGGCTCCGAAGGGAGCCGGCAGCACAGTGAGCTGGAAGCCGAATGGGAGCAAGTGCGGACAGAAACCCGCCAAGCCGAACAGCAACTTGGCGATGCCCGGCGGGCCGCGGCAGAACGCCCACGATCGTACGCGGTGGTTCCCTACGAAGGACCCAGCCAAACGCGTCGCCGTCCCATCTACATTGAGTGCCGCGCCGATGCCGTCGTGCTCCAGCCGGAAGGGATCCGTCTCACCGAAGAGGATTTCGAGGGCCCGATGGGACCCGGGAATCCCTTGGCCGCCGCGCTGCGGGCAACGCGGGAGCACCTCATCGGCCACGGCGGATTCGATCCGGAGAAGTCGGGCGAGGCGTACCCGCTGCTGCTGGTGCGCCCCGACGGCATTGCCGCCTACTATGCCGCCCGCGCGGCAATGAAATCGTGGGGCAGTGAATTCGGTTACGAACTGATCGACGACGAGTGGCAGCTCGCATTTCCCCAACCCGATCCGCAGTTGGCCCAAGTGGTACAGGAGGCACTGCAATCGGCCCGTGTCCGCCAGCAGCGATTGATCGCCGCCGCCCCACGCATCTACGGCAGGCCGTCCCGGCCGACCTATCGGGCCGCACCCGGCACCGGCGGAAGCGTCCTCGACAGCGGATCCCGTGATGAAGACGACGATGGTTTTCAGCCTCGCGCTTTTGCAGGCCGCATCGGTAGCCGCTACGGTGCACCGGGCGGGGGTTCCGCCGTAGGAGGATACAACTCGCCGGCCGGGCAGCCAGCCGGTGATGGGTCGCTGTCGACTGCCACCGCTCCCACATCCGATCGCTATGGCTCACCCGGCGGTGGCTTGGGCGGAAACCCGCAGGGCGTTCTCGGCGGAAGCGCGGCAGGAAATCAAGGCGCATTCGGCAGCGGTTCTCCAGGAGATTCCTCCGGGTCGGCGCCGGCAGGATCGCCCGGTGGCGGGGCCGGCCCTGGCGGAGCAAGCCCTACGGCGAATCGATACGGCTCCGCAGGCAAAGGCTCAAAGGAGCAAACGCCGCTGCCCGATGGCGTCCTCACGATCGCGCCGCCGCACGAACAGCCGCCGCCTTCGAGCGAGCAGCGAACGTCGTCGGGCGAGCAACGCAGCATGATCTTACGGCCGGGCGAGTGGTATCCCAAGGAAACGCCGCCTCCCGAAAAGCCCGCAGCGGAGAAGGAAAAATCGTCGAAGCGGGCGAAGAGCCTGGCGAAAACGCGCGGAAAAGACTGGGGACTTCCCGATGCAGCCGCCGGATCGGTTCCCATCACGCGGCCCATCCGGATCCAGTGCGAGGCAGACCGCCTGGTCATCGTGCCCGAAAGGGGGCTCGCCGGCGGGAAACAGATCCCGCTCGACTCGCGCACCGAAGATTCGATGGATGAACTGCTTTCGGCCATCTGGATGCACATGCAATCCTGGGGAATTGCCGGCAAAGGGATGTACTGGCGTCCCGTGCTGCAAGTACACGTGGCCCCCGACGCCGCCCAACGATACCGCGACCTGGAGATGCTGCTGGAAGGCAGCGGACTGAGCATCGAGCGCAAGGAGTGAGAAAAGGGTTCAGGGTTCAGGGTTCAGGCACAGAGGCACAAAGGCACAAAGGCACAAAGAAATGATGAATCATAAAAGCACGAATACCTTCGACATTCGTCATTCGGATTTCGTCCTTTCTTCTGAACCCTGAACCCCGAACCCTGAACCCTACACCCATGCCCCGACCCGTACCGCAACAGACTGAAGCGGTCAACCCCGACTCGTTCCTCGACATCGTGGCGAGCGTGGTGAGCATTCTGATCATCATGATCCTGATGGTCGGCATGCGCATCAAGAATACGCCGATCGAGGCGCCGCTGACGGGCAAAGCGGCGCAGGCCACCGCCGAGCTGGCAAAGTCTCGCTCCGATGAGCAGTCGTTTTGCGGCGACGTGGTCAAGCTGGGCGAGCAGCTCCAGGGTCTCGAACAAGAGGCGGCCGCCCGGGCTGTGCAGCGCAATGTGCTCGCCACCCTCGTATCCACGTTGGAGCTCAACATCCGCTCCCGGCGCGAACAGATGGACGGGCAGTCGCGCAGCGATTTCGACGTGGTGCAGAAATTGGGCGAATCGCGGCGGCAGTTGGACGAGCTGAAGCACCTGCGAGCGCAGGCCGAGACCGCCTCGGCCGCGCCGATCGTGGTCGAAAGCTATCCCACTCCCATCAGCCGAGCGGTCGACGCCAATGAGGCGCACTTCCAACTCCGCGGCGGCGCGATCGTTTACATCCCGCTGGAGGCCCTGATTCAGCGGTTCAAGGCCGATGCCCTGCGGCACGTCGATCAGCTCCGCGACCTGCCCGAGGTGACCGATACCGTGGGGCCGGAGGGCGGATTCCGCCTGAAGTATACGATGGAGCGCAAAGATATTTCGCCGGAGATGGCCCGGACGACCGGCCACGGCGGCAGTTACGCCCAATTGAAACGCTGGACACTGATCCCCACCGCCAGCGAACTAGGCGAGCCGGCCGACGTGGCCCTGGCCGAGGGCTCCGCATTCCGCAAAGCGCTGGCGAAACTTCGCCCCGGCCGCCACACCGTGACCATCTGGCTCTATCCCGACAGCTTCGATGCCTTCCGCCAGATCCGCAAAGACCTGTACCGGCTGGGCTACGCAGTCGCCGTCCGACCGCTGCCCGAAGGCATCCCCATCAGCGGCTCGCCGGAGGGCAGTAAATCGGCCGCCGAATGAGAAGGATGGGTTCAGGTTCAGGGTTCAGGGTTCAGGTTCAGGTTCAAGGTTCAGGGTTCAGGAAGGAGTGCCGAGTCCAGGGCCCCATCCCGCCCACCGAGTGATCAACGGCCAACGAGCGGCGCACCAATCGACCGACCAATTCTTCCATAAAGCCGCGACCGTTGGTCGCGCGGAAGCACCGAGCAGGTGGCATGGCCGGCATGACGAAACACCAACGTCGAAGTCGCCATGCTCGAGTCCCGAAGGGACGCCAGAAAATAGCCCAGGGCGCGAGCCCTGGTCGTTATACACAAGTCAATGATTGCCCGATCGTCCCGAAGATCCGGACACATGTCCGACCGGTCCTCGGCTGCCGGGCGAGCCCCCGTGGTCG
>Ga0315289_10014049_pt1 | contig 11196 bp, 12 predicted proteins | sample YL17G11_40_MG_FD_203452 | JGI IMG/M metagenome (GOLD analysis project Ga0315289, IMG submission 203452) | Sediment microbial communities from Yellowstone Lake, YNP, Wyoming, USA - YL17G11_40 | ecosystem: Environmental > Aquatic > Freshwater > Lake > Sediment | place: USA: Wyoming | collected... | reverse complement strand
GAAAGCTTCGCTTTCTTCTTTACCTTCGCTTCCTGCGGAAGCTCGGTGGGCGAAGAAGAGATTTATCTCTTCGACTAATTAAATAATTGATAAATTCATTTACCCGAGCCATAGCAAAGGGTGAAGAAGAGGATTTATCCTCTTCTCCTAATCTTTCTTTTGCTTTGGATTTTGCTAATAACTTATCCGCTTCCTTCCAGGCATCTTTCATAATTTTTTTGGCTAAAAAGAAAAAAACCATTGACCAAAATAAAATAATATCTTTTAAAGAAAACAAAAATCCTTTGGCTAAAATAAAGCCGAAAAGAACTATTAAAAAATGACCCCGGGCATCTTTGAGCCGTAAAAGTTTTAAATAGGGTTTTAGATTAATCTCCATATTTTCGAGGTCAAAGAGGATTTATTTCCCCAGCCTCCTTTCCCTTTTTAAAAAATTATTTATTGCCTTTTCAAATTCCTCTGGAGTGAAATCAGGATATAATGTCCTTGTGAAGTAATACTGAGAATAAGCAGTGTGCCACATCATGAAACCGGCTGAATTGTGAGGATCTTCCTCACAGCCAGTTCTGATTACTAAATCTACTGGTGGCAAATCTCTCGTCCATAGGAAACTCTTGATGACTTCTCCCGTAATTTTTATCGTGCTTCCTTTAAAGACTTTGCTAATTCTCTTGATTGCTTCTACCATTTCATCAGTTCCATTGTAAGCCAAAAGAAAGGTCAGAAAAAAAATATCATATTTTTCGGTTTTCTCCATCAATTTTTCAATAATCGTTAGAGTTTTTGGAGGAAGAACCTCTCTAAAACGACCCAAAATCCTGACTTTTACTTCGTTTTTATGAACTCTGGCATCTTCGAGCAATCTCTTGAATTCCTCATTTATTAAATTGATCAAAAACTTCACCTCTTCTCGTGATCTTTTTAGAAGATTATCATAGGAAGCTGTCCAAAAGGTTAAATAGGGGATTTTCATTTCTAAAGCTTTTCCAAAAATTTTTTCTGTCGTTTCTACTCCAATTCTATGTCCTTCATAAAGAGGAACTCCTTTCCTTTCTGCCCATCTTCTATTTCCATCTGGAATTATGGCAATGTGATTTAAAGGCATAAATTTATTCAATTGGCATCCAGCCAGCTAATAAAGTTCCTGGCCCGGTATGAGCGCAAACCAGTGGTGAAGCTAAGCTAATAAAAGGAACCTCAGCCTTTATTTCCTTTAACATTTGTCTTAATTTTTCTGCTCCTTCTGGATTATCGGCGTGGTTGATTATTACCCGGATTCTTTTTCCTTCCTTTCTGGTTTTTTGACTTTCTTTTGATATTTTTTTGAAAATAGCTTCAGCTACGTCTTTGGCAAAAATTATTCCACCCTTAGTTACTACCCCTTCTTTGATTGTCATTAAAGGATGGAGATTTAATTTTTTCATTCTTCTGATCCAGTTTGCCTGGCCTTTACTTACCCTGCCGCCAGCTTCTATCCATTTCGGGTCCTCAAAAATAATGTAAAGATGAGTTTTTGGAATTAATTTCTTAAGTTTATCTAAAACCTCATTAATTTCTCTTTGTTCTTGAATTGGTTCAATTGCCCGCAAGACTAAAAGAGCCTGGCTTGGAGCAGCCTGTAAAGTATCCAAAATATAAACTCTTTGTTTTTCCTCGGCCTTTAGCATCTCTTTTGCCTGACAGGCTGAGTTATAGCAACCAGAGAGTTTGGAAGAGATAGTAATGCATAAAACTTTTTCAAACTTTTGGAGTTGTTTTTTAAAGGCATCTAAATAGGTTTTGGGAGTGCCTTGAGAAGTTTTTGGACGCCACCCACCCGCCACCCAGGTTTTAATACCTCGCCTGTCAGCTTCTCTCATCTTTTGATAAATATTCTCTCCAGGGAGATTTTCTCCTTCTGGCCAATCAACGATAGCATCAACTGTTTCAATCTGATACCTTTCCATAACTTTCTCCGGTAAACAAGTAATATTATTTTCGGTCACAATTCCAATTGAAACTTTTCTCACTGATGGCTCGCCAACCACTTCCTTTGCCATATCTTCGGTTCTTAATTCTAAAATTGAACCTGTCTCTCTTATTACGTCTCTTACCTCGTCTGGATAATCGGTGTGGATGTGCAACTTCATTTTATTTCCAATCTGAACCATATCCAGCGAATTACCGAGTTTTCTCAATTTTTCCTTAACTATTTTTTCCTCAAATCTCGGATTTTCTATTAAAGAAACTACCTCGTATCGATTAGAAAGAACCTGGACGAATCTTCTAACTTTTTCCGAGGGTTTCTCCTTGCCCGCCGAAGCCTTGGCGAAGGCGGGCTCCAATGCCTCCAAATAACTTTCCAGAATCATTAAAAAGCCCAGCCCCCCAGCATCAACCACATTGGCTCTTCTAAAAATTTCCATTTTCTCCCGAGTGGCTAAAAGGGCTTCTTTGGCTTTTTTGGTGGCTGATTTCAAAATCTTGATAATATCTGTTTCTTTTTCTGCTTCTTTTTCAAAAACATCGCTGGCAGCATCAATGACATCCAAAATTGTTCCTTCTTTTGGATTTTGGATGCTTGATCTCGCCCTTTCTGCTCCTTTTTTAAAGGCAATGGCCAATCTTTTGGCATCGACCGGATTTTTATCAAGCAAGGGCAAAAAACTAGCTAAAAAACCGACGTAAATTACGCCGGCATTTCCCTGGGCAGCGCTCAAAGCTCCATCCAAGACCGCCCCTGAAATCTCTTGTAAATCTTTGAACTCCCTTCCCTCAATGGCTTCCTTTATCCCCAGCAGGGTTTTTGCCATGTTACTCCCGGTATCCTGGTCAGGAACCGGGAAGACATTGATTTTATTAATCTGCTCTTTGTTTTCCTCAATCCTTTTGTGAGAAAGGAGCATCATTCGCTTTAGCTCCTCTTGAGTGAGATGTTCCATATTTTAAGGTTGGGTGAAGTCTGGAGGGTCTTTATTCAAACTTCTCTTCTAACTCTTTTAAAATCTTGGCTGCTAAATCCTTTCCTCCCAAGCCAAAAGCAATACCTAAGGCAAGTGAAATGGTCGTCACCATGCCAATAAAAATAGACAGGATCAAAGAAGGGACAATTCCAAGCTGATAAAGAATGGCTAAAATTGCAAAGAGCCAGATTCCCCAACGGATTAATCTTCCTAAAAATCGGGAATAAGTTATTTTTTCTTCTTGGAGAGTGCCAACCACAATTTTTTGAGAAAAATCAGCCAGAAAAGCCGCGATAATGAAAATGAGAGCGGCAATAAAAAGATTAGGGTAGTATCCAACCACCTTTTCTAAGAATTGGCTGAACCGAGTTAATCCCAAAATTTCGCAGGAAGCCATCAAAAAAATAACGATAAAAAACCACTTAACTATCTCGCCAAAGAACTTTGGGGCATTGAGACGGGTATCAATCCTGGACAGAGCTTCCTCCAAACCCACTCTTTTTAAAAGCGGATTTAATCTAATTTGGCTTAAAAAAGCAACCGACATTCTCCCCAGCCACTTAGCAACAAAAATGCCGATAAATAAGACCAAACCCGCCCAAAAAATTGGAGGGGGAACTTCAGTCAGATTCTGCCAAATTGCCTTAGAGATTTCTTCCCACATCGAAATAAATCGAAGATTTATTGAAGATTGAAATGAATTTTCAATTCATTGAACATAGAGGTAACTACCATTAAGGTATGAAGCGAGGCAAGTGCCGAGATGGACATCCGCAGCGAGCGACCAGGGTTTCGCCGAAGGCGAAGAGAACTTCGTTCTCTTCTTCACCCTTCGTTGCGACTCGGGTGCCCGAAGGCTCTCTATTTTACCATTTAGCTCGGTGAAGCTTTAGATAGTAACCGATGCGATTAAAAATTATATGTAAAATGAAGGTTAGAATAAAAAGAGTTATCCAGACCAGAATATCAATTTTTAAGAAGGGCGTCAAGAGGAAAGCTGACCCGATGACATAATTTGTCTGGTCAAATGGCAAAAACCTGGCCCCGGGTTCCATTTTTAAACGTCGTTTAATAAAAGCAAAAAGGAGGTCGCCAAAGACCGCTCCGGCAGAAATTAGAGAGCCAAAAGCCAAAATATTGATTTCTGAATAATCAAAAAAACTGATTTTTTTGAAAAAAGGGAACCTATAGAGCCAGAGCTGAAAGCCGGCCACTGAAATTCCAATTATTATCCCAAAAATTACTCCCCGCCAGCATTTATTTTTACCAAAAATTGGCTGTCCCAAAAATTTTTTGCCGAAATCAACCGGTTTATCTAAAAAATTAAAAATACCAGCTCTTCTAATCAGAGGCGGGGTCATATTAGTAAAGTAAGCTGGGAGAAAAAAATAGAGGCAAGATAATATAAATTGAAAATTCATATTTGAGAAATGGCGTTTTCGAAATGAGAAATTTCGACCTTGTTATCAAAACCTATTTTAATGGCAATAACATCAATTTGCCACTTAGAATTTAAAGGAATTTTCTTTTTCATCAGCCAACTTTCAGCAGTTTTTACTAATTTTCTTTGTTTACTAAAATTAACTTTCTCCTCGGGTGAAATCAACGTTGCCGGGTTTCGTAAAGTTTTAACCTCAATAAAACTAATTATATCAGATTTTTTAGCTATAATATCAATTTCTCCTTTCTGAGGATTGCCAGAAATCCTAAAAGAGTAATTTTTGTCTAAAATTTTGTATCCCTTGTCTTTTAAATATTTTTCAGCAATTTTTTCTCCTAAATCACCGGTTTCTTTTTTATCCATGTGGACCCGGTGGGAGTCGAACCCACGATCTCCGCAATGCGAATGCGGCGTTCTGCCAACTGAACTACAGGCCCAGAATATTTTTAATTTCCCTCAATGAATTAATTTTGATTCCTGAATAATCTTTAACCTTGTCCTCCCTGTCAACTAATACCGTTTTCATCCCTAATTTTTGAGCTGGGATTAAATCTCTTTCTACCTCGTCGCCAACCATTAACACCTCTTCCGGTTTAACTTTCAATTTATTTAAAACAACTAAAAAAGCTTTTGGATCGGGTTTTAAAGTTTTTGTTTCTCTGGGGGTAAAGATTTCGGCAAATTTTTCTAGGCCAAGGTTTTCAATTATAAATTTAGCATTGGCTGACAAAATGGCTTTCTGAAAAGGTAAATCAATTATCTCTTTTACGTCATCGTAGAGTTCGAAACTTATATTGTTTTCTAAAAATTTAGCCAATTTTTCAATTACTTCCCTTTCCGGTTTCTCAACGTATTCCTCAAAAAGTTTTTCGCTAAAATCTAACCAATTTTTAGCAAAACCTAACAAATCGGCAAATAGAGAAGTGAAGACGTTGATATCTTCGCCAGTAGCAATTTCTATTCCAAACTTTTTCAAAGAATCAAAAAATTCCTTAAAATCAACCGGTTTCGAAAGGTAAGCCAAAGTCCCTGAAAAATCAAATAACAAGAGTTTTATCGCAGATGTGAAATGAGTCGAAGACTCATTGAATAAAATCAATTTTAGCTTCATGGTTATCCCTTAGTTAATTCATCTAAAGAAACTCCTAACGCTTTGGCAATTTTTTTGGCTGTTTCGATTGTCGGATTTTTGATCCCACTAGATTCAATTTTGATTTCGGGGTGTTGGGAGTTGAACCCAATCCGCAGAGTCCCGAACCCTGCATACTACCGTTATACGACACCCCGATTAAGATTTACGAGCGAGGGAAGTGATTTTTATGGACCATCCGCAGGCAAATTGCACGGTTCGCCGAAGGCGAAATTTGCCGAGGAACTGAGCTTGTGCCTCGCTGGGGCGCAGAGCGTGTCCTAAAAATCATCTTCCCGAGCTAAGTAACCCAGTATTTTTTCTTAGTCATCTCATCTCTTTTCATTTCAACTTTCTCTCTTTCTTTTTTAGCTTTTTCCGCCAAAGAAATCAATTCTTTTTCCGAAACTTCAGCCAGTTTTTTAATCTCTTTTTCCAGATATTCTTTCTTATTTTTCTTTGGGTCGGACAAAACCTTTCCAAGTAGGACATCCAATACTTGTCCTACTCGGCGACCGGGCTGAATTTTCAAAATTTTCATCACGTCATCGCCCGAAACTTTCAGCATTTTTACTGAAATAGCATCTTGGGAAACTTTTTCAACAATATATTTCAAATGCCTTAATTTGTAGGGTTCGGCCTTGGGCACGCCGGAGCCGATTCTGTCAGCCATTCTAACCTGAAGCAGTTCTTCCATGTTTTCCGGGCCGACCTGAAAAACTAATCTCCTGACCGAGCCCTCGGAAACCTCGCCAACATTGTAGTAAAAAAGGTGGTATCTAACCAATTTTACTATTTTTTCAATGTCTTTTTTAGAAAATTTCAATCGGCTCAAAATGCGAAAAGCCATTTTAGCACCGACGATTTCGTGGCCGTAAAAAGTGGCGTCCGGCCCATTGCCTTGTTTGGTTTTTGGTTTGGCTATGTCGTGAAGCAAGGCGGCAAGCCGAACGTATTTATTGAGGTTCTTTTTGGCGGCAAAATCCAAAGAACGCAGATTATGGTCATAACACTCGTATATATGATGTTTATTCTGACCAACGCCGCAGCCCTCTTCCAATTCGGGAATTATGTGTTTTAACAAGCCGAGCCCCCTTAAAAGCTCTATGCCTTTGGCCGCTTTTTCCGACATAACGATTTTCATCAGTTCGTCCCTTATTCTTTCCTGGGAAATAACCCTTAAACCTTCGGAGTTTTTCCTGATTGCGTTTGCTGTTTTTTCTTCAATCCGCCAGCTGGCGGATCCATCCAAGATCACCGCAAATCTCACAGCCCTCATCATACGTAGGGCATCCTCATTAAACCTTTCTTCCGGATTCCCCACCGCTCGAATTATTTTATTTCTTAAATCTTCTTGTCCTCCAAAAGGATCAATAATTTTCACCTGTTCAACCTTCAAGGTTGAACATAGGGCAAAGGCATTGACAGTAAAATCTCGGCGAGCGAGATCTTCTTCAATTGTTTTGGCAAACTTTATTTCGTCGGGGTGTCTTTTATCAGTATATTTTGCTTCTTTCCGATAGGTAGTTATCTCGATTTCTTTTAATTTTGGATTCTCGCTGTTAGTTTGAACAGTTACGGTTAAAAATTTATTTTCATAAAAACTTTTTGGGAATATCTTTTGAATCTCCTCTGGTTTAGCATTGGTAGTCACATCCCAATCCTCAGGGTCCACTCCTCTTAAAAAATCCCTGACGCAGCCTCCAACAACATAGGCTTCAAAACCGGCTTTTTTTAATTCGTCAATAATAAATTTAACTTCTTGGGGTATTCGCATATCTTAATTTTAGCCCAAGATCTTGTTTTTTTCAATTATTTTGCTAAACTAAATGATGACACGAGCCCTCGTGGTGTAATGGATAACATGTCTGCCTTCGAAGCAGAAGATTGTAGGTCCGACTCCTACCGAGGGCACAAATTTACATGCTATAATCAACTAATATGAAAAAGGTTTTTTTAATTATTTTTTTAGGGAATTTAATGTTTTTCCCGCTGTTCTCTCTGGCAGCAGGGTTAGTGCCCTGTGGCGGACCAGGAGAACCAGCTTGCCAATTCTGTCATTTTTTTGTCATGCTGGATGAGATAATTGATTTTGTTTTGTTTACATTGGTTCCCCCAATCGCCGTTTTAATGTTAGCAATCGGCGGGGCAATGTTTATATTTGCCTATTTTTCCGGAGGCGAGCAAACGCTTAGTCAGGCCAAAAAATTAATAACTTCGGTATTCCTCGGCCTGGTTATAATTTTCGCTGCCTGGATTCTTATAAATCTGTTTTTCCAAATTATCGGAGTGGCAGAATGGACTACTCTCCAGACGGGCTGGTTTCGAATTAATTGCCCTAACCCATAATTAAAATTATCTAAAGCCCCGCTAGCTCAATTGGTAGAGCAGGGCGCTCTTAACGCCAAGGTTGTAGGTTCGAGTCCTGCGCGGGGCACAACGTAAGAACGTAACATTTGCTTCACAAATTGTACGTTCAACGTTGTTGGAACGTAAAATTTTATAAAAATTTGTACGTTCCACCTAAAATTCAAATAGTCAAAATTAAGGTCTTTTTTTATTTTCAAAAGATATTATAATTAAATGAGATAAATATATGTTAATACCAGAAGAAAAATTAAAAGTTATTAAAAAATACAAGCTTCACGAAACCGACACCGGTTCTCCCGAAGTTCAGATCGCCCTTTTAACGGAAGAAATTAAAAGGTTGCTTTTACATTTAAAAAAGCATTCCAAGGATTTTCATTCAAAAAGAGGGTTATTAAAAATGGTCGCTAAAAGAAGAAAGCTTCTAAATTATTTAAAAAAGGAAGACACTCGAAGATATAATAGTATTTCGAAGAAAATAGGGTTAAAGAAATAAAATGGTAATGAAGCATATCAGCCAACGGGTTGCCGTACTGATTGACGTCCAAAATCTCTATCACTCAGCCAAGAATTTATACGGAGCTCGGGTTAATTTCGGAGCTATTTTAAAATTGGCCGTAAGCCAACGAAGTCTAATCAGGGCCTTCGCCTATGTGGTCAGGACCAAAACGGGGGAAGAAAAACCATTTTTTAAAGCCCTGACTAAATTAGGAATTGAAACCAGGGTCAGAGACCTTCAGGAGTTCTATGGTGGTTTAAAAAAAGCTGATTGGGATGTGGGGATTACTGTTGATGCCATTAGAATTGCTCCCAGTATTGACACCATTGTCCTGGCTTCAGGAGATGGTGATTTTCTTCAGTTGATTGAATATTTAAAAAACCAGGGCAAAAGAACCGAGGTCATTGCTTTTGGAAAATCAGCTTCTTTAAAATTAAGAGAAGCAGCTGATGAATTTATTGATTTGGAGGAAAGCCCAGAAAAATATTTACTAAAAAGATGACCCTTCGACAAAGGCTTCGACTGAGCTCAGCCGAAAGTCCTCAGGGTCATATTGAACTTGTTGAAATATGAGCGAAAAAACTGTTTTCAAAATGGAGATAGGAGGAAAGGAACTTAAGGTGGAAGTTAGAAATCTGGCCGAGCAGGCCTCCGGCAATGTTTTAGTCCAATACGGCGATACTTTGGTTTTGGCCACGGCAGTAATGTCTGATTCCGGCCGGGAAGGAATAGATTTCCTTCCCTTAACCGTTGAATACGAAGAAAGATTTTACGCTGCCGGCAAAATCTTGGGCTCAAGATACATAAGGAGAGAAAGCAGGCCTTCTGACGAGGCCATTTTAACTGCCAGGTTAATTGACCATGCAATCAGACCCAGATTCCCCAGGGGCTTGAAAAAAGAGGTTCAGATGGTTGTTACTTGCCTTTCCTGGGACGGAGAAAACGATCCTGATATTGTTAGTTTAATCGCCGCTTCTTTGGCCCTTTCCATTTCCAATATTCCCTGGTCAGGACCGCTCTCCTGTTTGAGGGTGGGCAAAACAGAAGGAAAGTTTGTTTTAAACCCGACCTATATTGAAAGGGAGAAAAAAGAATTGGATTTGTCTTTAGCCGCCATTTCCTCCCCTATGGCTAAATTCTTGGGCAATAAAAATGATGACGATATTTTAATCAATATGGTTGAAGGCGAAGGCAATGAAGTTGAAAATGAGGTGATTTGGGAAGCGGTTGATTTCGCTAAGCCATATTTGAAACAATTAATTGATTTTCAAAAGGAAATTACCGAAAAAGTCGGAAAAGAAAAAACCGTTATCGAAGGGCCGGCTAAAGACACGGAACTGGAAAATGAAATCAACGGTTTTTTGGCCGGAAAGCTGGAAAAAGCTCTTTTTCACGGCGGAGAAGGAAGGGCAGAAAAAGAATTGGATATTCTTAAGGATGGCCTCATTGCTTTTATTAAAGAAGTATATCCGGAACCGATAGAAAAAAAGGTGGGATATACCAAGGAATATTTTGAAAATAAGGTTGATGAATTGATCCATGAAAATATTCTTAAAACGGGAAACAGGCCCGACGGCAGGAAAGTTGATGAAATCCGCAAAATTCAGACCGAGATTGGATTGCTGCCCAGAACTCACGGCTCGGGACTTTTTATCAGAGGGAAAACCAAAGCTCTTTCCATTTTAACCTTAGGTGCTCCGGGAGACGTAAGGATACTTGAAGGCATGGAAATTGTCGGCAAAAAACGCTTTATGCACCATTACAACTTCCCTCCTTACTGTTCTGGGGAGATAAAGCCAATGAGGGGACCGGGAAGAAGGGAAATAGGGCACGGCATGCTGGGAGAAAAAGCTTTGATGCCCCTGGTGCCTATTTTTGATGATTTCCCTTACACCATCAGAATAGTGACGGAAATCCTTTCCTCCAACGGCTCAACTTCCATGGCTTCAATTTCCAGCTCCAGTTTAGCTTTAATGGATGCCGGAGTGCCCATTAAAAGGCCGGCAGCTGGTATCGCTATAGGTATGATGCACGACGGTAAGGGAAATTATAAGATTTTAACCGATATTCAGGGACCAGAAGACCTTCACGGAGACATGGATTTTAAAATGGCGGGAACTGAAAAGGGTTTAACAATAATCCAGATGGATGTTAAAACCGACGGCATAGGAGACGAGATTTTAAAAGAAGCTCTGGCAACCGGAAAAAAGGCCCGTCTTAAAATATTGGATGAAATGTCAAAAACCATATCCGAGCCCAAAAAAGAGCTTTCTCCTTATGCTCCCAGAATCATAATTTTACAAATCAATCCGGAAAAAATCAGGGAGGTAATCGGGCCCGGAGGAAAAGTAATCAATGGGATAATTAAGGAATGTGGGGTTTTAATAGATATTGAAGATAGTGGAAAAATTTTTGTGACAGCTGAAAAAGAGGAGGCTGCTAAAAAGGCAATAAACTGGATAAAGAATATTACCAGAGAAGTGAAAGTGGGGGAGGTTTTCCAGGGGAAAGTAAAAAGAATTTTGGATTTTGGCGCTTTTGTTGAGATTTTTCCTGGACAGGAAGGTTTAGTTCACATTTCCCAATTAGCTCCCTTTAGAGTAGAGAGGGTTGAAGATATAGTTAATATCGGCGATATCGTCCCAGTCAAAGTAATTTCTATTGACGAACAAGGAAGAATTAATCTTTCTCTAAAGGCAACCAAAGAATAATATGCCTGAGGAAATTGAAGAAAAAAAAGAATTTTTAGAGAGAGAAGAAATCCGAACGATGGCAAAAGACCTATCCCGTCTTAGGGAGGCGGAGGCTCAGAAAGAAA
>Ga0315289_10014047_pt1 | contig 11196 bp, 9 predicted proteins | sample YL17G11_40_MG_FD_203452 | JGI IMG/M metagenome (GOLD analysis project Ga0315289, IMG submission 203452) | Sediment microbial communities from Yellowstone Lake, YNP, Wyoming, USA - YL17G11_40 | ecosystem: Environmental > Aquatic > Freshwater > Lake > Sediment | place: USA: Wyoming | collected... | reverse complement strand
GAGGGCTTTTAAACTTTGGAGGTAGGGAATTGAGGAACGGAGAACACAACCCCAACCCTTGCGAGCTGTCGATTCACAACTGCACCGTTTGCAAAGAGGCTTTCCCCGACGTTATTCGCCACAGTCCATGTGGTGTCTCTATCGATCCTGATCTAAAAGTTTAACCGAGGGGGAGTAAAATCAGAGGTTAATCCAAATCCTCTTAATTGTTTTTTTTGTTAGGCGGTTGGCGTGTCTTTTGATGGTAGTACTGGGTGGAAGCTGCTTCCGATTTTAATCCATGGCGTCCTGGGTGGTCTAATTAATAGCCCCATCTTTTCGAGTTTTAAAGGGTTTTTTCCTTGATTTATCGCAAGGAGTCTGCCATTGTAGTAGTTGAAGAAGCTTTCATCTGGGTACCTGGCCGCATAGTCGAGGCCTTTGGATAGTGCCTCTATCTCCCATTTAATGTCACGTACGGCGTACGCGTTATCGGCCATGTGGATGTAGCCCCATGAGAGCCTATAATCTGTGTCCTCCAGGTGGCATAGCATCGTCATTGCTTTCTCTTTTGCTTTCTTTGATTTCTCATTCTCGTTGAGCATATAATGGGCGTGGGCTAAGAAGGCCCATGTGACGGCAATATCGTACTGTCTGTTGTTTGCCTCCCATACCTTCAAGGCTTTCTGGAGGTTGATCTTGAAGCTTCGAGGTTTTCCCATGCTCCGGTACTGGATGGCTATATTATGGTAATATAAACCAATGTCTTCTAGCTCTAGTTCCAGCTGGTTGAGACATTCCTTATAGAGCCAGATACTAGGCTCAGCTCTTCTCATCTGGTTTAAACCCTCAACCCCGCGATTTATTGTATCGAAGATACTTATGGGGTCCTGCATCCATTCTTTAGTGTACTTTACAGCGTCATGGGCGTCTTTTTTAATGTATTGTAGTGGGTGTTTTCCTTCTAAGAGTTCTAATCTCGCTGATGGCTTTTTCTTCCTGAACCATCGCCCCAACACGGCTAGCATGATCGTCTGGTAGAGGTGCTCAGTAAGCGTAGTTCCCTCTAGGAGGTGGTTCTTTATCCACTGGTTTTTTTTCTCTGGTTCCCCAAACTGTTGTAGCTCATTGATACTTGTTTTAATGTAGTTGTGGAACTGGATAAGCTCCTCTGTATCGTATGGCTCGACCATGCGGTAGTTAGAGTGTAGCGGCATCATGAGTTGTTTAAGTTGCATGAATCCGATGTCATAACGGTCTAGGGTTATAGGAATAGATGCCAGATATTTTGGATCCATCTGTCCTATGGGTGGCTCTGTGAACGTCGTGTTGTAGGGTTGTTCGCGTACATCTTCGAGCTCGTTCATGACTTCTCGAAGTGACTTTGAGAGGAGTTCTGGGTACTGGTGGAAGAATCTCTGTCGAGTCCTGTTTGTGACCCGTTCATAGATTAGAGTCGAGTTCTTCAAATCTTCTTTAGGAGTCTCTTTTGTTTTCTTTATTGTTGCTTTCTTTCCGTAGAGGAGGTCGATGGCGATGAGGTACCCTAGTTCCTTTACATGTGTTTGATACCATTTTGTTTTTCTAACCTGTTTTCGGACGAATCTTAGGAAACCTGGGAAGCATGTTATGTGAATATCAAACAGTGCCTCGTGGCCTAGCTGGAGTTTAAGATCTTCTTGTTTTTTGGGACTGAGTGTTGGCAGTTTGTTGAATATGTATCGTTCATAGAGGAGTTTATGGATCTCGGGTTTCATTATGAAACTGAAGAATTCCTCGTCAGTAACCTTGAGTTTCGGGTTATCTGAAAAAAATGTGGGTTTGGGTGGCTGGTCTTCTGGTTCCATTACTTTTTACCTCTGACCTTCTCATATCTCCAGTTGTTTTTATTCATCTGGTTGCTCTTGTTGTCGTTTCGTGCCTTGGGGCTTGGGGTGTGTCCTTTTTTTCCCATGTTTTTCACCTTGCCTGTGTTCTACGGGCATGACTGTTATCTTAGTTTTATTTAAAAGGTAAAGTGGACAAAAAACGAGTTTTTATACTGTTTTCGTTTGGTCTTAGATACATATATATTTTAATCGTTTAGTACGTGTTTAGCTCTTCATCCATTCTCTGGTCAGGGCATCCCCGAGGGCTTGAGATAGGTCACGGCCCTGCTGCCCCCAAGTCGACAACACCGACATCACCGTCTCACAGATCAACGTCCCCTTCCCGTTCCTGAAACAACCCATGATCTTCCTCTGAACCACCAGCTCCCGAAGCGCCCTCTCCGCACGATTATTCGTCGCCTCACAACCCGCCACCTCGAGGAAGGTGAACCAGTGATCCAACCCGTTCACCACCTTCCCCGCGAACCTCCTCACCTCCCCAGACTCATACGGCCTCCCCGCCCACGCCTCCATTAAGGCCCACGCCTCCTCCGCGTTTGCCTTTATCCTCACATTGACGTTTTCCTCACTCGCCCCGTTGCACCAAGCCTTCTCGATGATGAAGTGCTCAAGGCTTACTAGTCTGGAGGTATGTATTTAGCTCATAATTATCAATAACTTAGAAATGGGCTTAAAATGGTAAAATAAGGCCTTTTTTGGCTCGGATTACATGTCCAATAGGATAGGGAAAGATCCAAGATTCAAGCTTATTTCGCTGAAAGAGCACCAAATATGGGAGAATCAATTTCATGAGCAGAAATACATACATATCGAGACACGCCCGTAAATGTTTTGAGTGCAGATGAAGACCGGCCACATTCGATGAGGGATAAGACAGGTCAGGAACCCACTCTATCAAGAAACTGTCTCACCAGCACCTCGAACTCCCCAGGCCTCTCCTAGGGAATCATGTGACCCGCCCCCCTGACCACCACCGCCTCTAGATCAGGCAGGATCCTCTCCATCCTCATCCTCGCCTCAGGCGTGACGAGGGTGCTCTCCTCCCCGATCAGCATCAGCGTGGGAGCCCTCATCCTCTCAACGTAGGGCCAGAGGTCGACTGCCAGCCCGCCCCTGATCACGTCGCCCGTCGGCTTGAGCCTCAGCCTCCCGGTCTCCCTCCTGAACGCGTATCTGAGGCGGTTCTCTGCGTACTCCGGTGTGAAGCCAGGGTACCTCTCATACAGGTAGGCCCTGGCCTCAGCCTCGTCCTCGAAGAACTCGGGAGGAGCCGGGAGAGCAGGCCTAGCCGTCGCGCGTAGCCGACCCAGTCTAAGCATAGGCCATCACGACGACCCAAGAGGTGGCAGACTCCACCCCACGACCACTTGATTCATTATTTATCGGGGGTAAATTAGACGCCCCCCTTATTCCGGTATATATTAGAGTGATAGATCGATCTCCCTGTCATCCACACACACACTAGGCGATCAGGGGGTAGATCGGTACATTTTGAGGGTTCTGTATTTAAACTGTTACTAAATGGATGTTTAGTAAGATTGGGAGAGCAGCGGAAAATGGGTTAACGGGGCATATCCGTAGCTTCTACGCCTAAACCAAACCGTTTCCGGGGTTATCGGAGACCGATCACCCATGCCCAACGATGAGATCTAGCTCTCGGAGTCCAAGACGACGTGCCTATTTTAAAGGCAAATACCCTAGGGTAGAGAGGCGAGAAAATCAGAACGCAGTCGACTCGACCGTCACACGAAGATTCGGATCAATACCGGGATCGGACGAAAGATCAGCCAAAGTAGCCAGAGTTTGGATCGGGGCTAACCTTACCCATTTTAGCCTAGTTTTACAGCAGTGTTACGACAGTATTATACTGGTATAAAGGATGGACACCCAGGCACCTTTATGCCAGTATTATACTGGTATAAAGGAAGAGACTCCAGTAGCGTTACGGCATGTTTACACTGGTGTAAAGGAGGGGCCCGACAGTGTTACGACAGTATTATACTGGTATAAACACGAAGGAGCTCCAGCTGTGTTACGACAGTATTATACTGGTATAAACACGAAGGAGCTCCAGCAGTTACCACGCGTTACAATGGGTGTCGACAATAGATCGATCACCCCTCACCAAACCTGTAGAGCCACATTCTCCACACGCGTCAAAACCCTCAGCGGCTGGGTCCTGGATCTTCTTAGCAGTTACCCTAACCTAACCACGTAAAACTTCGAGGCGACGAGGCACGAGCCACGCCGCAGGTCCACTGAGTTAGCGCCTGGTCTCAGAGTCGAGGAGGCGGAGCCAGGTCTCCATCTTCGCCAGGTACTCCTCGGGCGTCAGGTATTCCCTCTCCGACAGGATGACCCTACGCAGCATGGGCCTGGCGCTTAGCCCGCTGGCTGCATACGCCTTGAGGGCGGCCAGCGACACCAAACCGGCCGTAACCGAGACCATCGGATATCCCCTGCGTATACTGCCACAGGAAACGGTAAATTCCTAACCGCGAAACTAAGTATGGTGGTACACGGGTGTTGAGGCGGAGGGGATACGGGGAGCAGCAGCAGAGGGCATGGGCCGAGTCAAGGGCGAAGGTCATGGAGGCCCTCTCAGGTGGCTGGACCAGATTCAGCGACCTGAAGAAGACCACGGGGCTCGGAGCCGCGACGCTGACCAGACATCTAAGAGCACTCGTCGCCGACGGGTCCGCCGAGAGGCGCGTCGACACCGAGTCAGGGACACATCCCCCACCAACCTACTACCGACTCACGCCACCCGGATCGGTAAGAGGCGGGAAGGCGTCGGTCACCCTCAGTGGCTTGACTAGGATTAAGATGGGCGCCTCGAGTCAAAGACCCTCAACTGTGTACGCCGACAGGCACATACCATTAGACGATATCACCTCCAGGGAGATCTCGGATATGCTGAGGAGGGCGGAGGATCTCCTCGCGGAGCTCCAACTCACGCTGGTACTCGAGGAGAGGCGCAGCAAGTTGGCGAGGCTCCTCGCCGGCGTCGGTGGCTTCGAGGAGGTGGTGGGGCTGGAGGACCTCGCCGACGTCTTCTTCAGCCTCAGTAATAGGTACGAGAGGGCGGGGGTCGCGGGCTCTGCTGGTGAGGAGGCGGAGATCAGGTCGAGGGAGGAGGAGTACCTCAAGCGGTACGATGTGTCTCATGCGGGGTTGGAGCGTGACGCCCGTGTCTGGGTGTTCATGAATCATGAGCTTAGGGATACGCCGTTGACGGGTGAGGGGTTCGGTGCTTACTGTGAGAGGCGGAAGAGGCTGGAGGGTCTTATAGAGCCGAAGGATCTCGGTCGACTCCTGGCTGCTCCGAGCCCTGTGGTCTGCTTGGTCGCGGCTTCTGAGGGTGTCCGAGTCGTGTCTGAGGGGTCCTAGGGGTCGAGATATTCGAGGTGTTGTCGATCTCACGTCGGGAATCGTCGCGCGCGTGTTATAACAAGAATTTCCTTAACATGTAGATTATTAAAATTAATCCCCAAATCCAAACCCCCTTATTCACTCGTTTTCCTTCACTTTTTCTTTTATATTCTCTCTTCTACTCTCTTATTCTCTTTCTTATCCACTTCATCACCACGTATATCACACATATCGCGCATATCATACGCGTCACTTTTAACCTACGAAAAATCGACCGAATTAAATTTATACATTAATTTTTTAAATGAATCAAACCCTTATATATTCAAGGATGTATTCCAATTCGATTGAAAATATTATAGTAAAATTTATTTTAATTTTTTGCGTGCGCAGTATAATTGTAACCATTTTTAAAATATGTATTACTACTTCAATAGGCTTAGGGATTTGGTTTATTTTAAATAAATTTGGAGCGGATGAGAACAGACAAAAAGAAGCACTTGTAACAATGTGTAAAGAAGATGCAAAATTTTTAATGGAATCCGCAAAAGAGTACAACTTATTTTATGCTATTTTGATGTTTACAAGCGTCACAGGGTTAATAGCACTTTTAGAGAAAAAGTCTATTCTTTTTGCTTTATTATATTTTGGATTAATCTTTGTTTTAGTAATTAGTATATGGAGATGTTTGGCACTATATCGAGAGATAATCAATATTGAAAAATCAGATGCAGTTAGTGATAGTATTAAAAGATATATGTCTGATGGCATAAATCATTTTATTCAATGGCTCTATCAAAAAAATATGTTGAATGCTTTTTAATAGTAGTAATATTTGATTTATTTACTTTGTTATATATAACATAATTTTTTAAAGATTCATGCACGGACAAGTTCAAATTTCACCGAGCTTGCTATTTAACAAAACTCATACGCGCTTTCCATTGTGCGTGCGCTCTATAAGATAAAAAAAGCTCCCCTTATAGCAACTAAAATGATAAATTCTCTCCAAACAACTCTAACTGGGAGCTAAATTGAATGACTTGAATTTTGAACTTGAGCCAGTGGCGAAGAAGCCGAGCAGAAGGTACCGTAAGGGCAGCAAGTATGACCCTATAATCGACAGTTTCCTAAATGGACAGCATAATCTTGTTAAGGTTGAGGCTGTGGGTAAGGACGCTAATTATCTTAGGCTACAGCTTAAGAAGAGGATAGATGCTAGGGATTTATCCAATAAAGTAGAGGTTTCAGTAGTAAGTAACAACACGTATCTGGAGAAGAAATGAACTCAAATCTACTAGCACAAGCGTATATCTTTTTAATCATTCAAAATGCCATGGATTCGCAAAGGATTTAAAGTAAAACTGGTATCAGGGATGGGTATGATGTTTAAACTTGAAATTAACGCCTCTCAACAGGGCCTGAAGATGTTCCTCAAGGATTGGCAGGAGCGCGCGCGATTCTGCGAAAGACGATAAGTATATTCTAGTTTTTACTGATGATGATATTAAAAAACTAGTAAAAAATAAGTTGGAAAAACAGGAAGACAAAATCGATGATTATTTAGAAGATCGATTTAAAAAATTAATTTAATTTTACCGAGAGTTCAAATGCCATTTTGTCGCTCGCGCGCGCCACGCGATTTACATATAAAATCTATAATGATTTTGTAATGGTTTTCCTTCCTGAAGCTCCGACAAGACTTTACCAACTTTCTTTGAAAATTCCAAGGTTATAGGTAGATAAGTTGAGAAAGCTGTTGTGTTCCAATTCAGTTTGGTGAGCCCCATTATTTCCTTGCATACTTCTTTGGTTTCAGAATCCCCAAAATGAGTCACAAGTAAGGGCTTTGGAATTCTATTCCCGGGGTAAGTTCTGACTCGCGGAATGTATCCTGTAGTGTAAAGGAGGCTCTTATTTTCTTCAAGATGAATCAGGGTCCCTCTTAATACAGGGTATTGGCCACTTCGTGCGAACCTGAAATCGTGATATGTACTTATTGTGATAAAATCTCTTGCTAGACTTCCTAACGCTTCATCAAAACCAGCTCTTTCGTCCGGAGAAAACAACGTCGTTTTATGAATCTCGACTCGTGAGGGCTCCCTCTCTGCTTTTTCCTTGTAAGTTTTTAGCGCCTCTGTGAGTAAGTCCTTGGACTGCTTTTTTGACATATGCGGTTCTCTAGTATGTCGATCTATCGTTACATCAGTACCACGCAACACAATGCCTTCGCCATTATGTGTGAAAACCTGAGCCATCGATGTCTGTACATCCAAATCGGGATTCCGAAGATTACGGAAAAAAGAAATTCCAACATAACATGTATCTGTCCTCAATTTTGCCAAACGCCAAGGTTTCCCGTTTGCTTTGTAATACAATGCTGTTGCCAAGTTCCATGAAAAAGTGGCAGGGTCCTGAGTGACTTTTACAGATGGCTCTCCATAATACAAGAAACCTCTCGCAGAGCTTTCCCTAAGCAATTGGATGGGAATACCAAATTCCATTATCCTCCCCTTGAGGGCGTTTCGAAAGTCAAGGCCAATATCGTCTTCCTGTTTCTCCTCCTCAAAACCAAACCCCCATTGCTCCAAGAAGGTCTGGCCTTGGGATTTTAGTTCTGCATGGAGAATCTCCTCATGAGTGAACTTCGGCCTCTTTGCACCACGAGTCCTTTCAGAAATGCCACAGTATTCCTCAATTTGCAACGGGTATGCACAGATGATAACATCCGGCTTATTGTCATCAAGGGAGATAGCCTTGACTTTTTTCTTAAACAAATTTACTCCGGCTGAAATTCGACGGTTAATGCTCTCGGAAATTTTCAAGACATCCTCGATTTCATTGTCTTTGACTCTTGCCTCCCAGTTCGGAGACGTTACAAAGTCACATTTAATAGCAGTTTTAGAAGTGAATCCAGGATAATCCGGATACAACCACTTATTCACAGAAGGACTTGATATTGGAGCCTGAATTTTTTCAATAATTTGTTTGGCCAAAGTAATCGTAGTGCTTGTGCCTACTATGCCTACCTTGACCTTGTTTGTCGAAGGACCATTTTCAGTTGTGTAATGATAAGGTCCATGATATTTCAAACCTATTCGAGGATCCTTTTCTTCATGTTGACCACCAAAAACCAGGTCCGGCTCAGGTATATTCTCGGATCGAAATGTAACCATTTATTCATCCTCCTCAAGCTGTATGTCCGGAACTTCTTGCATCAACTCCGCAGTGGGCTTGTCCGATAGAATTCCCATAGTCACGTCAGTGGTAGATGGTTTGGCTGAAACCTCGATCTTTCCTTGGGCTAAAAAGAAATTTTCCTTGCCTTCAGCAAATTTCGAAATCCAGAATAAGAGGGAATTGAGATAGCTTGAGTTATATTTGTTATAAATTAGACGTGTGATTATTGTCCCTTCTTTTGACCCGAAAATTGCCATATGGCCGTCATCAGTAATCAATAAAGTCGGCTCTAACCTCATGAATAATTTTCCCCCCAAGTATGTAAAGCGGGCAATCACTGCTAAATGCCAAAAGATGAAACGTTTGAGCTGATTTGCCCACATTCTCTGAGCTACCTTAAGAGAAGATGAGGCTTTGAATCTCGGTTTCCACGTCACTACTCTGAATTCGCCTTCACAAAAGTAGTAGAATTTGTCTCGCTTTTCTTCCTGGACGAGTTCCAGTCGGTTGGCTAAACGTCTCAACTCCTTATTGAGAAGGTATACAACCATCCTCTGTTTGTCGCTATCTTCCGACCATTCACTGAGCTCGTGTTTTTCGACGGAGCTGAGATCTACCAACCCGTTTAATGGGCATTGTTTTGATGAAACATCACTAAAAGTGATAAGTTGTTTATTCCAAAAAGTATAGGTTTCAGTATAAGGAATATGTCGTTCTTTTTCGTCAAATTCATTTAATGTTTTAGCGGTCCATATGAACTTCGGGGTTTTAGTTACTTCAAAGAGGTTAGAGTAAAGAGTTTCTTTCACTTGATCCGGATTACCGCTGAGCACGCTTATTTTGTATCCTTCTTTTTCAGCTCTTTTTTTAATGTATTGTTCTTCTTCTTTTGACGCGATAATGCTCTGAGTACCTCTTCTGAACAGTACATTACCTACCCTGAAAGCCAGCTTATTCTTTCCCTTATTGTCTGTGTAAGCACCATCCTTGATCGGTTTCAAGATCGAAGTTGAAGGCTGAATATAGATGGCTGCGAGTTTGTACTCAGAGCCTTCTATGTGGGTAAAGAACTCATGGTAGTCTATATTGATCGGATTTTCAGAATACGAATTGAATTTAGATTGTAGGTCGGCTTGGTCGATATGAAAATCTTCAGACAAACCCATAGGTAAAAAATGCCTCTTAGACTCGAGGTTAGAATCCAATTTGGTCTTTCGTTCTTTGAAACCTACGAGGATGAACCCGCCACCATAATTTGAAAATGCGAATATGTCTTTGGCTATTTTTGAAAAAGGAGAATCTTTGTCTATTTTTATGGTCTCCTTGAAATCTAAGAATGCTTCTTCCTTGTCCCTATCGATTAAAAAATTTAGCATCATATCTCCTAGAGGCTCGACAGATACCTCGGGAGGAAGTTGGAAACTAGCCATGCATTTAAAATAACATGAAGATTATTAATCCTTTTAGAGAACTTAACAGAACTAGATTAATCAAACACAGCTAGTTAAAACGAAGGTTTGTTACTACCCCCCGCTACCTGCGCTTAAAAAAAGCGTTAAATGATTAGCACGCGCGGCATATCACACTCTCGACATTGAAAAATCAAAGGGTGTCCGAAGAATTACTCTATCACCTGGCAGACTCGCCACATACCCCCACCCCTTCGATAGATAGGAGTCAACGTCACCAACCGAAACAACCCTCTGCGACTCATCCCCACCCTCCCTCGGCTGCCCCAAGAGACGCTTCCTCACCGTCTCCTGAAACGCAGCATCATTCATCGACAGATCCATCTGATCAACCTCCTCCGCCTTGAACCCAGCCACCAGCAGCAACTGCCTCCTGAAGGAATCCCTAAGCCTCTCCTCACTATCCGACTCACTCCTCAAGGTCTGCAGATACCCCTGACACTTCCGATAAGCCCCCCTCATATCCTCCACAACCTCATCAGGAAGCCTACCCTTATTCGTCGTGTACCTCGCCTCGATGTCGCCGTTATGGCCCATGAAGAACTGGCGGTACGCGTGACTGATCTTCCCATGGTTCTCAGCCACCATCAACTGCGTATCGAAGTAGGCGCGGAGCACGTATGGCCGCCAGTCAAAGCGCGGCCTCATCGCGTCCCGAATCTCCTTCGTAACCGTCTTCGTCGTGATGTGGCTGACGCTCCGCTTCTCGTCATCGGCGTAGCCAGTCTCCCCGTATCCCGCCTTGAACGTGATGATGGGCGAGCCCTTCGCAAGCCTCTCCCCCTCGGCGAGCCGTTTCTCCAGGTAAGCTTTGAGGTAGCCGCAGCCCTCCTCGCTGAAAAACGAGAAATACCTGTGCCGGGCCTTACTAAGCCCGGCCCTGACTACCACCATCGTAGGCACCTTGGTGAAGGAGACCTCGCTGCCCTTGACCTCCAGCTCGGGGAGGTCACCAATCTTGAGCCCATCGGATCCATTCACGTCGCCGAGGACCTGTGGGCGGAGCCCGCTCTGGGACATGAGGGCGATGCTCGTCTTCCCCCGGCTGTCGGCGTAGCTGAGGACCTGCTTCAACTCGTCACTGGTTGGCACCCTCTCGTTCTCTATTGTGGGCTGCTCGTTGCGGTTCCCGATGTTGATCCTCTGCCTGATTTCCACATCATTGAAGCTGAGCCACGTTCTGACGGCCTTGATGTAGTTCTCTATGTAGCCTGGGGCCTTGCCCTCTCTGCTGAGCTCTGTCGTGAAGTCGAGTAGCACGTCCTCGACCTTCTTCTTGTCCTTGCTCGCGGCTTCCACTAGACTGC
>Ga0315289_10014045_pt1 | contig 11198 bp, 8 predicted proteins | sample YL17G11_40_MG_FD_203452 | JGI IMG/M metagenome (GOLD analysis project Ga0315289, IMG submission 203452) | Sediment microbial communities from Yellowstone Lake, YNP, Wyoming, USA - YL17G11_40 | ecosystem: Environmental > Aquatic > Freshwater > Lake > Sediment | place: USA: Wyoming | collected... | reverse complement strand
CAAAGTAAAGCTTTCGTGATTCGGCTCCTGTGGTGAAGATAGCATCACCCTCTTCGTAGTACTCAATATTCCCCAAGCTTACCAGCCGTCGTCTTTGCTGGTCGTTGAGTCCGCTCATAATTTGGCCTTGGGTAAAGGTCTCCACGTTAGCGAGGGGGCCTTCTACTTTGGGCTGTTTCGCTTTTGGTTGTTTAAGGGTCCCTAAGGTAGCGCCCACCAAAAGCGGGTCCATGTTTCTCTCACCGCCACATTCAGGCCGGTAGCAGGTGACATCCATAAACACGCACGTCTGGCTACAACTTGGGCACGTGTTAGGTGGTTCGGGACTTTTAAGATAATAGCCACACCTGTTGCACATCCAATGTGTCATACATCACCTCCCTGACAAACCGTACTGTAATATAACACTCCCCCTTAGGCCACAGGCAATAGATAAAGTACTCATACGACGATAAAAATCACTCCATTTCGAGCGAATTTTATACTCATATACTAAGCCTATGGTATAATTTAACTTATTAAGGGCGGAAGATGGTAAGATGGGGAAGAGAGCGGGCTTCTGGTATAAGGTCAAACTTCTGACTAATCTGGGCATCCTGTTCGGGATTAGCCTGATAAATTCCGCCGGCAGGTATGGGCGGAATCTTCTGTTCAAACTTATCGGTCATTTAAACCCCACCTCCGGGGAGACCGGCTTACTCGTCAGTACTTACGAACTCATGCGGGAACGGCTGCGGGACTCAATTAAAGAGATGGAGGAAAAGACACAGCAACTCGAGGAAACGGGAGAGCAGTTGCGCCGGTCCAGGGATTTCCTGCAATCAATTATTGACAGCCTTGACGAAGAGCTAATGGTCCTTGATGGTGAGCTTCTTATAACCGATGTAAATAGAAACTTCAGGCTCAAGTACAAAGATAAAGAGACTATAGGGCGACATTGCTATGAGGTAATCTATGGATTAACTGCTCCTTGCCATCCACCGCTGCGCGCCTGTCCCGCCAGCCAGGTATGGCAGACCGGCACACCACTTCGATTTCTTCAACTACAGAATGCTAATGGAGACGGCACGGGTAAAGGCAAGCATTTCGAGAAGACTATCTCCCCACTTTATGATAGGAGAGGCAATGTAATCCGAGTAGTGGAGCTGAGCAGGGACGTCACTGAAAGTAAGGAGCTGGAAAGAAGAATTCTTGAAGCTAACCGCTATCTTCTGGCTATGAACGCTATCGCCACCACGGCTAGCCAGTCCCTGAGCCTGGATGTAATTCTCAACGGGGTGCTGGATAAAGTTCTGGAACTGATGGATGCAGAAATAGGCGGTGTCCTCCTCATAGACGAGACATCACCTAACCCCTCCTATAGAGTCTTGCGTGGTCTGTCCGAACAATCAACGCCGGGAATTTTCAGTCTCGAGTTGGCGAGGAGAGTCGCCGAGCAGGGGGAGGCTCTGGTCGTTGACAGCGCCGCCAGCGAGTCCACCGAAAGCCTGAAAGCGTTTATCAGTATACCCTTGAAGTCCAAAGAAAGGGTAGTCGGTGTTCTGAACATAGCCAGCCAGACGCCACGGGTTTTCTCCCAGCAAGAAGTCCAGCTCTTAAAATCTCTCGGCCATCAGCTCGGGATTTCTGTTGAGAATGCCCAATTGTACCAGGAGCTTCAAAGCAAAGAGCAAATGAGGGAACAGCTTCTGCGGCGCATCATCTCAGCTCAGGAGGATGAGCGCCAGCGTGTCGCTCGTGAGCTCCATGATGTGACCAGTCAGGCGCTTGCCACGCTGGGCATTGGTCTGGAAGTCATTACAACAGCGCCGCAATTAAATGCGAAAGAACGTGAGGCTCAAATGGATGGGATAAAGTCCCTGTTAGCAGCTACGTCCAAGGATGTTCACCGCCTTATCTATGACCTAAGGCCTAGTCTGCTTGACGACCTGGGTCTATCGGCGGCGCTTCGGTCATATGCCCATAACTCTCTGGATGCTGCTGGGGTGGAAGTGCACGTCGAGACCGTCGGTCAAGAGAAGAGGTTGCCTCCAGAGGTGGAGATAGCGCTTTTTCGCATCGTTCAGGAGGCCGTCGCCAATATTGCCCGTCACGCCCACGCCGAGAGCGCGTACATTAGCCTGGAGTTCAAAGAGAAAAGTATTGCGGTGCAAATCGAAGATGACGGCATTGGCTTTGACCATTCGCACGGGTTTACGTCCAGCGCTGGCGGACAGGGGGTAGGGCTGCTGGGGATGCAAGAGCGGGCTGAATTGCTAGGCGGCACATTAGTAATTGACACTAGACCGGGTGGCGGCACCAGGGTCGCTGTGGAAGTCCCGGTGAATTTTGAGGGGGACAATGACTGAGATAAAGGTGCTGATAGTCGATGACCATGCTATGTTCCGAGAGGGCATCCGGTCTTTGCTTAAAAGCTATAACGACATCGAGATAATTGGAGAAGCAACTCAGGGCATGGAAGCCGTTGAGAAAGTTCACCAGTTGACTCCTCATGTGGTCCTCATGGATATCGCTATGCCCGTTATGGGTGGACTGGAAGCGACGCGCCGTATTCAGAAGGAAACCCCTATGGTGAAGGTGCTGGTACTGACTCAGTATCAGGACAGCGAATATATCCTTTCCCTCATCAAGGCCGGCGCCAAGGGTTATATCGCCAAAACAGCCACTGCCTCGGAACTGGTCACCGCCATCAGGACGGTATATAAAGGAGAGTCTTATCTCTATCCTAACGCCGCCACAACCTTAATTGACGAATACCTCTCACGAGCCGGGGAGGAAAAGAGTGAATACGAGCGGCTGTCCGACCGCGAAAGGGAGATACTCCAGCTCGTGGCTGAAGGACGCACCAATCAGGAGATCGCGGATAAACTCTTCATAAGCGTAAAAACGGTTCTCCGGCACCGCACCAGTGTGATGGAAAAACTGGGGTTTCATAACCGTACCGAGTTAATAAAGTATGCCATCAGCAAAGGCCTGATAGAAATGCCCCGAAAAATGGAATAACCGGAAAAGTAAAATAATGGCCATAGAACAGAGCGAAGGCTTCTCGGTCAAAGAGGAGCCTTTTTTATTAGCCATAATGGCAGGTTTTTTACCGATAATTGGGGGATTTTTCTTAAAAAATTGGAATGTTGTCCCCTGTTATTGCACATACATTTATATTTATATATAGGAAAGCCAGTTTTACCCGCAATAAATACCATCTGATAAAGATATTCAGGATAACCTGGGATATTCCCCGAGAAACGGAGGTTACAGGATGGCGCCAAAAGTGGAAAAAGTCTTCAACCTGACACGAGAAATGCTCGACCACAGCTTTGCTGACAAGGTAGCCCCGGACCGGGAGAAGCTGTTGACCTGCATCCAGTGCGGCACCTGCACGGCTTCCTGCCAGACAGCGTACGCTATGGACTACACGCCCCGCCAGCTATGGCGCTTGATTCAGCTCGGTCTGAAAGACGAGGTCCTCTCCAGCAATAGTTACTGGTTATGTACCGCCTGCTATGCCTGCACACTGCGCTGCCCGCGCGGCATCGCCTGTACCGAGACCATGTCCACCCTGAAACGGATGTCAGTAGCGGCAGGCACGGAGAAGCTCAGTTCCAGTGCCCGGTTCTACGAAGCCTTTAAGGAGTCCGTATACCGTCACGGTCGTATGCACGAGGTTGAACTGATGACCATATTTTTCGGTAAGACCAAGCGCATCAAGATAATGGACTTCAGCCGCCTGGGCTTTACCCTGTGGCGTAAAGGCAAGATATCCCTAGATGCCTCTTATGTAGATATCGAGGGGCTGGACCAAATTAAAGCTATCTACCGCAAGGTTGAAGAGTTGGAGGCAAAGGCATGATTTACTCATATATGCCGGGGTGCACTCTGCTTTCTACGGCTAAGGGATATGACAAATCGGGAAGGGTTGTGGTCAGTGCGCTGGGCTCCGAACTGGTAGAACTGGAGGACTGGAGTTGTTGCGGGGCCAATGCAATCGAGTCCGTGAGTTATTTGCTGTCGGTATCACTGCCGGCCCGCAACCTCGCTCTAGCCGAGGCAACCGGTTCTGAACTAGTGACCAGCTGCAGTTCCTGTTTCCTGAACCTTTTCAAGGTGAACCACCGCCTTCAGAGGGAACCTGAACTAAAAGGCAAGCTGGATGAAATTCTGGGGGCGGCAGGGCTGCATTATTCTGGAAAGACCAGGGTGCGTCACCTGCTTGATGTTATTGCCAACGATATTGGGGTAGAAGCCGTGGCGAAAAGAGTCGAGAAAAAGCTATCCGGTCTCAAGGTCGTTCCCTATTACGGATGCCAGACGGTACGGCCCTACGGTGAATATGACGGCCCCTATCTGCCCACCTCTATGGACTGTCTGATTGAGGCCGTGGGTGCCGAGGCTTTCCCCTATCTCTGGAAGACACGCTGCTGCGGCGGAGTTTTGATGACCACGGAGACGGAGATAGGGGTTAAACTCGTCGCGGAACTCCTGACCGCCGCCCAGGGCGCCGACTGCATTGTTACGGTATGCCCGATGTGCCAGATGAATCTGGACGCCTATCAGGGAAAAATTTCCGCCAAGCTCGGGATTAAGATGCACATTCCGGTACTCTTCCTGACTCAGTTATTAGGACTGGCCTTCGGGCTTCCGTCCGAAGTTTTGCTATTGGACCAGAATGTCGTTCCAATGAATGGAAAGCTCCGCGAGCTTCAGATTGCGTAAGTGAGGTGTCCATAATGAGTAAGTCAGATACTAAAGTCGGCGTTTATATATGCCAGTGCGGCATAAATATTGGCGCTATCGTGGATGTAGAAGCGGTTAAAAATCATGCCGCCACTCTACCTAACGTAGCGGTGGCACGGCAGTACCAGTTCATGTGCTCCGAGCCCGGGCAGGAGATGATTAAGAAGGATATCCGTGAGCTTGGCATCAATCGAGTGGTAGTGGCTTCCTGCTCACCGCGAATGCACGAACCGACGTTTCAGGCAGTCCTTAAAGATGCTGGACTAAATCCTTACTATTTCGATATGGCGAATATACGCGAACACTGCTCCTGGGTTACGCGGGATAAAGCCCAAGCTACGGAGAAGGCAAAAAGGTTGGTCCACGGCTCCGTAGCCCGCGTCGTCTGGCAGGAGCCCCTGGAAGCCCGCGAAGTACCGGTAACACCTAGTGCTCTGGTGATGGGCGGAGGTATTGCCGGCATCCAGGCAGCCCTCAACGTCGCCGATGCTGGCTATCATGTCTATCTCGTAGAAAGTGATGCTTCCATTGGCGGCAGAATGGCGCAACTGGATAAAACGTTCCCCACTCTCGATTGTTCCGCCTGTATTCTAACCCCTAAAATGGTCCTGGTAGGACGTCATCCCAATATCACTCTACTGAGCTATAGTGAGGTGGTAGGCGTTTCGGGATATGTCGGCAACTTCAAAGTTAAGGTTAAGAAAAAACCAAGATATGTTGAACTGGGGAAATGCACTGGCTGCGACGAATGCACCAAAGTCTGTCCGGTGGAGGTCCCCAGCGAATTTGATATGGCACTGAGACAGAGGAAGGCTATCTATCGGCCTTTTGCTCAAGCGATACCGAGCGCTTTTGTAATCGACAAAAAGAAATCGCCCTGCAAGCTCACCTGCCCCGCCCATATTCATGTCCAGGGCTATATCGCCCTTATCGCTCAAGGTAAATTTAATGAGGCTTTAGACGTCATCCGGGAGCAGATACCTTTCGCTTCCGTTTGCGGGCGGGTATGCACGCACCCCTGCGAGGATGAATGCAAACGGAATGAAGTAGATGAACCAATCGCCATTTCGGCTCTCAAGCGGTTTGCGGCTGACAATGCCGACCAGGACCGACCGATTACTCTGGGGGCACTAACCAAGAAGCAGAAAGTGGCGATTGTCGGGTCTGGTCCGGCCGGACTATCTTGTGCCTATGACCTGTTCAGAAATGGTTACAGAGTTACCGTTTTTGAAGCTATGCCCATGGCCGGGGGTATGCTGGCAGTAGGCATTCCTGAATACCGCTTGCCCAAGGCCATTCTCAATAAAGAAATTGATGCCGTCAAAAAACTCGGTGTAGAAATCAGGCTTAATTCAAAGGTAGATGATGCCAGGTCTCTATTGAAAGATGGGTATCAGGCGGTATTTATGGCAGTCGGCGCCCATAAAGGCAGCAATATAGAGGTTCCCGGCAAAGACCTGAAAGGCGTTTACGATGCCATAGACTTCCTGAGAGAAACCAATCTGGGAAGGCGGGTGGCCGTCGGTAAGAAGGTTGCTGTTATTGGCGGCGGCAACTCGGCGGTTGATGCCGCCAGGGTAGCCGTAAGAGAGGGTGCGGAGTCCGTCCAGATATTTTACCGCAGGCAAAGGCAAGATATGCCCGCTATAGCTAACGAGATAGAAGCTGCCGAAGCTGAGGGAGTCAAGCTTAACTTCCTGACGGCACCCACCAAAATATCAGGGAAGCAGGGAAAGGTTACGGAGCTCGAATGCATCCGCATGGAGTTAAAGGAACTTGATAGCAGCGGGAGAGGGACTCCCTACCCTAGCAAGGGCTCTGAAAATACCACGGAAATAGATACGGTTATTTTCGCCGTCGGTCAAACCCCCGACCTCGGATTAATTGCCAACGTCAAGGGCATAACGGCAACCAGACAGGGAATAGTCGCTGTGGACCCGGTAACTCTTGAGACCGGGGCGACCGGAATTTTTGCCGGGGGTGATATGGCCTGGACTGCCGGTACGATAATCGAAGCCATCGCCGCCGGCAAGAGAGCCGCCGTGTCCATTGACCGATTTTTACAGGGCCGTGACCTGAAAGAAGGCCGGGATGAGGACATCACAAAGGCAAGCGATATTCAGGTGACTATACCAGCGGGGACCAAAAAGACGCCGCGTTCCGCGATGCCGGAGCTTAAGGTTGCGGAAAGGCGGAGCAATTACAGAGAAGTCACGCTGGGTTTCACGAAAGAAATGGCTATTGCCGAGGCCAAGCGCTGTCTCAGCTGCGCTGTCTGCTCTGAATGCCGCCAGTGCGAGACTGTCTGTCTGCCAAAGTGTATCAACCATGACATGAAAGAGGAAGAACTAGAGTTGGACATTGGCGCTATTTTACTCGCCACGGGGCATGACTTCTTCCATGCACCGTTATTACCTCAGTACAATTACGGGCGCTTCCCGAACATTATTGAAAGTATGGAATTTGAAAGGCTTTGCTCAGCTAGTGGACCTACAGGTGGAAAGGTTACCTTGGCTAATGGCAAGATGCCGGAATCAGTAGCCATCATCCACTGCGTGGGCAGCCGTGATTCCCATTCCAATAGCTACTGTTCCAGATTATGCTGTATGCATGCCATGAAACAGGCTCATCTGGTCAAAGAGAAAACCGGCGCTCAAGTCTACGAGCTGTACATAGACATCCGGGCATCCGGAAAAGGGTATGAGGAGTTCTACGAGCGCGTTCAGCGTGAAGGGGTGCTGTTCATTCGGGGACGCGGCGCCGAAGTTGTCAAACACGGCGACCAGCTGGTGGTAAAAGCTGAAGAAACCGGTCTGGGACGCCCTATCACCCTGCCCGTAGACCTAGTTATATTAAGCACAGGCATGGTGGCGAGGCGTAACAGCGGCGCTGTGGCCAACACATTCCACATCACACGCGATCAGCATGGTTTCTTCATGGAATCTCACCCCAAGCTAAAGCCATTCCACACTAACACCGATGGTATTTTCCTGGCCGGGACATGCCAGGCACCGCGCGATATTCCCGATACTGTAGCCCATGCCAGCGCCGCCGCCGCCGAGGTGCTGTCACTGCTGGCTCGAGGCAAAGTAACTATCGAGCCTCTGACTGCTCAGATAAACCCGGAGCGGTGTTCCGCCTGTCGCGTTTGTATCTCTCTCTGCCCTTACCAGGCTATCAGCATTGATGGTACAGATAGCAAGAAAGAGGCGGAAGTCAATGAGGTGCTCTGCAAAGGTTGCGGTGTCTGTGTCGCAGCCTGTCCGGCCGGCGCTATAACCACCAAGCACTTTACAGACCAGCAAATCCTTGCCCAGATTGAGGGAGTTTTAGCAACATAGACCAGGAGGGATAAATTATGTCTGTTCAGTTTGAGCCGAGGATTGTGGGATTCCTGTGTAACTGGTGCTCCTATAGCGGAGCGGACCTGGCAGGGACTTCCCGTCTTAAATATCCGCCTAATATAGATATCATTCGCGTCATGTGCAGCGGCCGGGTAGACCCCCAGTTTGTCCTCATGGCTTTTCAGAAGGGTGCTGATGGTGTGCTCATCTGCGGTTGCCACCCTGGCGATTGCCATTATGGCGAGGGAAATTACAAGGCAGGACGCCGGATACCCCTGCTAAAGAAGATGCTATCTCAACTGGGCATCGAGGAAGGCCGCGTGCGCCTCGAATGGGTATCGGCCTCGGAAGGCGAGCGTTTTGCGGCTGTCGTCAATGACATGACAGAGCAGGTAAGAAAGCTAGGTCCATTCCGTCAGAATGGTGGAGGTGAAAATGGCTAAAGCAAAGTTGGCTCTCTACTGGGCGGCAAGTTGTGGCGGCTGCGATGTAGCCGTGCTGGACACAAATGAAAAGATACTGGATATAGCTGCTCTGGCCGATATCGTGCTCTGGCCGATAGCGGTAGACTTCAAGTACCATCATATTGAAGCCATGAAGGATGGGGAAATAGACCTGTGCCTTTTCAACGGGGCTATCAGAAATTCGGAGCAGGAAAAAATTGCCAGGCTCCTACGCAGCAAGTCAAAAGTGATGATAGCCTTTGGCTCTTGTGCCTGCTTTGGGGGTATACCGGGGCTGGCGAATCTCACCAACCGCGCCGAGATATTCGAGAGGGCTTATGTAGAAGTACCCTCAATGGCGAACGCCGATAGGACTTTCCCGCAGACCCTGACGAAGGTCAAAGAAGGCGAGCTTGAACTCCCCGAGTTTTATGATACGGTATCTACCCTGGCTCAGATAATCAAAGTGGAATATTTTATTCCCGGCTGTCCGCCACCGGTTGATTTAATACTAACAGCCGTTAACGCCTTTGCCACGGGTACATTACCTCCGGTAGGGGCGATAATCGCCTCTGAAAAGACACTCTGTGACGAATGTGACCGGGTTAAAGAAGATAAAAAGATAAACAGGATTGTCAGACCCCATCAGATTATTCCTGACGATAAGAAGTGTCTTCTGGAGCAGGGGATTATATGCTGCGGTCCGGCTACCAGGGGAGGCTGCGGACAGAGGTGTTTGAAAGCGAATATGCCCTGCCGTGGGTGTTTTGGACCGCCGCCCGGGGTGATTGACCAGGGGGCAAAGATGCTTAGTGCCATTGCCTCCATCTATCAGGGCAATGATGAAGAAGGCGTCAATCATCTGATAGATGAGGTACTCGACCCTGTAGGCACTTTCTATCGTTTCGGCCTGCCGGATTCCATGCTGAAACGCAGACGCATACCGCAGGCGCAACAGGAGGGCAAGAAGTGAAAAAGGTTACTATTGACCCGATAACCAGACTGGAAGGCCACGGCAAGATAGAGATATTTCTCAATGACCAGGGCAGCGTGGAGAATGCCTACCTCCAGATACCGGAACTGAGGGGTTTTGAGAAATTCTGCGAGGGAAGGCTGGTAGAAGAGATGCCCCGGATAACGCCCCGCATCTGCGGGGTCTGCCCCGGAGCCCACCATATGGCATCGACCAAGGCGCTGGATGCAGTCTACCATGTGGACCCGCCCCTAGCCGCTAAAAAGCTCAGGGAGCTATTCTATTGCGCTCACATGCTGCATTCGCATATCGCCCACTTCTATGCGCTGGCGGCGCCCGATTTCGTCCTCGGCCCCGATAGCGACCCGGCGCAGCGGAATATACTGGGCGTCGTGGCCAAGGTAGGGCTCAGTATCGGCGGAGAGGTGATAAAACACCGCGCCTATGCCCAGGATATTCAAGCGGTTATCGGCGGTAAAGCAACCCATCCTGTCTGCGGCCTGCCGGGAGGGATGAGTAAAGCTATAACTGAGGAAGAGCGGAAAGACTTTGAGATAAAGGCTAAGTCTCTTGTGGAGTTTGCCAAGTTTAGCCTGAAGCTGTTTGATGACGTCGTGCTGGCGAATAAGACATACCTGGGACTCATCACCGGCAATGTCTATGAAATGAAGAGCTACTATATGGGTCTGGTCGATGCCAATAATAAGGTTAATTTTTATGATGGCGACATCCGCGTGGTTGACCCGGACGGTAAAGAGGTGGCTAAGTTCAAGCCGGCCAACTATCTGGACTATATTGTCGAGCATACCGAGCCGTGGTCATATCTAAAGTTCCCCTACCTGAAGAAAGTGGGATGGAAAGGATTCGTTGAGGGTAAAGATAGCGGGATTTACCGGGTGGCACCCTTAGCCCGGCTGAATGTAGCCGACGGCATGGCGACGCCCCTGGCCCAGGCGGAATATGAGAGACTGTTCTCGACCCTGGGAGGCAAGCCCGTGCATGCCACACTGGCATTTCACTGGGCAAGGCTGGTCGAATTACTGTATGCGGCGGAGCGTCTCCTGGAACTCTGCCGGGACGGTGAAATAACGAGCCAGATTGTCCGTACTATTCCCACGGCAACTCCGGACGAAGGGGTTGGTGTGGTAGAGGCACCGAGAGGCACTCTCATCCACCACTACAAGACTGATGCCAAAGGCATTATCCAGAAGGTGAACCTGATTGTGGCCACCGGGCACAATAACTCGGCTATGAATATCTCAGTCACGAAGGCAGCGCGGGGTTTTGTTAAGAACGGCAAGGTAGTCTCCGAAGGGCTATTAAATATGGTAGAGATGGCTTTCCGCTGTTATGACCCCTGCATGGCCTGTGCCACCCATACCCTCCCCGGGCAAATGCCGCTGGAGGTCATTATCTATAATAGCCAAAGAAATATGGTCGAGAAGGTTCTGCGCGACTAATGCCGACTACGCCGCCCATACAGTGGATTGTATCAAATAGGGAGGTGTGAGCCATGAAGCCGATCTTAGTAGTAGATGATGAAGCCATTGTACGGGAATCGATAAGGGGCTGGCTCGAAGATGCTGGCTACCAGGTGGCGACGGCTGAGAGCGGTGAGGCAGCCCTGGAGATGATAGAGAAACAAGACTTCAGCGTGATGGTTCTTGATTTAAGACTACCCGGGATGGATGGTCTCAGGGTCTT
>Ga0315289_10014042_pt1 | contig 11199 bp, 8 predicted proteins | sample YL17G11_40_MG_FD_203452 | JGI IMG/M metagenome (GOLD analysis project Ga0315289, IMG submission 203452) | Sediment microbial communities from Yellowstone Lake, YNP, Wyoming, USA - YL17G11_40 | ecosystem: Environmental > Aquatic > Freshwater > Lake > Sediment | place: USA: Wyoming | collected... | reverse complement strand
TTTTTGCACGGGGCAGTGTTAAAAAATAATAGAGACAGGTTTCATTCGATTATCCCCCGTTGCAAAGCATAGCGAATCAAGTCGGTATGTGTGCGAAAGCCCAATTTGTGCATCAGTCTGGAGCGATGCATTTCGACTGTACGCGGGCTGAGGAATAACCGTGCGGCTATTTCGGCATTGGTAAGACCCTCGGCAGCCAGGTGAAGCACTTCTCGCTCGCGGGTGCTCAGCCCTGATGAGCGCAGCATCCTAGACGAGATGACTGCGGTTATGAATAAGCACGAGCTGTGGGGCATAGTGGCAGCTTTCACGATCAGCCAGCAGACCGACCTGGCGGCGGCTTACCGCTGCCTGGCAAAGCGCGGCTCGGTATTTGCATTGACCGCCTTTTACGAGCCGTTTGGCCTGGCCCCGCTGGAGGCGATGAGCTGCGGCCTGCCGGCTGCCGTCACCCGCAACGGAGGGCCTTCGGAGAGCCTGCAAGAGGGGGTGCGCCGCTTTGGGGTGCTGGTGGACCCGGTCGACGCGGCTGACATCGCCCGTGGGATACTCCAGGTGGTGGGAACGCCACGTGCCTGGGAGGCGTACCGGGCTGCCGGGATGCAGCGCCTGGAAGAGCAGTACACCTGGGAGAGCGCCGCCGAGCGCTGTCTGGAGGTCATCCAGGACCTGAGACAGGCTAAGATGGACAGGGAGCGCCTGCCCGTCCCGGCCTATTTTACACAGCCGGAGGAGCAGGAGGATGTGCTTTTGGAAGAGTTAGGGAGGTTGTATTATAATATTAACAATTAAGTCATGGATAAAGACATCCTGGTTGATTGTCAAGCATGAAACTTATGTTTTAATGAGCAATCCTATTATCACGATTCATCGTTGGCCTCGAGGAAAGGACGATTTTAAACCGCAATGAATAAGATACACCTTGATACTGACCTGGGGGGTGATATTGACGACCTCTGCGCACTAGCAATGTTGCTTCGGTGGTCGGGAGATGTCCATCTAACTGGAATTACGACCGTTGGTGACATAAATGGTAGAAGAGCTGGATACGTCCGGTATGTCTTAGGGCTTGAAGGCAGAAATGATATACCCGTTGCAGCCGGAGCGGATACTTCTCGAGGATTTTACCGCTATGAACTGGGTCTGCCTCCAGAGGAGAGATATTGGCCAGAACCGATTGTTCCTTCACCAAATGCTTCAGAGGAGGCTATTCACCTTCTTAAGAAAAGCATTGAGCAAGGCGCGACTATTATTGGTATTGGACCTTATACGAATTTATATCTGCTCGATAGCCAATACCCCGGAATTTTAATGCAGGCAAAGCTCTTCCTCATGGGAGGTTACGTCTACCCGCCTCGATCTGGTTTTCCAAACTGGGGTAACGATATGGATTTCAACATCCAGGTGGATGTCAAGTCGGCGAAGCATGTCATTCAAAATTCTAATCCAACACTCATTCCGATCTCGGTAACAGTAGAGACATCCCTTAGAAGAGCATATCTGGATGATTTACGAATGTCTGGAGCATTAGGACAATTAATTACACGACAAGCTGAGGCATTCGCAGTGGATGAGAAGTATGAAATGAGATATGGAGAAACCTGCGAAGGATTACCTCAGGACATCATAAATTTCCAACATGATCCATTAGCCTGCGCGATCGCGCTTGGATGGGATGAGGGAATTGAGATAAAAGAACTTCCTTTGATCCTGGAAGAAAAAGATGGTTGGCTCACCGAGCACATCCATGCCTCGGGGGTACCTATCCGAATTGTAACGAAAGTGGATGGATCGCGCTTTAACGAATTCTGGATCAATCGAATAGCGAACAGGTGAAATGCATAGTCGTGGATGAAATTTTAAGCCAAGGATTGAGGTTTGACAGAGTACCGGGAATATATGATTATTTCGAGGTGACTGGCACTTCCGAAGTGCCGGTCACCTTTTGGATTTATCGCGCGGGGATATAGGTGATCGTAGGACGGGGGAATGTCTCAACCGGCAAGACGTCGATCAGCTCGTATTCGCGGCTGCCCAGCCCGATCTGCTCACCGTACTTGACCACCACGTAGGGATCTTTGAGCGGGCCGTGCAGCCAGGCGAAGGGATGCCCCTGGCGGGTGTGGACTTCCATAACAGTCGGAATATTTTCCTCGATGAGCTTCATCGAAGCGGTCGCATCCAGCACCGCCTGCTCGACCGCCACGATATCGTCCGAGCCGAAGATACCCGCGTCCGGCAGGATCGGCATGCCGGTGAACCCGAAGCAGTCGCAGAGCGGTGTGATCTGGGTCGCCAGGCTGATGTGGACGGCTTTGCCCGGTGCGAAGGTCGATAGCGTGAGGCTGGCACTGATGGCGCACGCTTCCTGGAAAGAATGGAAGTTCACCGGGTCGATCTTCAGGCTGCCCGCGGGGGCCACTTGCAGGCAGCGTCCGCATTGGTTGCATGGCTCGAAGTGCAGGTGCAGTTCCTCGGGATGCTCCTTGTCCTGCACCAGCGCATTCTGCGGGCAGGAAGCGATGATTTTTTGACGGACTGCAGGGTCAGGGCAGAGGTCGCTAAACCAGTAGGGGTCATAGTGCATCACGTCGTGCAGAGCGCTACGGGTTTCACCGCCCAAACATCCCAGGGCCAGGTTTTTAAAGGCTCCCCCGAACCCGCATGTCGGATGCCCCTTAATGTGTGACAGGTTAATCAAAAAAGACGCGTCCTGGATGGCCCCCACCACCAGCCAGGTCTCGATATTTTTATAGGGTCGTCGATGAGGATAGACATATTTTTCACCCCGGCCAGCAGCCGGATAGATCGGGCAGCCCAGCACTTCCTGGGTGTAGCCGCGCGTGGCGGCCGATAGGACATCCCCTTCCGTATCGGTCACAAAAGGTCGGCCTCCGCCGTCTTTCACTACCTGTACTATCTTGCGCACGAAAACCGGGTGTACGGTCGAGTAGCCGATGTCACCGCCGAGGTGCATCTTGATTGCCACATTTTCCCCTTTGACGCGCTCTCTCACGCGCAGCCGTTCCAGGATGAGGTCCAGCTTGGCGGGTAAGGTTTCCTTACCATCCCATCGCGCCTGGCGTGGGGATCCATAAAAGACTTGACTGGGCATGATCGGGTTCCTTTCGTTGTGCTGGAATTATAAACTGATTTTATATCATAAGCAGATGAAAACCCGAGGATCCACCCCGAAAATTTCCAAAGAGGCAAACCTCAATCAGCCAATTTTACTAATTTCTCCATTGTCCGCAGTAGAGGTGTACATAATTGCTCTTTTGGGCTAAAATTTAGACCTTATTACTGATACGCTTAGGGCGGTATATGGGTCCGACACTGCACATCCAATTATTGGGTAATTTCTACATCAAGTTGGGGGATACGCCTGTCACGAGACTTAATTCAGCCCGTCTTCAATCATTGCTGGCGTACTTATTGCTGCACCGCGATGCACCCCAACCCCGCTCCCAGTTGGCTTACCTGTTTTGGCCCGATTCCAGTGACAAGCAGTCGCGCACCAACCTGCGCAACCTTTACCTGCTCCTGCGGAAGGCTCTGCCGGATTCTGAGGATTATCTAAGGGCAGCCGACCAGACCGTCCAGTGGTGGGCCAACGCCCCCTATGAGCTGGATGTAGCCGGTTTCGAGGCTTCCATGGTGAGGGCCAGCCAGGCCCTTCAGTCAGGCGACCGGGCTGGCTTGCGCTCGGCGCTGGAGACGGCGGTTGCCTTATACCAGGGAGATCTGCTGCCGGACTGTTATGCAGATTGGATCTTAGCCCCTCGCGAACAGCTACGGCAGTATTTTATGGGGGCCCTGGAACAATTGATCATCCAGGCGGAAGAGGAGCAAGACTACAACCTGGCTGTCGATTATGCGCAAAGCTTACTGCGCTATGATCCATTGCACGAAGCTGCTTACCGTCGATTAATGCGCCTTTATGACTTAAACGGCGACCGCGCCAGCGCTTTACGCCTCTATCACACTTGCGCAGTGCTTCTCAAAAGGGAGCTCTCAATTGATCCCAGCCCGGCTACCCTGGAGATCTATGAAAACCTGCTCCGGCAAACGAACCAGCCGGGTGTTCAACACGATATTTCATTCCACCAAATGGCTGTCTCCCCGCTGGTAGGGCGGGAGCAGGAGTGGGATCTGTTGCAAGCGCTTTGGCAGGCCATCGCTGCTGGGAAACCGCACATGGCGGTATTAACCGGCGAAGCGGGAACGGGCAAGACGCGACTGCTGGAGGAGCTGCAACATTGGGCCGGTGAGTGCGGCATCCGCGTTGTATTCACCGGCTGCCATCCTGCAGAGGGCAGGTTGGCCTTCGCGCCGGTTGTGGCATGGCTGCGCAGCCAACGGCTGCCGGACCTTAACCCGATCTGGCTCGGAGAGATCAGCCGGCTCTTGCCTGAAATCTTAGTAAAACAACCCGAAATCCGCCAGCCGGCGCTAATGCGAAAGGGTTGGCATCGACAGCGCCTGTTCGAGGCCCTGGCAAAGGCCTTTTTGTGCGGTAGTGGGCCCTTACTGCTGCTCGTGGATAACCTGCAGTGGTGCGACCGTGAAACATTATACTGGCTGCATTATCTATTACGCTATGATCCGCAAACAGTTCTACTGATCGTGGGCACCCTGCGGTCGGAAGAAGTCCTGGACAACCCACCTTTGGCCAAGCTACTGTGTGTCTTGCAGCAGCAGGCCCGACTTACTGAGATTGAGCTAGATCGGCTCGATGAATGCCAGACTCTGGCGATGGCCGAGTATCTGGCTGAGGGCAGGCTTACCCCCAATCTGGCAGTCAGGCTGTACCAGGAAACAGAGGGTAATCCATTTTTCGTGGTCGAAATGGTGAGAGCAGCGATCCACCAAAATGGTTTAGAAGGGAAAGCCAGCCTATCTCTGCCAGTGCTGGAACAGGAAATCCTACCGCTTCCGATAAAGATACAGGCCGTTCTACAAGACCGATTAGCACTTCTCTCCAGGTCAGCACGTGACCTGGCCCAGATCGCAGCGGTTATGGGACGGGAGATCTCTTATCAAGACCTCCGGCAGGCCAGCGAGATGGGGGAAAATGAGCTGGTGGAGACCCTGGATGAGCTCTGCCAGCGGCGAATCCTGATCGAGGATGGCCCTTCAACTTATGCGTTCAGCCATAGCCAGCTCCAACGGTATATCTTCAATAATCTGAGCGCGGCGCGACGGCGGATGCTCCAGTGCCGGGTGGGATCACTGGATGTACAGATCGCGCCTTAGCCACGGAATGACCCTCCCAAATTAACTTTTTTTAATCTTACAAATTCGACCTTAAAAATGCGTTATATGAAACGCTTTTGAAACGCAGGAGGTGCTATACTGATACTAATTGACCTATAAAGTCCGATTTCTCCGAAATAATCCGACGTGGACAATACCTTCAGGCAGACTCGCTCGCACCTCTTCACGGTGCGGATATGGTCAGAGGAACTAGGCGATGGCCAGAAGGAGTGGCGCGGACAGATGCAGTATGTACCCAGCGGTGAACCCCATTATTTCCGGGACTGGCAATCGCTGGTTGATTTTTTTAAAGAGGAGCTATCCAGGCTGGAGCAGGATTTAACCGAATAACCCATTCACTCGATATCTCATACCAGGAGGTCTTGCAATGCCAGTAACACCAACTTATCCAGGCGTTTATGTTGAGGAAATACCCAGTGGTGTGCGCACCATCACGGGGGTCAGCACCTCAGTAACCGCATTTGTCGGCTCAGCGAAACGCGGGTCGATCGACAAAGCCGTGCACATCCTCAGTTTCAGCGACTTCGAGCGACAATTCGGAGGCATATCTGCCGATTCTGAGATGAGCTACGCGGTGCGCCAGTTCTTTATTAACGGTGGCAGCGATGCCTGGGTGGTGCGTCTGGCCAAGAACGCCCTGGCTGCGTTCCGCACCTTGCAGAACGGGGTTCCACAGGATGTGCTGACGATCACTGCCCTGGATGAGGGCCTGTCCGGTAATGCCATCGAAGTGCGGGTCGATTACCGGACCAGCAACCCGGCCAGCACCTTCAACCTGACGCTTAATTACACTTCGCCCGATAACCCCTCCGACAGCCTCGGTGAGATGTTTGCAAACCTTTCGATGAACAGCCAGGATGCGCGTTATGTGGAGGATGTGATCAACAGCGTTTCGCAGCTGGTCAGCATCGAGCGTGTCGTCGCGCCAGCGGTTTTAGCGGCACTCGGTAGCGGTACGGGCGTCAGCGGGCAACTGGTTGATAACGCGAACAACCTGCTCGATGTCGCCACGCTGATAGACGCCACTCACAACCAGTTCCAGGTTTCGGTCGATGGCATGCCGCCCATTCCGGTGCAGATAACTCCCGCCGACATCACCGGCGCCAATGCGACCGCCCATTTAAGCAGCCTGTGCACGGCTATCCAGAACAAGGTCACCGCCGCTGCTAACGGGGTGGTTATCATGACCTGCGCGCCCTCTGGGAACACGATCCTCATGACCTCTGCCAGTGCAGGAGAGGCCTCCAGCGTGCGTGTCCTGCCGGGCTTGCGCAATGACGCTGCCGGTCGCTTGATGCTCGGCACCCTGAACGGCGGCGTGGAGACGGATGCGGTGGCGGTTATCCGCCCGGTCGAGATGCCCGCTCATGGCAGCCTGACCAGTGATGCCTTTGCAGCCGCCGACCTCAACACCCTTCCAGATGCCACGCACACCAGCTTCCAGATCGGCCTGGATGGTTACGGGCCCGACACCGCCTCAATCGGATCGGCTGCCGCGGCTGGGGCTAATCTGGCCGCCAAGCTGAGGGATGTTGCCTCCCGCATCCAGACGGCCGTGCGCGCCCTCAAGCCAGCCAACCCGGCTTACCGTGACTTTACCTGCACCGCCGACACGATCGCGGACAAGCTGGTACTCGCTTCGGGAACGCGCGGGTATGGCTCATCGGTGCTGGTGAGTGCGGCGGCTACAAACAGCATCGCCAATGAGCTGCACCTGCTGACCGGCACAACGCTCGTCACACCTAACAATGTAACGTTGGCTGGCGGCAGTGAGAGTCCCTATACTTCTGCCGATGTCTACAACCTGTTTATAGCCGACCGCTCGCAGCGCAAGGGGATCTACGCCCTGGAAGAGGTGGACCTGTTCAACTTGCTCTGCCTGCCGGGTGTCACAGACCCAGGCGTTTTGATGGATGCCGATTCTTACTGCAAGGAGCGGCGTGCCTTCATGATCGTCGACGCACCCACGTCGGTGAGCAAGCCCGACGATATGATGACCGCCATCCAGGGCACTGCCCTGCCCAAGACCGAGTACGGCGCGGTGTATTATCCCTGGATCAAGATCGCCGATCCCGTAAAGAACGGTAAACTGCGCAAGACCGCTCCGTGCGGTACTGTTGCCGGGCTGTTCGCTCGGATCGACGGCAGTCGCGGGGTCTGGAAAGCACCCGCCGGGACGGAAGCCACTCTGGCGGGGGTGCAGGCGGTCGATTATTTACTGACCGACCCTGAGAACGGAGCACTTAACCCCTTGGGTGTGAACTGTGTGCGCATCTTCCCGGTCTATGGCGCGGTTGCCTGGGGTGCACGCACTCTGCGCGGGGCGGATCAGATGACATCGGAATATAAATACGTCCCGGTGCGGCGATTAGCCCTATACCTCGAAGAGAGCTTATACCGCGGCTTGAAGTGGGTGGTTTTTGAACCCAACGATGAGCCGCTTTGGGCGCAGATCCGTCTTAATGTAGGCGCGTTCATGCAGAACCTCTTCCGGCAGGGAGCATTCCAGGGCAAGACACCCCAGGAGGCCTACTTCGTCAAGTGTGACAATGAGACCACCACCCAGAATGACATCAACCTGGGTATTGTCAACATCGTGGTCGGTTTTGCTCCACTGAAGCCGGCTGAGTTCGTCATCATCAAGATCCAGCAAAAGGCTGGGCAGATCCAGGTGTAAGAATAACGGAGGCAATCATGGCTCAATTTAGTGTTAACCCGCAACGTTTTGACCCCTATAAGAACTTCAAATTCCGGGTTAAATGGGATGGACGTTATGTCGCCGGCATCAGCAAGGTCAGTGGACTAAAGCGCACCACCGAGGTGGTCAAGCACCGCGAGGGTGGCGATCCCAGCACCAGCCGCAAATCCCCGGGGCGCACCGAATACGACCCGATCACCCTGGAGCGCGGTGTGACCCACGATACGGAATTCGAGAAGTGGGCTAATAAAGTTTGGGACTTTGGGGCGGGTCTGGGTGCGGAGGTCTCGCTCAAGGATTTCCGTAAGGACATGATCATCGAAGTCTATAACGAGGCCGGGCAGCTAGCACTGGCGTATAAAATCTACCGGTGCTGGATCTCGGAGTATCAGGTCTTACCCGACCTGGATGCTAACGCCAATGCCGTGGCTATCCAGCACATCAAGCTGGAGAACGAGGGCTGGGAGCGAGACCTGGATGTGAGCGAGCCGACCGAGCCGTCCTTTACCGTGCCTTCCGGATAAAGTGTTGATACCCTGAACTATGCGCGCATTGACTGCCCAGGAGCTGTTGGATATCTGGGAACGGGGCTTTGCCATGACCCCGATCCAGCGTGGATTGGCATTCCTGACCGAGGCTTGCCCTGAAATGACCTCCCAGGCGTTGGCGGAGCTCAGCATCGGACAGCGGGACGACCTGCTGCTCTCCCTGCGTGAGCGCCTTTTCGGCGCACAGGTGAGCGGCCTGGCGACCTGCCCGAAATGCGGGGAAAGGCTGGAACTGAATTTCAGGGTCTCTGATATAAGGGTGGCGAAAAATGGGAAAGGGGATAAGGGGCAAGGGGAATTCCCCAGCCCTTATCCTTTGTCCCCTGGCTCTTACCCTTTATCCCTTGAATTCCCTGGGTTCATGGTGCACTTCCGAATTCCTAATAGCCTGGACCTGGCAACAATCGCTGGAAACCAGGACCTTGACCAGTCCCGCAAGATGCTGCTGGAATGCTGTCTGAAGTCCGTCGATGCGCAGGGCAGCCCCGTAGCGCCATCCGATCTACCGATGGAGGTGATCGAAGCTGTCCAGGAACGCATGGCGCAGGTCGATCCCCTGGCTGATATCGCCTTCTCACTGACCTGCCCGTCCTGCAGCCACCAATGGCAGCTCCTCTTCGATGCGCTGACACTGCTGTGGAACGAGATCAACGCCTGGGCTTACCGCATCCTGCGCGAGGTGCACATCCTGGCCTCGGCATACGGCTGGCGTGAGGCCGACATCCTGGCTTTGAGCCCCTGGCGACGGCAGGCTTATCTGGATATGGTGGGCGGATGAGCGATTACCTGAGTCATATTGTCATGAGGACTATAAACCCGCAAGCTGTGATGCAGCCCAGGCTTGTCGGGCTTTTCGAACCGCCGCGTCCCCCTGAAGGACCGATCTTCTCGGCTGACCAGGAACAAGGCCAGGAAGAGACCGGGCAGCAGTTTGAGCGGCCTATCGAGCAGCCCTCCCCCCGACAGGTCCCCTTAACCCACTCCGAACCGACTGCACCACCTTTTGTTTGGCAGCCAGGTGTCCTGGAACCTCGCCAGCCCCTCCAGACGGGTCCCCTGGGAGAGCTGACCAGCCAGCGGGTGCAACCTGGCCCAGACTCGACCGAATGGGAGGGTAAAAACAAGGAATATCCAAGGCAGGCGACGCTGCAGCCCACCTGGGTACAAATCTCGCGGGTTCCACCCTCGGCTCAAGAACCCTCCCAAAGTGGGGTTATCTCTCCAAAGACGGCTGGTGATAGGGCTGCGCGATCGGATTCCGTTCCCACGTTGCCCCCATCTCCACTAGGACGGTCCCAGGACGAGCTTAACCAGCCAGAGCCTGGAACTCTCCCCGCACAGCCACTGGTCATGATGCCCCCCCAGGTACCGCTCCCTCTGAATAAGGCATCGCCGATAACGATGCCGCCCACAATTAGTAGGGTCGAGAAACCTGAACCAGCTTCGGTGATTAACGTGGCGATCGGGCGAATAGAGGTCCGGGCGGTGCCCCCCACAGCTCCAGCACAGCAAAAAGGCAGTCCATCACAATCTAAGGGGAGTCTTGAAGAGTATTTAAAGCAGCGACAGGGAGGTGGGCAATGAGCAATGCCCTGTCGATCGCCGCGGTCACGACTGCATTGGTGAATCTGCTCGATAACGGTATTTCGGCGGTAATCAGCAGTCTTGCGGTCACAGCCAAACCGCCGGATAGGGCGCGCGGTAGCAATACCGGTAACCAGCTCAACATCTTCCTTTACCAGGTAGTACCGAACGCGACCTGGCGCAACCTGGATATGCCTGGACAGGCCAAACCAGGCGAGACGGGCAGCCCTCCGCTGGGACTGGACCTGTATTACCTGATCAGCGCCTTCGGTACCAGCGACGACGACCAGTTGGCTCACCAGGTGCTCGGTCTGGCGATGCAGATCCTGCACGACCATATCCTGTTCACCCCGGCTGAGCTCAAAGCCGCCCTGCCAGAGAGTGACCTCTACGAACAGGTCGAACGCGTGCATATCACACATCATCCCCTGAGCCCGGAAGAGATGTCCAAGTTGTGGACGATGTTTTCGACCGGCTACCGTGTCTCGGCAGCCTACCGGGTCTCGGTGGTATTGATAGAAAGCACCAAGCCGGTGAAGGCGCCTTTACCCGTTTTGACCATTGGCCCGGGCGACAGTGGTGTGTTATCCCAACCCGATTTGCTGCCTCCCTTTGCGACCCTCACTGACGTGATACCCCCTCACAGTCAGCCGGCTGCCTTACTAGGCGATATCCTGACCGTCAAAGGCTTTCACCTGAGGGGCAGCGCACTGAAAGCCATTTTCAGGCACCCGCGCCTGGCGACACCGATCGAGGTGACACCACCTTTTATCAGTTCGGCAATCCAATTCACGGTCAAGATCCCCAGCATCCTCGATGATCTCCTGGCACCGGCAAAATGGCCCGCCGGCCTGTACACCCTGGAAGCTGTGGTCAGTCTGATCGGCCGTCCGGACCAGACCTCCAATGCCTGGCCTTTCGCCCTGGCGCCAAAGATCACAACCGCCTTACCATTTTCGGTCGCCAGCGATGTCAGTGGGGATGCCACCATCAACCTGACCTGTGAGCCGGAGGTGCGCCCGGAGCAGCGCGCTGCCCTGCTTTTAGGAGACCGCGAAGTCCTGGCTGATCCGCACCCGACCCTGACCGGTG
>Ga0315289_10014041_pt1 | contig 11200 bp, 7 predicted proteins | sample YL17G11_40_MG_FD_203452 | JGI IMG/M metagenome (GOLD analysis project Ga0315289, IMG submission 203452) | Sediment microbial communities from Yellowstone Lake, YNP, Wyoming, USA - YL17G11_40 | ecosystem: Environmental > Aquatic > Freshwater > Lake > Sediment | place: USA: Wyoming | collected... | reverse complement strand
TGTTACCGGATATTCTATATTAGATGAAATAACTGATTTAGATATAGCAAACTATTTTAGTAAACCTGTTAATCCAAATAAAAAATTAAAAGAGTTGACACCTCAAGAAATGTTAACTGAAGCTATTAGTATTAAAAATAAAGTTCAAAGTAAATTTTTATCAGAAGGTGTTCCTTTAATGGCAGATTTTTTATTAGAATACAAACCTGAAAATATGGTTGCTAGTGTTGCTGAGCAAGTTGAATTTTTTGATAATAGAATTAAAATTATACAAGATACGCCAACAACTTCTAGATTTACTGATGAGTATAAAGAAAAAAGAATTAATGAATTAGAAGAAAAAAAAGCTAACTGGCAAAACTTTACTGTAGATAAAAAATCTTTAGTAGAATTATTAACTTCTACTACTAAAGATGAAAGCTTAATGAGTTTTCTTTTTGATCCTCTAGTAAGTAATGCTGATGCGGGATTGTCTTTATTTGCAATATCTGTTAAGTCTGAAATAGAAACAGCTAGACAAAAAGATATTGTAATTAGAAGAGAATTAGCAGATGTTTTTGATGAATATGCTGCAACAGTAGGTTCAAAAGATAGTACAGCTGAGTTTAATAAAGGATTATATGAATTTACAGAAGTTCCTGTTTATGATAAAGATGGTACACCTACAGGAGAATTTAAACAACAAGTTAGCTTTATTAAAAAATATGATCAAAAAGCATTTAGACTTGCTCAAAGTGAAATGTACAGAAGTTTGGATAAAACTGTTGGGCCTAGAAGTAACAAACCTATAGAGCAACAAAGTATTGCAGAAAAAAAAATTACAGCTGCCCGTAAGAAAGCAGCTGCTAAATGGTATGATGAAAATAGACAAGTTAAATCTCAAAAAGAAATAGATCAAATTTGGGAAGATAAAAAACAAGATTTAGAAGATAAATTAATAACTCCTGATGAATATAAAAATTGGTATAATGAAAATATATACAGTGAAACAGAAGATGGTAAAATAATTTATATGGGTTCTGGAGTATTTATGGAACCATCTAATAAATATATTAGTTCTAACTGGTCTGCTTTATATGATGTTAATGATAATCCTATTAATGTTAAAGGTAGGTATCATCAAAAGTTATGGCAGATATATCAAAATGCTCAAGATTTATTACCATCACGTAGAGAAGATGCTAATTACCTATTACCATCTATTGAGAAAACTACTAAGGAAAGAGCTCAAGATAATGGAATTAAAGATGCTGCTAGTAATGCTGTTAGTGATGCATTTAATTATAAAACATATGATACTCAATATGGTTCTAGTAAAAAAATAATTCCTGTATATTTTACACAACCAATGGATGCTAAAGATGTAAGTTTAGATTTAGCTAAAACAGTACTTTTATTTAGTGCTATGGCTAATAGATATGATGCATTAAATAAAATACATGGAGAAACAGCTTTATTTAAAGCAATAATTGGTAAAAAAGAATTTGCTGAAACTAGTAGTAAAGGTGAAGCTATTATAGATAAGTTTTCAAAAAAGTTAGGTTATGATAATTATTTAACAAAGACTGTTTCTAATTCTCAAAAACATTTAGATGCTTTTATTGATATGATTATTAATGGTGAAATGCAAGCTAAAGAAGAAATAGCCGGATTTGCCATTGATAAAATAGTTAATTCAGGTTTAAATTATTCTGCTATAACTACTATTGCAGCTGACTTACTTAAAGGTGTAGCTAATAACTTACAAGGTAATATACAACTTATAATAGAAGCAGCCTCTGGAGAATTTTTTACTAAGAAAAACTTAGGCATAGGTAAAGCTTATTATGCTAAATCAGTAGTCTCTTTTTTATCTGATTTTGGTAAAAGTGCACCAGAAAGTTTAGTGGGAAAATTAGTTGAAAAATATGACCCTTTACAAGGTAATTTTAAAGATACTTATGGTAATGCTATATCAGCTACTGTAGCACGTAAATTAATTAGAACTGATACATTATTTTTTAATCAGAGTTTTGGTGAACATGAAATTCAAATATCAGCAATGTTTGCATTAATGAAAGCTGTAAAAGTAAAAGATAATAATACAGGTGAAGAAATAGATTTATTACAAGCTCATGAATTATATGGAGCAGATGATGTACAAGAAAATACAGATTTTACTGAAAAAAATAGACAAGAGTTTCAAAATAGATTACATGCATTAAATAAAAGATTAAATGGTGTATACAATGATTTTGATAAAGGTACAGCTCAAAGATATTCATTAGGTAGATTAGGTCTTATGTATAGGAAACATCTTATACCAGGATTTAAAAGAAGATATAAAAGAGCATCAATGGACATGGAATTAGGAAGTGTAACTGAAGGTTTTTATAGAACTTTTTGGGATACTTTTGTAAGAGATCTTAGAGATTATAAACTTAATGTAATACAAAATTGGTCTACATATACACCTTTTCAAAAAGCTCAAGCTAAAAAAGTAGCTATGGAAGCTTCTATAATTGCATCACTTTGGGGTCTTGTAACTTTATTACTTATATTAGGAGAAGATGATGAGGAATTAAAGAAAAGCTACATGTATAACTTTATGCTATATGAGATGTCTAGAATGAAATCTGAAACAGCAAGTTATGCACCAGTTGTAGGTTGGTCAGATTTATATAGAACTGTTAAATCTCCTACAGCTATGGTAACTACATTTGAAAGAGTTACTAAATTTGCAAATCAATTTATATTTACTTGGGATCCAGATAAATTAAGTTATAAAAGAAAAGAAGGTGTTTGGAATAAAGGAGACAATAAATCTTGGGCTTATTTTTTAAAACTCATGGGTTATTCAGGTTACAACTTTAAACCTGAAGCAGCAGTTAAAAGTTTTAATTCTACATTGGTTAAATAAAAAAAAGGGGATACACCATTACAGTGCATCCCCTTAATTGATTATTTATTTATTAAAACTTATGCTATGGGCACAAGTATCTTACAAGAAAAATTCATCTTCATCTTCATCTTCATCAGAACTACTTCTATCTACAGATAAGTCCCAGTCATCTAAAATACCTGTTACTACAGGTGGCTTAGCTGTTTCAAATAAAGATTCAACATTAATTATTTCTTGGTCTAGTTCTTTCTCTATTAAAAGATATTCTTCATTAGTAGGTTCTAAACTAGGTACAGTATTTATTTGTTCTATTAATTCATGAATTGGTAAATCTTCTTCAACTTCTTCAGTTACAGTATCTACTGTATCCATTAATCTGTTAAATTCTTGAAGATCTGTCACGGGTTCATCCGGTTTACTTAAATCAAAAACTATAACTTCAGCTGACATTAAAGGAGCTTCAAATGTATTACCAACTGGGTCAGTATAAGTCATTTGAGCTTCTATAAAACTTTGAGTACTTGTATCTTCTTCTACTTTAGGTTTTACAATATTAAGAAGTTCTCCAGTTGGCATATTTCTTAAATCTTCTGAAATATTTTCCATTAAATTATTAACAGCTACATTTTCACCATATTTTTCTTTAAGTTTTTCTGGAGAAATATATTCAATCTTTATTTGTGAATCATCATGTGTTGCATTATGTTCAGCAACTAGTTGTTCATTAGTTTTAGGATCAACCATTTCTAATTCAGGCTCACCTTCAATTTTAGCTACTCTTTCTAAATACTCTTGATCTGATTCTACATGAATAACAATATCTTCAGTTTCTTCTGTTTCAGCTGCTTCATATCTAACATCTTCATCTATTTGATCTGCTTCTAAGTCTGCAATTTGATTTAAGATATTAGTTTGATTATCAGGTTGACCATAGTTATTTTCTAATGTATGTTCTGTAGCTTCTTCTATTTCTTCTTCTGTAGTATGTAACTCAAGTAAATTATTAAAAAGATAGTTTAGTAATATTTGATTCCGGATCCAGTCTTTAGGATGAGATGACTGCAGTGTATCTGCTACATTAGCATAAGTATCCCATAAAGTTTCTGTATCAGTAATCATTGTCTTAAAGAAAGAAGCTTGCTCAGTAGTAAATACTCCATACTCTGCAAATAATCTACCTAGTATAGTAGCTTGTTCAGTACGATTAAGGTTAATACCCATCATTAAATTCTTCTTTTCAACAGTTTCAGCAAATAATAAATTTAAATCAGCTATTTCATCACCTAAACCTGTATACTTTTTTAGATAAGCATCTCCTGCAAAAGCCACACAACCTTTAATATCTTTAATGTATATACCAGAGATAGTTCTATACTTAAATTGTTTAGTATAAGCATTAACCCATGTAAGCATACGTCCTATTTCTTCATCTTCTTCATCTTCTAAATAATAAGTACCGTATGCTAACTTACCATCAGCTGTTGCTTTGTATACTGTATTCTTAATTTTATAGCCGGCTTTAATAATTCCGGCCTCAACAGCAGTAATAATACTGCTATGAGATTTTATCTTATATCCATCTGTAAATACAGGGACCACTACATTACATAAATCTGTTTTTGAAACACTTTTAATTCTTACTGCCATTATAATAATTTTAATTGTACAATCTTAGGTTGAAAGTTATTAATCTCACTTTCAATCTTAGTTAAATAATATTCATAGTTTAAATCATATTCATCTATTGGATGCTCTTTATAATTAATAAAGAGTTTCTGTAACCATTTACCGGCCTCAACCTGTATCTGCCTACCGTCCAGAGTATTTTGTTTAATCATTTTAGAACCATGATTAGATATATAATATCTAATAGTATGTTGAGTAGGTATAATTTTATGAACACCATCCTCAATAATTTCTTCATTAAATTCCCAATCACCTTTAATTTTCTTACCTCCACAAAAATCAAATATATTAGTTTGTTGACTTACAAAAGTTTCAGGTTTTATATCATGTACAAAATAATTATACAATGCTTTGGGTACTATTAAGAAACTTTTATTTTTGTGAAGAGCTAGATTATGAAACTCAAATCTACCTTTACATTTTGTACTAGAATATGAATAAGAATCCGGCCCTAATCTTTTATAGACATAATGAGGATTCTCTGCTTTGATACCTAAGTAAGTATCATAATCAACAGTCTTTGGAGAATTAACAGCAATATAATTATTTACATCACCTATGATAATTTTTTCATAAGTATCATGTTCTAACTCAAGCTTAGTTATCTTTTCCCATCTATCACATATCTCAACGTACTTTTCTACATATTCTCTAGGTATTATAGTCTCAAGACCATCTGTATTTTGCATCAAAGGAATTGCTCCCGGAATTTCTTCCATAATCATTTCATATAGCATAGCCAATGATAATTGACCATTTATAGTTATCCTCATTGTAAATTCTGGATCATATAGAAAACAGTTTTTATCATTACTTAATCCATAAGTTGAATTAAGAATAATCTTATATACATAGTTTCTAATATCCTTTTTACTTATCTTTCTTCTTTCATCAAAAAACCATTCATATTGGTCACAGAATTCTTTTTTAGGAAGATGAGCCGGAGCCCATTTATTTCTAATAGCTAGATTAGGATAGTAACTTACAACGTCACTAGTCATAATAACCATTTTATTATCTGACTTATATACACCTTTAGCTGTTGCTCCATGTATACCACCTAGACCAAAATCTGTTTTGACTCCATGATATTGTACTGAATATTTAAAAGCGTTTTTAGTTTCTTCCGGATATACAATAGCTTCATTAAACTTTTCAAGTAACTTCTGAAAAGGAGCACTATTGAATTTAACATAATCAAGAATAATATCTTTAACTATTATTTCTTTTCTTATAGTTCTTAATTGTCTTAAATCATATTTTTTAATACCTGTAGCTTCACTTAAGAAATGCATAAACAATTCTTTTGAAATTCTTGGCTCAGAGGCACTGAATAAATTAATACCGTATTCTTCTGTCAAATTCTTTCTTAAAGCTATCTGATCCTTGCTTAGGGCCATGATTTGCTTAGTAGAGTTAACATCATTAATACAATAGCTTATAATTTCATCAATTTCTTCTTGTGTAGTAATATCTTTACTGTGATGAATAGGCATATCTTTAATATTATGCCAATCCATACTATATTGTATCCATTTTAAACTGGATCTTTTTGCAGGATTATCCCAGTGATTTAGCTTAAACACATCTACCTGACGTATCTGCATATTCTTTTCACTAAATTCTAAAAATTCTCCTGTGTTTTGAGTTTGAATAATTTGTTGGGCTTTACTGTATACCCATTCTGCTATATCAACTCCGGACATTTCCCTAAGCTGATCTGCAGAATTTAGCATATACTGAGTAATTTGACCATCAAATCCTAAACCATTGAATGACACATGCCATTCATCTAATTCAATATTATGATTTAAGAAAAATAAAAAATCATCAATATCATTATGTAACTTACTCATGATGAATATTTTTGTTTCATCTGACTTAATATCTGTAAATACGCCTAAAAAGCATGTAGATAAAGTTTCATAATCCATGACCCAATGTTGTCTCATAGTATTTATTCAGTTAAGCTGTCTCCCCGTTTAATTTATAAAAAAGGGAGAGCATTTTCTAGAATACTCTCCCTGTCCAAAGCGAAAAGTTAATTACTTAACTTCCTCATTCACTGTTAACCCAGCAACTTTTTCTGCAGTTAGAAAACTATTAAAATCAAAAGTCTTACTGTTAATGCAAGTAGCTTCTAGTAATAATTTAATAGCCTTCATATCTTCAATATAATATTCTTGAAAAGTCTCTACAGACTTCTTTTCTTCTTTAATCATTCTGCCATTAGGCCTTCTAGTTTTTGATGGCATAGGATCACCATTATCATCTAACTTAGGCATCATGTGAAATGCATTTTTTGTAATTTTACTTATTACAATTAATACTTTTTGTTCTGCTTCCCAAATACATTCTACATATGGGCATGCATCTGTAAGTGGTACAGTTCTAAAAGTTTGGTGATCATTCCAAGTAGCTTGTACTAGGAACATTGAATCTTTACTCATTTTGTTGATTTTAAATATTTATACAAATTAATCTAGAATTTTTATCTTTTCCAAACTTTCTACGGTTTCAGTAAAGCATTCTAATTGTAGATTTGGTTTACTACATAGTTCACCTACATCTTTGAGTATATCTATATCGGCATTAAGTAAATCAGAATATATTTCATAATGATCTTCTGGATATAAATAACTATTAATGTATAAGCTGTTAGCTTTATTATCTTGAAAATAAGCACATACTTTACGTTTCATAAACGTATTAAGTAAGCTATATTTTCCTTCTACTAAGTAATCCCAATCTTTTTGCAAATCTGAAAAATCAAATATTGCAATAAATGTATCACCTGCTTTTTTAAAATCAGTTAATCTTGAATGTTTTAATAAAACATGCTTTTCAAATTGTATATAATCATTGTCTTCTCTTATCTTATAAGTTACAATTAACTTTGCTGAAGTGATATCATAGTTATCTTGCCAACTTAAATAAGTTTCTACAGGTAGTACACTACTACCTTTTTTAATGTCTAAAAGTGGGTAAAAAAAGATTTTAGACTTTTGAAAGTATTCCCCATATAGAGATGTTATTGCCATAATTTAAAGTATTACATTTCCTTTTGCTAAATCATATGGTAATGTAAAATCTTTTTCTGTGTAATGGTAATCTAATACCCCTAACATATCTAAGAAATCATTTTGCCATATGGCTAACGTTTCATTTGATACCTGAAATGGGTAAATTTGATTAAACTTATCTATTACAATAAATGTAATTACAATCCTCCATTCAGATATGTCAGGTAAGTTCTTTAAATAATTAGACCATGCTAACTGTTGATATATTACGGCCTGTATCCAGTATTTATAATAATCAACAGCATCGGGAAAATCTTGTAAAGCTTTGCCTGTAGTTTTTAAATCATTTATGAATAATGTTTTTGTCTTGTAATCAATTACTATATTATCTAAAATACCTTTAAAGCCAAATTTATATTTTCCTGGTTCCATTTTTAATGGTACCTCATTTAAAATCTTAATATCTTCTGTGCTAGTTACATTAAGCTGAAGTAAAGATTTAACTTGTGGATGGTTTTTTAATAAGTCAATAGATGCATTACAATTATCTAATGTCTGTTGATCAATTACTGTTTTACCTTCCCGTTTTTTAAGAAAATTAAAGTATTCTTTATTTTGATCAGTAAGTATTTTTTCAAGTCTTTTTGAGTCTCCTGTTTTAGTAGAATCTTTTTTGTCATCTACAAGGCTTTGGTGTAAGTTCAGGGATAAGAGTTGTCTAAGTATATCTTCAGAGAAGTCCTCCAAAAGTAATGAATTATTATTTAATATTGAATAATAATTTTTAAAAATATTTGTGATAATAATTAAATTATTATCTGCTGGTATTTTACCTGGCATAACTATGAATTGCTCATTAAAGCTATCAGGTTCTAACAGAAGACAGTGTAATGCCCTACCTGCAACTAGGTGGGCATCAATACTATCTTCTTTTTGTTTTAATACATAGTGGTCATAAAAAGCTCTAGGTGAAAATAGTAGTTTATTAATACTACTATAACTAAAGTAAAAAGTTTCACTGTAAAATCTTTCTAATTCTTCATTAAAAGAAATCGTCTGTAGACTCATCTGTTTCTATTTCTATTGGTGTTTCTGGAACTATTTCCTCTACAATCATTTCTTTAACCTGAAATTCAGGTCTTATTTCAAATTCATAGTTTTCATTCATACCTTCTAATAAGTCTTCACTAATAGTTATAGTTTTTATTTTAATTCTACTAGTACATCCTCTATTTTCTAATTTATTATACATATCTGTAAATAATATATCTAACTTTTCTTTAGTAACTTGTCCATGTTTAGCTAATGTGTTAATAACTACATCTTCATTGATATTAAAATGACTTCTTTGTAAAAAACTAGTAAGACTTTTAAAATTAACGTGTTTTTTAGTTGCACACTGGTCCATTTTAAAACCATAGTTCATAAAGAGTAACTCTAAATATAGTAAACTAGATGTGTAATCACTATTAGCCATAATTTCCATAGCTAATATATGATTATCTTGATCTGAACTATCAAACATTTCACATAGTTGTTTATAAACAATGCTATCAATTTTAATAGCATCATCACCATTTAAATGAACTAACAATGCAGATTGATCATAAATATCAGTTGTACATACATGATTATATACATCTATCATATCAGGATCTATAGTAAAATATTGGTCACTATAACTCATTTTAGGATGTTCATCTGTAAATACTGTATTTGGTTTATAATCAAAAGGCAAATTAGTAGCTGCTAATATTTTTTTAGTATGATAATCTAAAAGTATTTCAGGTTCATTGTAAAATTCTAAAACTGTATTTAAATCATCTACGTGTTTTTTATCTAATAGATGTTTACATGATTCAAAAAAGGCTATAAAGTCAGAAGTGTACATACAGTAATAATAACTACTTGTACTAATTTTATCAAAAGTATGACGACTACCAAAAATATGAGTGGCTTCTTTAATATCTCTTACTACTTTTATTTTATAATCAGCTGTTATATTTTTCATCTTTACTCTAGGAATATTTATTCCTTTTAAAAAGTATATTTTATCACCTGTAGTAGGTGTATATTTAGGTTTTAAGTCAAGATTTTTAAATCTATTTTTATAATGAGTTTCTGCAGCAATAACATGTATAACAGGATGGCATTCAAAACAATTTATGTCCATTGTACGCGTGAAGTTATTATCAAAGTTAAAATTGATATGTAAAAGATTTCTCATAATTAATAATTAAAAACCGGCTATTACACCGGCTTAAGTTGATTTATTTTTATTTTGTGTTTTTTTTATTGGGAAACTGTTCTATGTGTGATTACTGTAGAGTCATCTTTACAACTGTAGTATCTCTCATCATTCCACCAAATTTTACTTTATTGCCATTAACAATTTCTTTAACCATATAGTATTTCAAATCATTAGTAAAAGCCTCACAATCTGTTGTAAGTTTTACTAATCTTTGAATCATAGGTGCGCTTACAGGTTCTTTTGAAGCATGAATTAAAGAATAATTTACAAGTCTTGTAGCAAGTACACTTGCAATATCTGCTCTATACTCATCATCTTTACCAATAGCTGATGATAATGCACCTAACACATATGCTTCATTTGGATTAGTAATCACATCTTGCGGAGCAATAATTTTGTCAAGCTTATTATTAATAAACATAGTAAATAAACTTGAAAATTCAGGTCCAACGGATCCTTCACCAATCATTTGTATTAATGGTAAAGAGTCTTCAAACTTAGGTAATGAACTAATTGAGTTAAAGAATAATGTTATGCTTCTAGGATTTATAGTTTCTGTAACTAATTCAGGATGCATCAATAGAAAATTAATACATCTTCCATCAATGTTATTTGCTTCAGCCCATCTTGCCCATACATTTACATCAAACTTAAGTTCTACACTTACAAATCTTGTTCTTTGTGCATTGTCTAATGAAGTTACGTTATAATCTCCATTATCTGGATTAGTAGTAAGAATAATATGCCAGTTTTTAGGTAACTTCCATGATGCATAAGACTGTTCTTCAACTAAAGTCATTGTTGCTTGCATAAATCTGTGATCAGCTCTAGTATAATCATCAAGAATTAAGAAACCACCTTCTGTTTTACCCTGAATCCATTCAGGAGCAGCATGTGACATTCTTTTATCTTTAACTCTATAACCGGATTTTACAGCAGTTTCAAGTTGAGCATCAACTACCCAAGCTGACTTACCTTCTTTATTCTCAATTAAGTATTCTTTTAATGGAAAACCTACTAAATCACCTAACTCTTCAAACTCAGCTAAATTTAATCTAATGACATCCATATTCTTGCTGTCAGCAAATTGTCTTATAGCTGATGTTTTACCAAGGCCTGAATCACCTTCAATGTTTATTGTTACAGGTACTTTACCTTGTGCTTGTATATATTGATTATTAGAAACCATGTGCTCTAAATAATCTTTTAATTCATCTACGTTTAATTGTACTAATTTACTCTGGCTCATTTTTGTTTTTATTTATAGTTCAAGTTTAATCGTTTTTCCCGGAAGATTCTCATTCATATGTGATCTTTCAGATAACACCCATAATACAGGTGATTTAGGTTTTACATAAG
>Ga0315289_10014040_pt1 | contig 11200 bp, 8 predicted proteins | sample YL17G11_40_MG_FD_203452 | JGI IMG/M metagenome (GOLD analysis project Ga0315289, IMG submission 203452) | Sediment microbial communities from Yellowstone Lake, YNP, Wyoming, USA - YL17G11_40 | ecosystem: Environmental > Aquatic > Freshwater > Lake > Sediment | place: USA: Wyoming | collected... | reverse complement strand
CGTTCTTCTAAATCGAACGGCTTTTTCTTCGTTCCGTCATTAGTCATTGTATTTTTAAATTGTCATTGGTGTTTGATTAGACATTAGAAATTAGTCATTAGTCATTTCCCCTGGCTAATCATTGGGCTCTGAATGGTCATTGAAAATTTAAACGGAACTTAAGAAATCAATGATCAGCCTCCCCAGGACCTCGGGTTTTTCCTCGGGAACCAGATGCCCGGCTCCCGGCACGAGCTCGAACCTCCGGGCCCCGGGAATCTCTCGATACAATCTCTCCCCCCAGCTGACGGGCAAAACCTTATCCTCCGCGGCCCAGACGATCATCGTGGGCCGGTCAAATTTCGCCAGACCGGGAGCCGCCGCCAGGGTATGTTTGCCATCCCCGGCGAGAACAAACCTGCGGAACCGCTCTCTCCTTTCCGGATCAGCGCCGATTGTCCTGGAGTATTCATCCATCACTTCATCACTAAGAACCGATTTGTTAAAAACCAGTTTCCGGAACATAAATCTTATCACTTTTATCCGATCAATCCTCAAGGCCAGGTTCAACGCCCAGATCGCCGGGGGTATTTTCAACAACCGCTGCATTCTTCTCACTTCGAAGACGGGCCAGTAATCATAGGCCACCGAGTCCACCAGGATTAAATGCGAAACCATGCGGGGAAAACGGGCCGCAAAAATCTGGGCACAAGCCCCGCCCTGGTCATGGGCGACGATGGCCGCTTGCGGTATTTTCAAGGCTTTCAGGAATCCGTAGATCATTTCCGCCTGGGCCGGCATGGAATAATCCTGATTCAGAGCGACCTCGGTGTCGCCCATTCCCAAAAGATCCAGGGCCAGGCATTTGAATTTGCTCCTGGCGATCTCCACCACCCCCCGCCAAAGGAAAGACGAAGTCGGGAGTCCATGGATAAAAACAATCGGGAGACCCTCGCCTTTCTCGAAAAAGGCTATCCGGGCTTGACCGACTTGAAGAAATTTCTTATTGATTTGGCCGGCTTCGAGCATCACCTTCCTCCCGAATTTGTTTCCCCGGCTTTTCCCCGGGAGCGAGGATTGCATACCAAACCCGACTGGCCAGGATCACCAACCCCCGCCAAAGCGACAACCTTCTCCCCGGGGGACCCAAAACTATCCGGAGGATTCTGGGAAAATAAAAACCTCGATAAGCCCGCCGCAGCAGGACCGGGAGATCCCGCTCGGGAATTTCGCTGAGATTCAAATTGGTTTTGAAGTAATCGAACCTTAACTTGGGATATTCCTCCCGTAAAAAAGATCTCGGCTGTACATAATCCTTATACACCCGGGTTCCCTTGAAAGGATTAAGAACAAAAAAATCGGCGAGATCTAGTTTGGATTTTACCGCCCAATCAATGGTCATCATGGCCTCGGCCCCGGTTTCGGTGGGGAAACCGATCATGAAAAAACCCAGAGTGGTGATGCCCAGGCGCCGGCATTCCCCGATCGCTTCCCTCACCTTATCCAGATCCAACCGTTTGCCGATCAACCCCTGCAGGCGGGGGGAGGCGGTTTCCACCGCCAGGGCGAGATAATATGTTCCGATCGCTTTTAATTTTTCCAACGTTTCCCGGTCCAGGAGGTCCCCCCGCAACCCGTTAGGAAAAAGGAACCGGCTCGGTCGATTTTTACTTAGGACCAGATCGCAAAAATCCCCCGCCCTTTTTCGGTTAAAATTGAAGCAATCATCATCCACTTGGAATTCCTCGATCCCATAGTCTTTCTTCAACCATTCGATCTCCTCCCAGATATTGAGCGGGGACCGGGCCCGGAATTTCTCGCCAAAAAGGCCATGGCAGAATATGCACTGAAAAGGACAGCCCCGGCTGGTAAAAATGGAGGCGTATTTCGCCGGCTTGACCATCCCGCTCCGGAAGGCCCGGAAATATTTCCGGGGATCAATTAAATCCCAGGCCGGAAAGGGAAGCCCGTCCAGGTCCGTAATCGGCGGACGGGGGGGATTGATGGCCACGGTTCCCTCCCCGCGGAAGGCGATTCCCCGAACTCCCCGAATGTCGTGTCCGTCTTCCAGTTTCCCCACCAGCTCCAGGACGGTCTCCTCCCCTTCCCCCAGAATCAAGTAATCAAGGTTGGGATCGGACAGCGCCGCCTCCGGATCGGAAGAAGGGTAAGGTCCGCCCGCCATTACCGCCGGAACATTTGCTTCCTTGGCCATCCGGGCCAGGGTATGGATCGACCCGGCCTCCGGGGTCAGCCCGGAGAGTCCCACCAGGTCCGGAGAAAATCTTTCCGCTTCCCGGCGAAACCAATTCAAATCCGTCGGCTGGAATCGGCAATCCACTATTTTTACCCGGTGTCCTCTTTTTCTTAAAACGGAGGCCAGGGACAAAACCCCCAGGGGATAGCCGATTTTCAATTCAATGGTTTTCGGGATCGTACCCTTGACCAGAAGTATTTTTGCCATTAGAAAAACCGCGAAATTCTAATCGGGGATTGGATCGGATTTAAAAACCGCCTTCAAGGTCTGGGTCTCTTCTTTTCGTTTAGCGACCACGGGGTTTGAAAAATAATAAATTCAGGGTGTTTTCGAGAGTCAGGTCTTGAAGCAGCGTTTCGTTTGATAAAATCCAGGTTCGATAAAATTAGTAGAGAAACACGGATAATATTTCCGGATTGAATTCAAGATTTCCGATTCCCGCGAAGCCATCCCCAGCTAAAAAATGATTTTAACTTCCGGACAAGATGATACAGATATTCATCCCTTCTCCTCAGTCCGATTAGTTCATATACATCCCGAGGGTCGGGGAAAACATCGTGGGCATACCTTTTAAACTTAAAAACAAATCGGAACAATGTCAAAAAGTTAAAGCTGGGAAAGAAACGATATATTTTGTATTTAATCACATACCTGACGATAAAGGGAGGAAAATAATTCAAGAGTCCGATTAAGCTTTGATACCTCATCATCTTCCGGGGATGAATATCCGGCCGGACAATATTGGTTCCCGCAAAGGGCGAGATCTTTAAATCGATAATATTTTTTTCGGTGATGGCCCCTTGGTCCCGAGCGATTTCCACGATATCATGCCCGGCAAAATAATGCAGCCAATAAGCATTAATGTATCCTCCCGGATTTTGCAGATAAAATCTGGCGATGTTAACAAAATCTTCCTCGGTTTCTCCCGGGATCCCTAAAAGGTTATCCACCAGGAAAGGTATCCCGCTTTCCCTGAGCAATCCGATTGCCTGGCTAATCTGGTGGTTGGTATGATGACGTCTCAAAATATCATTGCGGATCCGGGGGTTGAGCGATTGCACCCCCATTTGCACTTCTCCGCAACCGGACTCTTTTAGGTGCCGGATCGTGTTCTCATTCACCGATTCGGGGTTGACAAAGCATTTGTAAGGAACCCCGATTTCCTTTTTGTATTTCCTACCGAATTCTTCCAGCCAGGGCTCATTTTCCGCCAGATCATCATCGTTAATCCTGATTAGCTTAAAGTCATATTTTTGCTTGGCTTCTTTTAATTCCCGGATAAAATTGTCCACGCTTCTCCGGTGTAAATAATGGGGATTGTCGAGGTAACTATCCCCAAAGTAGATTCTGCGCCGAACACTATTGCTGCAATAGGGGCAGGCATTCTTACATCCCCTTCTCCCCAGCGCCATGATCCCGATGTCAAAAGGCCGGCCCACCCGGCGGAATAAATCCCGATCGGGAAAAGGCAGGGAATCTAAGTCATGGATTAATGGACGAGGAGGGTTAGCGATGATTTTCCCGTCTTTTTTGAACCAGACGTTTTTAATGGAATGCTGATTGTCCCGATTTTTAATGCTCTCGACCAATTCTAAAAGCGCGTACTCCCCTTCTCCGACCACAATATAATCAACGAAATCTTTCTCGATTACCGTTTCCGGGATCGCCGTTGGATAAATATTTCCAAAAACAATTGGAACCTCAATCCATTCCTTGATCATTTGGGCAGTTTTGCACGCCCAGAGATAATCGGCAGCTACGACGGAAAAAGCAACCAGATCAGGCCGAAAATCTTTTACTTGCCTCCGCAAAAGCTGTTTCTGGTCGAAAACTCGGGCCAGCGATTTACTGGTTGGGAATCCCTCCCTTTGATCAAAAAGCCGGGGATGATAAAGAAGATAGGTTTCATGTCCGGCGGCTTTAAGAACTGCCGATAAATATTCAATTCCTAAACCTTCGTAACCGCAGTAGGCGAAAAGGACTACCATCGCTGCTGATATCTAGATGGGAGAAAACTAATCAAAATACCCAATATTCCAAGCTATTCTTCATATCCTATTTATCGACAAAGGATGAGGGGACGGAGATATAGTTTTTGATCGGCAACATCGAAAAAAACTCGGAGATTCCTCACTTCGCTCGGAACAACTTCCGCAATCTCGGCTTCCGTGGCGCCTGATTAATACTGAATAAACTTTCTTAATTTTTCCTATTGCAGAGTATACCGGCAATCATTTGAAAGAGCAAACTTTTTAGTAGTGTCCCAAGTTTGTATATTTTTTCACAACCAATAATTATCCTTCCTAATAATATAAAAATATATTATAGTTTCCCTATTCAAAATGAGGAGGGATTTAGCATTAAATCTTACTTAAATGAAATTTTGGTATGCCCGATTTGCCGAATCGGACCTTTGAACCTCAAAACCATCCGAGCCAATAATCAGGAGATCCTCGAAGGAGAGCTATCCTGTCCTTCCTGTCGGAAATCTCATTCGATTAAGGATGGAATTCCTTTTCTCCATCCCCATCCGGAAATTTCTCAAACCACCCTGGATAATTACGAAAGGCTGACTTCTATCTCCGACCGAGTTGAAGGAGCAAACATCGCTTACCACAATTTAAAAGCTGATGAATATGAAACTGATTACACTACTAATTATATTTTTGAGGATAACTGCCAAAACCGAATCTCCGAAATCATCTCTAACATCAAGGAAAAAACCGATGGCCGTTATGCTTTAGACATCGGGTGTGGCACTGGCAACATTTTGAAATATACAACAAAAATATTTGAGCGGGCAATCGGCTTGGACCTCTCGATAAAAATGCTCGAAAAATCACGGAAATACGGGGCGGAACTTGTTCAAGGTACCGGCGTTCAAACCCCCTTTGCCGACAATCAATTTGACCTGGTTACCTGTTTCTCCGTCCTCCACCATATTTGCGAACCTTTAGCCCTGATTCAAGAAATTCATCGGATCCTGAAAAAGGGAGGCATTTTATATACCGACTGGGACTTCAACAGCTTTTTTTACTGGAAACCGCTTCATTCATTATGGATGCACAGAATGAATATCCCGGAAGCCCTCGGAGTGTTGCTTAAACATAAACTTATCCCCAATAAATTCCGGAAGGCTTTTGAAGTTGCCGAGTATCATGTTTTCAATGAATGGATTAATCCCGATTTACTAAAACAATCAATGATAAATGGCAATTTTTGTAACGTCGAAATAATCTTCCATTGGAACAGCAGATCAATTTATCAAATATCTCAAAACGGGAGAGAAAAGCTAATGGAGCTTTTCAAAACCTTAATCAGTTTCAATACTGACCCCAAACAAAAAAATCCAATTTTCATAATCATTGCCCAAAAATGACCGGGTTTTCGATTTTTATTTTATCCCTATAATCTTCCGCCCAAACGACTCTCTTAAAAATATTCTAATATCCGCTAATGCCAGCAACTTTTGAACGAATATTCAGTGGAAAAGATAACGGGTTGCCTGGCGAACGAAATTATTCAAAAGATAATCTTTTTTATTGGGAATTCTCCGCATCCCCTTATACCATCGGCTCGGATTAACATAAAACCTGAGATACGCTTTTCGCTTAATCGGGAATAAATTAACCCCCGTGACCGCCTGATAGGCCGATCGAACGGGACTGTAATGACAATTTTCAAAACCGAGTTCTTCTTGCAGACCCCACTCCTGAAATATTTTCAAAAGCCCGGTCTTATCATAAGGTATTACCACCCAGAAAGAAGCCATCTGCAACGGGGAATTAACCGCGAAATCTATCGTCATCTGGATTTCTTCCTTGGTCTCGGTAGGAAACCCAATCATGAAAAATCCCTGGACAAAATATTTTAATTGGTCTGCCTGATGGATAGTTTCCCGCACCCGCCCCAAATCCAGATTTTTCTTGATTAACTTCTGAATCCTTGGAGAAGCGCTCTCCACGGCAATAGTCAACGCATAGGCACCGGCCTGATGAAAAATCTGGAGAAATTCCCGATCCACGATATCCCCCCGAATCCCATTCGGAAAGGAAATCCTAAGGCCCGGGACCCGGGCGCTAATCATCTCCCCAATCCGCTTGGCCCGGGGAAGATCCAGATTAAAACAATCATCATAAAACTGAATTTCTTCGACTGCATATCGTTCCCTTAATATTCGGATCTCCTCCAGGACATTCTCCGGACTTCTGGCCCGGAAACCTTTGCCAAAAATGGAATGACAGTAGATACATTGATACGGGCAGGACCGGGATGTGAAAAGACCCATATACTTTCCCCGTCCCATGGAACGATTAAAATCCATAAATTTTGAATATAGATCCAAATCAATAAGATCCCAGGCCGGGAAAGGAAGAGAATCCAGATCATTTATGGGTTGCCGGTTCCCGGGAAAAATCAGGGTTTCCCCTTCTTTAAAAGCCACCCCCTTCAGGGGAGGCACCGGTCCCTCTCCCTCGATATGATTTAACAATTCGACGAAAGAATCTTCCCCTTCCCCAACCACCGCATAATCGATATTTCGATCTTTCAGAACCTGCTCATAAAAAATAGTCGGATGGGGTCCTCCGACAATCACCTGGCAATCCGGAGCCCTGGTTTTCGCCATGCCTGCTACCATATGCATCATTGCCGACTCAACGGTCAGGGTACTAATCCCCACAATATCCGGACGAAATTCCAGAAGATTTTTATCCAGCTCTGTGAGGGGATGTTGGAAAAGTCGCAGATCAAGTATCTTCACCACGACCTTTTCCGCATAATGTTTCCTGAGAGCCGAAGCGAGATACATCAACCCCAAAGGAGGGGAAACCACTAATCCTTCTACGTCCTGACATTTCGTATGAACTAAAAGGACCTTCTGCATATCAAGTTAATATTCTTGATTGAAACTCAAAATTAAGTAATTTCGAAGAGCAAAACCATTTCGGTTTAATAATAACTTAAAAAAAACAAGAAATTAAGAAAATATTTGAAAATCCGCCTTAAAGATATTAGAAATTTTCAGTTAGGTAGGGGATGAAAGCTCTTCGGATTGATTTAAACGGATTCGCCTACTCCTTTTTCACACCGGCATGATCTTTCTCGGCCAAGACATACAACATCAGGCCAAAGGGCAGATTAAACCGGCTCAGTCCCCGTTTTTCCAAACGCAGAACGGAAAGGAAAAAAAACCTCAGGCCCGGGAAAGAAGCCAGGCGAAAATCCGAGATCTTTTTGAGCCCCGGCGAAAAACGGCTGAAAAAATTCTTTATTTTCCGGACCAACCAGGCCAGCGGCATCGGGGTGGTTCCATAATGGGTGATCCGGATGATCCGGAGGCCGCAATCCCGGCAGAGTGTTTCCACTTCTTCCCGGGAATAGCGGCGCCAGTGATGGGCCAGTTCATCGTTATGGCCCCAGAGAAAATGGTGGGCGGGAACCGAGATCATCACCCTTCCTTGCGGATTCAGTACCCTCACCGCTTCCCGCAGGCTGGAACTATCTTCTTTAAAATGCTCCAGGATGGAGCTGGCCCAGACCAGGTCGAAAGACTGACTGCGGAAAGGAAGCCTGCGGGCATCGGCCTGGATAAAAGAAGATCCGGCCCCGCCATTCCGGGAGCAATAGGCGAGAGCTTCCGAGGCGGAATCGATCCCGATTACCTGGCCGAGCCGGGAAAGCCCGGGCAGGTATTGTCCGGTTCCGCAACCCATATCCAGAATCCTTAAGGGCCGTCCGGATCCCCACCCTCCGAAGAGGGTAAGGACGATCTCCCGCATCCCGACAAAATACCAATGCCGGTCCTGAAAGCGGGCCGTTTCTTCATACATTCGCGATTCCAACTAATAATTCCTCAATTTTTGCAACCTTAATTGTTGTCTCCCGCCATTTTTCTAATCTACATCAAAGATTGGTGACAAGGAAGCATCCTTTATACGGATAAATACCATGATTATGATTCTTTAATGTTCTGTGTTTGTCGGCATTTGAATATCGATCATTCGAAAAGATTCGCCTCTGGGAAGGTCTATATTAATGGGGTGGAAGGGTTCCGGAACTATGCTAAAGAAAAATTGGTTAAGTTCCATGGTGTTTCTAAAGATAAGTTCCCTTTTTATCTTAAGGAAATGGAGTATAGTTATAACAATCGGCATAGGAGCATTTTTGATAAATTGGTAAAATTTACCTTTAGTCCCGTGCCAAATCATTTATAATATTTTAAATATTCTTTTCGACAAAATTATTTTTTTATGAATAAAAACCACTAAACTGTTCATCGTGGAAAGATCAAATATTTTTTTATTCGATTGATTGACGATCTCTTAAAATCATGGTATAAGTCACACAATTGTTCTTGCGTCTTTTTATCGGTGTGGGGGAAGTCCGGTAATCCGAATTTTCATTAAATCCATTATACCGACGGAATGAATACTTTTCAACAATTTTTGGACATATTACCTTCAAAATCCGGATTAATAGGCTATTCAAAAAAATCATCAGAATTATTATTCCAAGGCTTGAGTTCAAAGAATCAGGTCATGCCAAATATAATGCGCTGAAACTGATTTATGCTATCTACAAACCTTTTTACTTCAATAGCTAAAAAATATAAATATTTTAATAGCGAAACCATCTTTCTATCTGCAATTATCCTAATTGCTATCATTTTCAGACTAAAAGATATTGATTTTATCAAACCCTATTTTTTAATTTTAGATGAATACCGTGCTATTAATGCATCTTTAACAATTATTCAAACCGGTAATTTACATCCAAATATTCAAATCTACGGATCTTTTCCAATTTATTTTTTTTCTTTCCTTTATCTTATTATTCTGGGCTTCTTATGGTTATTTACATCTAATTTAAACTTTAGCGATTACATTGCGAATATAAACCCTTATTCATCAGAAATTCTATTATCAATCGGCAGATATTCTTCTCTGATTTTCTCTCTTATTAGCATTCTTCTCTGTTACAAAATTGCGAAAATACTTTTCAATCGAAATACCGCACTTTTGGCTGCTATTTTTTTAGCTTTATCACCACTTCATATACTTTTTTCAGTGATATTTAAATATGATATGTTTTTACTTTTATGGATTTTATTATCATTTTATTTTTCTCTAAAAATCCTTCATCAAGATAACCGCAAATATTATTTCTTCACTGGAATCTTTATCGGAATGTCTTTGGCGACTAAATATAACTTCTTTACATATTTTCCTTTATTCGTTGCTCATTTAATTCGTAAAAAACACTTTAAATCTTTTTTTGATTTTAATATTTTCATCGCATGCTATGTATCAATTGTTACATTTTCTATTTTATGTCCATTTATTTTTCTTGATTCCTATAATTATATTTCTAAACTTTTATACGAATTTAAAATAGTTCAACAATTTTCTCCATTTGCAAATATAAAATATGCAAATATTATTTTTTCCCCTTTCTTTACTCAAATATTTATTCTTTTTCCTCTTATAATTAACCCTTTTATTTTTATTTATAGTATTTTAGGAATTTGGATCTTTGCCACTAATAATTATCGATTTTTGTTTCATTTTTTATCTTTTCCAATTTTATACTTTCTTTTTACAATTATTTCATCATCAATTGTAGCACCTTATTTTTATTTACCCATTCTACCGTATCTAACCATATTAGGTTCTTTAGTAATTCAATATTACTATTTTAACAAAAACAAAATTATTAAATATTTAAACATTTGTTTTTTATTCTTTATCATTCTATTTTATCTTTCTAATTTATTTGTTCCTCACTACTTATCTCATTTCCAAGTTATTGAAAGCGCTATAAAATGGACTAAAGATAATATTCCAAAAGATAAAACCGTGATCAGCCATTGGGGTCTTATTAATAGTGGAAAATTTGAATTCAAGGAGATTTACTTTATGAGAAATTCTGTTGTCCCAAAATTTGGTCTCAATGATGTTGACTATTACAAGCCTGATTATTTAATCTTACTTAACTATAAAAGTTATTCTACTTTGGCCCCTTCTTATTGGGAATTAATATCAAAACTTAAAGAAGATAAAATCCCCAATTACCGAAGGATAAAAGAATTTAAAGGCAACCCACTTTGGCTTCTTATTTCTTCTAAAATATTTCCAGATTTAGATGCATCAATCTTAATTTTTAAGAAAATATCATAAATTCAAGAAAAAATTGAACATTTATATATTTATTAATTAATTTATCATAAACATATTATTAAAATACTTCACAATATAAATGAAAAATAATATTTGTTGCCTTTGTAATAGTAATAAATATACATTATACATAAGCAACGCTTATTTACTCAAATCTCGCTTTTATGATTTGGTTCGTTGCCATGATTGTGGATTGGTTTATGTTTCACCCATGCCTGATCCTATTTCGATAAGAAGCTTATACACAAAACAATATTTTCAGCAGGACTATAGTTGCAAAATGCGGAAAGGTAACTACCTCGAGTCCGAAACGCTCAGACTTGGAGAATATCAAAACACCCTTAACTTTATTAAAAAATACAAATCCTCAGGCAGATTTCTCGAGGTTGGATGTGCCGCTGGAAGTTTTTTGAATTTGGCTCGGAAAGCTGGATTCGAAACCGAAGGTGTAGACATCTCAGATTATGCATCCTTAATTGCCAAAGAGCGATTCGGCTTGAAAGTCTATTTCGGTCGTCTGGTAGAAGTTAATCTTCCTTCCAACACTTATGATGTAATTTACATAGAAGATTTGCTTGAGCACGAACCTGATCCGGTAAGTTTATTACGCGAAGTAAAAAGAATAATCAAACCTAATGGAATTGTTATTATTAAAGTTCCTACTTATGTCAATTCATTTTATTTCCGAATAGCGGAGCCTGTCAACAAGTTTGAGACACCCGCGCGATGCATTTACTGTACAATCTTCCGGGTGAACCCGCCGGTCATCGGCGGGTTGATCCAGACC
>Ga0315289_10014039_pt1 | contig 11200 bp, 8 predicted proteins | sample YL17G11_40_MG_FD_203452 | JGI IMG/M metagenome (GOLD analysis project Ga0315289, IMG submission 203452) | Sediment microbial communities from Yellowstone Lake, YNP, Wyoming, USA - YL17G11_40 | ecosystem: Environmental > Aquatic > Freshwater > Lake > Sediment | place: USA: Wyoming | collected... | reverse complement strand
GTGTTGGGAGTATGATGTCCGAACCCTGTAACTGGTGTGGAAAGAAAGCAACAGTGTTTTTCCAGCAGGAATGCCTATGTGACCATTGTTGGGAATGGATAATGTTAGAAGCAGAGAAAAGGGAGAAAGAGGAGAATGAACCCCAACCAACCCCATAAATACCAATGTCAATACTGCAAAGAATACTTCAGATTAAAGTATAGTTTGAATAAGCATGTAAAAGTATGCCCAAAAGCAAAAAGAAACGAGCCTACCCCCTCCTTTGTGCAAATTTAAGGTATTCTAGAACTAATGGGGGTGTTAAACATTCCCCCCAAATTACATTTTTGATTTGCATGGCATTTTTAATCCAAGAGTCCTCTTCTCTTCCAATTTCTTCTTTTCTTTAAACCTTTTTTGTTTAAAGTAGAAGGATTATCTAAAGCCATAGGCATATCAAATACATCTGTTCCATAACTAGATTGTCTTTTCTTTCTCATTTTAACCTCCCATCTACATTTAATTTTATCATGCACTTTCATTTCTCCCCCTACTCATAAAGAACCAAAAGCCAGATAATATTAGCAATGCTAAGCTATATCCAAGTATGGCAAGTGTAATTAATCCAGCAGCCATAGTCATCATTAAAGCAACCATAAATGTAGCAAGAGATGCAATTATAGCCCACATTGGAGTATCTGAATATCCATCCTTTCTTTTTTGTGCAGACATTCCTCCAAGTAAGATAACACCAAATATAAATAATAAAATTCCTATTGGGAAAGCTGGAACTTCTCTGGCTATCTCTACAAGTGTTTCATCTAGTCCTCCCGTCATATTGGGTTGTGTGTATATGTATGCCATCTTAATCTGGACTCCTCCCAACCCAAGCTTTATAAATAAACCATCCTATAATAAATACCATCATAGCAATCAAAACATTTAAGAATAAATTAAATTCTTCTCCGAATATTTTACTGAAAGCATTTCCTATTGAACTATAAGCTACTTTAATCATTGTCCCTATTCCACCTTTGAACTGTCCTCCGCTTTCTGTTGCTTCATCTCCTGAACTAATTGTGCTTTTCATTAAAGCATCCATTGAAGCATTTGCATCAGCATAAAACTGACTAATATTTCCTTCTGTTTGGGATTGTGTAGTTGCAAAGTCAGAATCATCTGCAATGCTTATTGTTGCACTATTATCACTTGCAAGATTAGTTGCAAACATTATCATTGCAATTACAAACAAAGCAGTTAATACCAAACCCGTATATGTTCTGATTAATCCCATTATCTATTTTCCCCCTTTATCATTATAATTATTACTCCTATTACAAGCCATAGTATTGTTGCACCTGTTCCTATCCAACTTCTTGTAGTTAATATATTCAAGCCCATACAAGCTATAAATCCAACTACCAATATCAATAAACTCATCTTCGGATCACTTGAAATAGCAATACCAACGGTAAATACAATTATCATTAACCCTAAGAAAACCAAATTATTCCCATATAATTCTGATGGTGCTTTTGCTAAACTTAAATATGAAGTTGTCTTCAATACTCCATCTGCCCAAAATTGAACAACAACAGTGGAGTTTCCGAATGAAGCAGGAACAGTACAAGTTAAACTTCCTCCTGAAGATGTAATAGTTTGAGTGCATACTTGTGTTGTTCCATAACCATCCATTTGAGTAACATTCATTTTTACAACCTGGGATGTTCCACTCGGAATTGTAAATGTTCCTGTTATAACTCTTGTTGTTTTATTAAAAGAGAGAGATACTGCAAAATCTTTTATAGTTGTCCAGTTATATTGTTCAACAGCATCGGAGTAACTATTAATATTTATAACACAATCTGTAAATGTTGGATTATAACAGTAAGCAGTTATATCAGAGAATGTTGCTATAACTGTTCCATCTTGTAATATAATCATATTATAGATTGCATCATTTCTTACTAAATGTGCAACTGCATAACCTGCTGATGATATTTTTGGTTGTTCAACTGTTTTAAATGTTCCTTCATCTACATATTTTCTTTGAATTTGAACAATGGCTCCTGGAACAGTATTGAAGTTTGCATTTTTATATGTTATTTTAAATTCATAACCTTTGGAAGAGTTTAAATCATAAAGAGTTATGTTTTGATGTTTGCTTGTGCTTGATAGATTAAAGTTTTGTATATAATAAAATTCTGTAAATTTATTTGTTGCAGAATATTCTACTATTGCATCAACTCTAACAGGTAATGCACCATTATAACAAATTCTCGCTGGAAGAGTATCATTAAACCATTTTGAATATGATGCAACAACACTTCCAGATGTACTTGTAAAATTAACATCAACTTTTATTGAAGTAGTTATATTTTCATCACTATTATTTACAGCAATTTGACTATCCTCATCAACCAAAGTAAAATTAAATACAGTTGTAGAGTAGGCTGTACAATTATCTGCCCCGGAGTTTATAATTGTTTGGTTGTAAGTTGTTAGTTTATAAGATTTTGAATTATTAAGGGTAATTGTCCAATTAAAAGTATAATTAGTATCAGAAGTAACCGTTGGTATCGTTAGAGTTCTAGAAAGAGTCTTATAAGTTGTTCCACTTATAGAACCCGTATAATTTACATTATTATATGTTAATATTGCAGATGATAAACTATATCCTCCGCCTATACTTACATTTGCAGTAAATATTTCTGTTGAACCTTCCCCAACAGGAGAAGTATAACTTTGACTATTCTCTACAAAACTCTCCACTATTAAATTTCTTGAACTTGAATTAGTACAAACATTATTATCATCACACGCTTCAACTCTCCAAGAATAAATATCACTAGATAATGTTTTTGTAAAAATATAATTAACTCCATTTATTCCTGATGAATTTGTTTGATATAAAGAATTGTTAATCCATAAACTTACATTTTGTAAATTCATTGCACTAATTACCGTAGCATTAAAATTTGTATTTCCAGATAATACTATTGACAAATTTGCTGGAGAATTTGGAGTTATTATTATTGTATTATTTGTTATTAAAGTATAATTACTATCAGCAAAGGCACAGGTGTTGGTGCTATCACAAGATTGAACATTCCAAAGTATATTTTGTTTGGATATTCTTCTTGTCCAAGTATTTGTTGATGTTGTCCCACTTAAACCTGTTGTAATATTTCTTGATGCCCATACTCCTGTTTCATTTGTCCATAAACTCATGTTTTTTATTGTATTTCCTGTTGATGCATTTGCAGTTGCATTAAAAACTATTAAAGTATTAGATGTTATATCATTATCATCTGGAGAATTTAAAATTACAGAAGTATTTGTTGAAGGAGATGCATCATACTCCATTCCAACTCCTGCATTATAAATAGTTACAACCTCTGCATCTGTTAAACTTCTATTCCAAAAATAAGCCATATCTATACTTCCATCAAATTTATAACTTCCCCATGAACCTGAGGCTAAATACCACCAATCTGCTTTAGTATCTGGATTAGTTGAAACCCAACTTGTATTAGCAAAAGAAGTTCCATTCATATATAATCTTAGATGTGTATTATTATAAGTTGCAACAAGATGATTCCAAGTATTATTTACAAATCCAACTCCACCACTTGCAAAATGCCAAGATGCTCCATCATAAATATTTACACCATCCCCACCATGAACCCCCTCTACTCTACCTAAAATAAAATCGTTTCCTTTTCCAACATAAGTTACCGAAACAGGAGAAACATCAAATGGTCTTATCCAAACAGAAACACTCATACCATCTTCTCCACCTAAGTAAGCATTTGTTGTTAAATTAATTCTATCGCTCTCCCCATCCTGAAACTGATATGAACTTCCTATTTTTCCACTTGTATTATATGCTCCTATATTTGTCCCATTTTGAAAATTCATAGCATCAATTATCGTTCCTGTTCCTGTAGTATCTCCCTCGTTCAAATCATAAGCCATAATTAAACCAGTATTCAAATCTGCTGTCCATGTTGCCCACTCATCTATCTTAACTCCATAATAAGTCGGTATCCATTCTACATAATCTCCTTGTTGAACATCTGTAAATATTCCTATTGTATATGTTCCCTCTTTTAATTCTCCAGTTAACTCTAACCAATTATATCTTAGAACATTATGATGTCCAACTATCTCATTAGTACAATTTGTAAACTTAGTGCTATTCTTACTCCAAGTATCTTCTCTACAGATTTGTTTATAATCATTAACACTTAAATTGTAATATTCTTTATACTTGTAATCATAAGTTCTACTTATTGATTTACTACTATCTTTTAAATTATAAAATTGCATAGTCCTCAAAGCATCTGTATAATCTCCATAATTAACTATTGTAAACTCTGCAACTTTCTGATAACCTAAACCGACTACATTATTTATTGGAGTATCTAATCTTATCTTTGCTATTGTTGAAGTTGGGATAAATAAGATACTATTGCTTATTGTAACTTCTTTAGTTATTGGGTCATAATCTTTTACATTATCCCATTCATAAGCAGAGATAGTACTAATTAAAAAAATTGATACAATCAAACATAACATTAATTTTCTAAGCATATTGTTCATCTCCTACACCTCCAAATAAAATTATCCCGGCTATAACTGCTATTAAAGAAAGTATAGCTGGAGAATAAAGAATCATGAAAGACAATAAAGTTTGTTCTTGCAATCTTTCTCCAACATCGCCAGTATCATTATAAAAATCTTCATATATATTGCTTACAAATATAGATACTATAACTAATAAAAACATAAAGCAAATGAATAAAGGCATAACCCATCTTGCTTCTGTGGATCTAAACACATAAGCTAATCCAATTATTGTTAATAAGCATAGTACATAAACAACACCCATCACCCAATTAAGACTTTGAACAAATGTATTAAGAGGAGTAATTACAAAGGTAGAGGCTTCAGATGCATTAAAATCTCCAGCCATACCTAAAGAAGTAAACTCTGGAGCAGTAGTGTCCAAAACATAATTAGTTACTGCACTTCCAACTGCAAATAAAACTCCTAAGAATAAAATTAATATTAGTCCTCCAAATAAATATATCAAACCAGTTTGTGCTTTTCTTTGATTTAATTTTCTTAGTATCATATCTTTATCTCCTTTGCCATAAATTCTTTTAATCCAGGAACTTTTGGTAACTTGGAAAATATTTCTGCATAATGCAATGGTTTTATAGGTAATTTATTTTTGATTTGTCTGTCTGCTACTCCTCTATTTATTTCATCACACCAATTCTTTACTTCTCTTGGTATTCTCATAGGTATTGTGTTGCTCATGGTGTTGGAGTTATACCTCTTTCTATTAATTCTTTAATTGCTTTATCATGCATAACCTTTGTGTAAAGATAAATTATGAATATAGGAGCCATTAAAACTATTGTTGTCCAGAATAATATTTGATATATGGAGAAGAAGAACTGTCCAACTCCTGTGTTGTACATATAACCCAAGCCCATGTTTGCCATTATAAATATCATTGCTATTACAATAAGCCAAGCTAATCCGAATAGTACGGGTCTAAAGTATTTTAAATTATTAACTTGAAGTATGGCTCCATCTTCATCTCTTGAATCTCCAGAAGGTAATCTACTTGCACCGAAGATAGCAAGTAAGAATAAGAATATTAAAACAGAAACTATGACTATATACATAGTTGATGTTTGTTGATTAAATTCATTACCTGAATAAGTTATATCAAAATCATTAACCCAGCATTCATCATTTGTTATATCACAATAATCATAAATATAATTTCCAACTATGGTTGCATCGCAGAAAGTATAATTAAATGTTTTCCCATTTGCAGTCATAACATCATTGATATAAAGTACGGTAGAATTTGGATAGCTTATTGAAGATATGTTTGCTTCTGTTGCATTAAGTACGGTTCTTATATTAATGCAGTCATCAAGTTTAAAAGTCCCCAAACTCGCACTCGCTAATCCAATCATCATCATAACCATAATTAAGGTTAATAATATCTTTCTCATTTCACCATCTTCCCCTCATAAGTAAATTCCTTAGCCCATGTTCCAAATTTATTTCTGTAACAAAATGCACACATTCCTTCTTTAGTTAGATTCCTAAACTTTCTTCCACACTTATAACATATTTGAGTTTTCATTTCAACACACACTCCTTATACATTTTGAAATCATCTGTATTTTTAGCGCACTCTTTTATCCTTTGATTTTCTGTCTGTAAATCATCAATGTCCTGTTCTGCTCCTGTTAATCTATTTAAAATATCATCAATGAACTTCTTTAAATTCTGAACTTCTATAAGTATAGGAACAACTAATTTGCTATAACTAACTGTTTCAGGAATAGTTGTTTCCGTATAAATAGTATCGCAAACATATTCTCCATCTACTGTAACTTTACAATTTCCGTAACTTTCATTCCTCTTATAACTAACCAAATCAGGATTTACATAAACAACTTCCTCTGCTATTAAACCGACTTCATTCTTTGTAGTTAAATTTTTCCTATCGTAAATCTTCGCACTTAAATTATATATCCACGAAGTATTTGTATAGTTTCTTATATTTTCTTTTCCTGCTATTGAAGAAGAAACATATCCAATAATTCCTGTATTATCTATATACAAAGCTCTGTTTGTTCCTCCAACTGTTACTGAATATGTTGGACTTGAATTTATAACTCCTGTGCTATTTATTGTAAATTTCTGTGATGAAACTCCATTAGAACTAATCATAACAACAAACTTTCCTGATGAATCATTTCCATCTCTAATCATTCCAAGATTACCAATGTAATTATTTACACCTGCATTATCTTGTATAGCATAATTAACTACTGTTCCAAAACCATCTGCCATATCTCCTGATGTTGTATGCCTGTTTGCGAAACCAGTTAAAGAATTTGTTGTTCCTGCATCATATCTCTCCAGCATTCCAACAACTGCTGAATTATTAACATGCAATGGAAAAGCTGGTTTTGTTGTTCCCATTCCAACATATCCACTTGTTGAATTAACATAAACTACTCCTGACAAATTTATCTCATTTATTCCAATAAATCCACTTGTGCTTAATGTTCCAAAACTTACATTATCAATTTGTTTAACAACTGTTCCATTTGTAACCTGACTCCACTTCGCTAATGTTCCATTATTTGACTGAGCTAAAGTCATCATTGTTCCATTTACTATATTTGCCCAACTTGCTCCTCCCACTGTTCCATTTGTAACTTGAGTCCATGTTGCCATTGTTCCATTTACAATATTGCTCCATTGCATAACTGTTCCATTTGTAACCTGACTCCACTTCGCTAATGTTCCATTATTTGACTGAGCTAAAGTCATCATTGTTCCATTTACTATATTTGCCCATGTAACTTCTCCTCCTGCTGAGATGATAGCGCTCCAATTCTGTATCCAGCCTGTGCTGTTCCAATTTGCTATGTAACCTGTTGTGTTCCAGTCTTTGATTAAACCACTTGAATTAACAAAATTAGCTATAGTTGTATTCGCTGAACTTATGTTTGTGTCTACTTCGGTCTTATTATAAAAAGTATTATTAATCCAAGTATCTGAATATGAACTTCCAGTTGAGATTATTGCACTCCAATTTTGAATTAAACCAGTCCCATTTGCTCTATTATCTATACTTGTATTTAACCAATTTATATCTACACTAATGTTATATCTCTCTTGACTTTCATTTAATATTATTGCAAAACCATTCCAACCATAACTTAATGGAATTGGAGTGCTATTTGTGATTAATACTGCTACATTGTCTTTCTTTACGCGTACAAAATGACCTTTCCAGGAACTAAGAGTATCCCCCTCTCCTAATTGAACAAAACTGCCATGTTGACCAATAGTAGGGTCAAAAGAATATAGCATTGAACTATCAACCCACCCAGCACTTATAGCATCCGCAATATTCTTCACATTCCCATTAGTTAAATTCACAAAATTTATATCCGCCAATGCATAAGTATCAGTTGGTAAATCTCCCCCTACATTTAAAAAAGTCACATTACAATTTTCTATTGCTTTAATCCAATATACATGATTTGGCTCTAATATTCTTCCTGTCATTACTTTACTAGTATCTAAACCATTTATTCCAATATATGTTTCATTAATTATTCCTGCATTTTTTGCTTCTTCATAACTATAAATACCATCAAATATTACTTCATCTTTATTATAAATATTAATATAATTATCACTTGAAATTCCTATTAAATTATAACCATCTACCAAATCAAGTGTTACATTATTAATAGTATAATTCATTTCTATAATTATCCCTTCTCCAGCTTTATATCTTCTTGATAAAGCATTTACTATTGTAAACTTATCCCTAAAATATTTAACAAAATCAAATGAAATATATAAGTCATTAGCTATACTACTTAACCAAGTCTGGTTTAAACTTAAAATTGTTCCATTTTTAAATTGTGTTATATTAAAACTTGATGTATTATATATATTTGCAAAACTTACATTACTCGTCGTATTAGTCCATTGGTCTGTTGCATTGCAATTAAAACTATTTGTTGTATTTGTTTGATTTATATTCGTAACTCCTGTGTTATTAATTAAAGTTGTGCCTGTTCCTTTATTACAGTTGCCGTAGATAGAACAATCGTTGTAACTTATAGCACTAACTAATGATAACATAAATACAAATGTAAATAGGAAGATTAGTAATTTCATCTTTTCTTTCTCCTCTTTGCTTCTTGTATCTCTTTTCTTTCTCCTCTCTTACTTAACCTATATTTTCTCTTCTCTATAAATAACAAACCCTCTTTACTTGGTTTAGAATAAAATCCAGATGGTGTCATAAGTGCTTTGCTTTCTGCACCTGTTAATTTAAATGTTGCTCCAAGAGTGTGTGCTGTAGTATATCTACCCAAATTCATAGCCTGTTTCAAACTCAAGTTTGTTCCTATTGATTTGAACTTTCCTCTTCTTCTAATTGATACTCCGAATAAACCTTGAGATAGTTTCTTTTTTCCACCAAATAATAATCCTCCTCTACTTTTCTTTGCACCACCAATAGAACTACTAAATAAAGAACTATAACCTGAACCTCCACTTCCTCTTGGAATGTAAGTTGGTTTGTAACTCTTAGAAGCAGAAGATATACTTGACATAGATTTTGAAGAAGAAAGTATTGAAGAAGCAGATGGAATATTTCCTGCAGATTTTCCAGATGAACTTCCAGAATAACCACCGCTTGGATAAGAAGGTTTGCTTTTAGTTGATGAACTTCCAGGATAACTATATAACATAGAACTTTCTTTTATGCTTGATCCTTTGGAACTTCCTGTTAAACTTAACGAGGAAGTAAACAATCCTTTACTTGAACCACTTCCACCATAACTAGAACTAGAAAACCCTCTCCCTTTGCTTGTTCCTGTAACCCCTCCAACTTCTCCTGTAGTATAGACATCAAGAGGAACATTTGTTCCTTCATATTTAAAATAAGAATCTCCCTTTAAGTATTTTAATTCTGTTCCTAATCCACTTGGTAGAACTGCTTCTATCTCTGGTTTAACTCCGGTTGTATATCCTACATTGGGTTTAAGTTTTCCTACAAATTCTCCTTTAGATACTTTAGCAAAACCAAAGTCTTGATATATCTTAGCTACACCTGGAGAACCATAAGGTTCAAATAATCCTTTAATATAACTTCCACTTCTACCTGTTCCCGTCTTAGCAAAGTAAACTGAGGGAGAGGGTGCTGTATATAATCCTGCAAACTCACTTGTTCCTGGTTTAATTGGTCCTTTGAAAGAACTCTTACTATAAGAAGGAGAAACATGATAACCATAACCTTGCTTTTCAAATACTGCTAAATCAAACTTCTGTTTGCTTATTCCAGTTGAACCTTTATATCCATAAGAAGATGATTCAACAAATCTTTTCTTTCCACTTAGAACATCTTTAATGATAATATCTTCTGTTGGTATTTCTTCTCTACCATAAGATTTAATATTCAATGCACCCTTCTGTCCTTTGGAATATCCAAATCCTAAAAGTGATGCATCTTTTAAGGACACACCAAATATACTTCCTGCTTCTTTATAACTTATTGCCGTTGTAATCTCCATACCTTTAGCCACCAAATAACTTCCTCCAAGATATAATCCTGTTCCTACTTCTGCACCTTTATATACTTGTCCTGCAACTCTTCCAATCTTAGGTATAGCAGATACTCCTTGTCCAACAGCAGAAACACCATAACCAACTGCATAAGCTCCTCCATATAAAGCAACTTGCTTCAGAGGATTGCTTCTTATATCTTTAATAGTTCCTGCTGCAAATCCTGAAACAAATTCTCCTGCTTTAGTGTTTCCATACATTCCAGCTAAATAAGGTTTAGAAGTATAGAACTCTGCCTGTGTTAGTTTCTCTGGTATAACTTTACTTGTAACATATTTTTCTACTATATCATCTGCTTGATTATAAGATCGTACTACCTCTCCTGAAGTTGTAATTACTTTTCCTTTAAAATAAGAAAACCGTTCATTAAACTTATCTCTTGCTGTAAATTGTTCTGTTGATGTTCTACTCGCTTGTTCTGCTTCTCCTGCAAATATTATCTCTTGTTCTGTTGCCGGTCTTGAAGATGTTTCTTCGGATAATACTCCAGGATATGTAGTATAACCCACATTGTATACCTTTGTTCCTTTATCTGTTCGTCCTGCAAATTGAGAACCCTTAACTATTGTATCTTCAAATCCTACATACCCTTGTGGTACATTTGTTGGAACATTAAAATTCTGCATCGTTCCTAAATTAGATGAACGATTATCAAATAAACTTTTATCTGTAAATAAGGCTTCAGAAGGTTGTTGGTTTGCATTTCCTTTAAGTGGAAGAGTATTCTGTCTTTGTTCCTGTAATGATTTAACATAACTTGCATTCTCATTTACAGCTTGAACCTGAATGGAAACTTTATTCTTTAATGCTTCTGCTTTAAGATACTTCATATAGTCCTGTTGTTGCTGTGCCTGTTTCCTCATGGCTTCTGCTTGTCTTTGTATTCGCGCAGTATTCTCTGCTTGTATTCTTTGGTGTTCTATTTGCTGTTGAGTTAAACCTACTTGGACTTGTTGTGTTGGGGTTCCTGATGTTCCAGGTTGAGATTCTCCACCTCCGCCTGATGTCCAAACCTTAGCACCTG
>Ga0315289_10014038_pt1 | contig 11200 bp, 5 predicted proteins | sample YL17G11_40_MG_FD_203452 | JGI IMG/M metagenome (GOLD analysis project Ga0315289, IMG submission 203452) | Sediment microbial communities from Yellowstone Lake, YNP, Wyoming, USA - YL17G11_40 | ecosystem: Environmental > Aquatic > Freshwater > Lake > Sediment | place: USA: Wyoming | collected... | reverse complement strand
GGACAAAAAATATTTAAATGCCCGCGATGGCAGAGTAATATGCTGGGAAGAAAAAAAATATGCAGGAGATGCGGAAGCAAATCAAGCTCCAGATATGAATTCTGCCCTTACTGCGGCATGACTCTTGATGAAAGCGCGAAGAAAGAAAAAGAAGTTGACAATTTATTTGATAGTGATTTTCTTATGCCTAAAATGAATATGGGCTTTCCTATTAATTCCTTATTCAAGGCGCTTGACAGCCAGATGAAAGCTCTTGACAAGGAAATGAGAAGAGGGTTTAATGAAAAGCAGAATCCAATTAGAAACGGCATCAGCATAAGCATCAGCTCAACAGGCGGGCAGCCCGTAGTCAGAGTGAGAAATCTCGGGCAGGGCGGAGAAATGCAGCCAGTTGTTAGAAAAATTGAAAAAGAAAAGCCAATGAGAAAAATAAATTTGAGCGAGGAAGAAGCTGAAAGAATTTCAAAACTGCCGAAAGAAGAGCCCGGAACTTCTGTAAGAAGGCTTTCAAACAAGGTTATTTACGAAATAGACCTGCCGGGAGTCAAGGAAGAAGACATCATTATCAACAGGCTGCAAAACAGCATTGAAATCAAGGCATTCACAAAAGACAAGGCATTTTTCAAGCTCATTCCGGTCAGCATGCCGATAATGAACTATTCCCTGAAAAAAGGGAAACTTGTTCTTGAATTAAAGCCAGAGGTTTAAATCCATTCCAGCTGAAGAATCTGCCTGTCATAAGTAGGAAGTTCTGTTACTAATGCGATATCAGCTCCGTGCGCTTTGATATCATTTGCAAATTTTGCAATTGCAGGGGTTGAAAGAATCCTCATGAATTGCCTATCAATCTCTATGAGTTTTGGCGGAATGTTGAATTCTTTGATGAAGATTTTTCTTAAAGTGTTTAGTTTCTCAATTATCTTGCTATATTTTCTTTTATCTCCTCTTATTTCCTCAAGCTTGCGCGAATAATTGAATAATGGTTTTGTTTCAGGAAGATAAATCGCCGCGTGAAACAAGTCGCTGTCCTCATTAACTATGTCATAAGGCTTCTTCACATTCTTCAGCCTTTGTTTCAGCCTGTTCTTGAACTGGAAAAGGTTTTTTGTTTTCGCAGAGCAGTAATGAATCGGATATTTTGCTGCTTTCAGCAATTTGATTATCTCAAATGCTGTTTTCTCGCTTCCTTTTATTGCAACAGAATTTCCTATTGTGCTCATTCCCTTGCTAACAAGAACCTCTCCGCCGACAGAAGGCATCTCAAATTCATTCAAATTCAGAAAATCAATGTTTCTGACTGTTTTCAGGAATTTTGCAGTTGCTTTTTCAGTTCGCGGCACTGCTGGAATCTCAATTCCGACTTTCCAGTTATATTTTTTCTTCAAATTCCATGCTTGCTCAATCACTTGCAGCCCTTTTTCATCTTTTGAAAGAAAAAAAGGATGAAATCTTATTTCATCAATTCCAGATTTCGCGAGCTTCTCAAGTTTCGTCTTTGTACAATTCATTGTAGGCAAATAAATATGAATATGGAATTCCCTAGAAAATCTTCTCGATTTTCTGGGCGCCGGAAATCTTTGATTTCCGAGCGTTTTTCCAAAGGTTTTTTTCAATGCCCTAACAAATTTTACAACCCTGTCAAGAACAAGCAAAGGATCTCCGCCAGTTATGCCAACTCCTTTTGAGCTGCACATCTTTATTTCTTCAATTGCCTCGCTGATTGCATTCACAGAGCTCAGTCTGCGCTCATTTACCCAGACAGCGTTAATTCCTTTTCGCGACTCAGGCAGAGGGCAATAATAACATCCGCGCTTGCAGAGCCCTGTAATAAAAAGAACAGACTTGTTTCCAAGAACGCACAGCTGGCAGCCTCTTATAATGCCATTTGTTGAATAAGAAGAAAACTTCGTTTTCTTGATTTTAAATTTGGAATTTTCCATCTTTTATCAGCAATGTTTTGTCAACCCAGACTTCCCCGCCCCCGCCGTGCGATGGCCTCAAGTCAAGAACTAAATCTTTGTGCGAAGCGGACTTGTTTGTTCCCTTGCAATCTTCATATGCCAAACCGAAAGCGATATGAATTGTTCCATAAATTTTTTCATCAAACAAAGTATTGTAAACAAACCTAGTTATATTTTTGTTGCATCCTATTCCTAATTCGCCAAGCTTGCTTGCTCCTTTGTCAGTTTTAAGCAGTTCTTTTAAAACATTAAGGTTTTTATCTGCTTTTATTTTTACAAGCTTTCCATTTTTGAATTCTGCTTTTATTCCTGAAATCTTTTTGCCTTTGATAACTGTCGGATAAGTGAATGAAATTTTTCCATTAACGGTATTTTCTTTTGGTGCTGTGAAAACTTCCCCATCAGGAAGATTGCAACCTACATTTTCTCCAGAATGCCCGTCAGCCCATCCGACAACAGCATTTCTGTTTTTTATGCTGAAGCTTAAGTCGGTGTCTTTTGCAATAATTCTGACTTTGTCTCCTGCATCAAGAACCTTTTTTATTTTCTCCATCCTTGGTTTTTCTTTTTTCCAGTCAAGCATGCATGAATTAAAAACAAAATTTTCCCATTCTTTCAAGGACATTCCCGCATCTTTGGCATAAGATGCGGTTGGATAATAAAATAAAACCCACGTCTTATTCCTCCTTACTTCATCGATTTTCACAATTGCTCTGCTTCTCATTGCAATTCGTTTGGAATCAACAGAAGCCAGCTCATACCTGTCTTCAGGGGCGACAATATGTATTGTAGAATCAACATTTTTTATTTCATAATAGGCTATTTTAGGAAAATTTTTCAGCTGTTCATCAGAGGCATATTTGTAATAAATTGGGGAAAGTCCGTCAAAACCCAGTCTTAAAATAGGGTAAGCTCCTTTCTGAATAATTAATTTGTAAATTTCCAGAACAAGAGGTCTTGCCAAGATGTCCGCAGTTAACTGTATTGTCTGCCCTTTTTTAACACCTATGCAATGCTCTACAAGGATTTTCGCTATTTTTGGTATTCTTTTGTCCATTTTCCTCTTTTGAAAAAATGGGCACGCTCATGCTTGGAAATCCGATGATTTCCGGCACAGAGAAATGTTCTCATTTCTCGTGCACGAAATGCACAGCATTTCGTTGCAGCCCAAAAATGCCCACCATTTTTGTGCGATTTGAACTTTCAAATCTGAATATAAGTGGGCACGCTCAGATTTGAACTGAGGACCCCTGCCTTACTGCTCGAGGACATCGTCCTACCGGTTATCAGAATCACCTTCAGCAACATTTGATTTGCTGAATGCAGTGCTCTAACCAGACTGAGCTACGCGCCCACTAATACTAACAAGAAAAATGTTATTTAAAACTCTTTCTGTATAAAGTTTGCCCAGCACTACAGCGAAAAATACTTAAGTTGGCAAAGCATCATTGCTGTAAGAAGATGGATCCATTCAAAAGAGAAAAAAGAGTTGCGATAATCAGGTTTGCTGTAATATTCGCTGTAATTATTGTTTTTATAGGCATCATTGTTCTTGCAATAAGCGGACTGAACATCACAACATCAAGCGTGAAAAATCTTGATGATGCAATTGAAAAAATCGATAAAAATCTTGACAAGTCAGGAGATAAGGTTCTTGTTCTGCTTGATGAAAATGCAAAGATGAGAGACGGGGGAACATTAAGCATTCCATTCGCAATCAAAAATCTTGAAGATGAAGATGTTTTTAGCTATTCAATAACAGCTGAAAATGAAGGGACATGCTATGATTCTTTAAACTGGATTACGCTAGGCAAGTCCGGCTCAGCAACAATAGCCGAAAATAGCACTTTTTACGGCTTAATCAGGCTTGAACCGCCAGCTGGAACAGAAAACTGCGTTGCGATTTTCAGGCTGGATGTGGAGAAAGACTCTTCTGAATATGAAGATGTTGTTTTTAGAGTGAATATAATCTAATTCTTATTTCTGCTTTTTATGGGCATGCTCAAATTCGAACCGAAATTCCCCTCTCAATATCCGAGCTGAGCCGCATGTCTTCAAGGAAGAAACAGTGAAACAATTTGTAAATCATGCCCATCTAAACGCAAGGTTTTTAAATAGTATTACTTTATATTATCTCATATTATTAAATATATTCAGTATTATTTAGTAATACGAAGAGAAAGTGAAAAAGAGAATTTCAGCTACAATAGATGAGGGAACAGAAAAAATAATCGAACTAATTCTCAAGAAAGGAAAATACAGGAACAAGTCTCATGTCATTGAAGAAGCCATCAAATTGCTGGAAGAAAAAACAATGGAGGAGATTAAAAAATGATGATGAAAACAAAGATGAACAAAAAGGGGGGAGTGAAAGGATTCGGCTACTTTATGCTGGCATTGATTCTTGCGAGCCTTGCTGCGATTCCATTTACAGTCATTCCATCGCTGATTACAGCAGCGATAACTCTGCTCTTTTTTGTGAAGAAAAAAGTAAATGTGAATCTCGGAAAAATGTTCAGCGTTATATTCACAGCGATAGTGCTGATATTATTCATCCTAGCGACGCAGTCAGACATGACTGTGCTGCAGGAAAATGGCACAGGAATAACTGGCAAGACAATTTCAATCGCAGAAATCGGAAACCTTGTTATCAATGATAACATTGGAATAGGAGATGAAAACGTCAGGATAAATGAAAATGATAATCTTGAGATTACTCCTTCTGAAGGCCCTGTCAAGAAAATAGAATTTGAAGGGATTGAGCTGACAGGGAGTTCTGAGCTCGGCATAGATGACTCTCCTGAATCCGGAAATTTCGCAGAGGTTTACGCTCTTGATCCGACTGCTGTTAAATTTGACAGCGCGCAAGTAACTGTGCAGGCATCAGGAAACAGCCTGTTCAAATGCAAGGAATGGAACTTTGAAAAACAGATATGTGAAGGAAGATGGAAGAAGATACAGAATATCATTCCGGGAGAAGAATACACTTTCACGCTGACAGCAGAAGATCCTGGATACGGAGAGGGGAATTATTCAGTAGAGCTGCTTGATGGAGACAACTTCCTGTATAATTATACAGAAACAATAACAAATCTAAACGCTGACTTGGGAGATGTTGATTTAAAAGTTGCTGACAATGTCAGCGTGATAAACATCAAGGTCAATCAGAAAAATCTGAATGAAGAAAACAAAGAAATCAAACTGATAAAAAATAATGTTAATGACTCCAGGCTTCAGGAGGGCTTTACTCTTGATGCCTCAAATGTCTCATTTTCAGACATTGAAATAAACAAGACAGCAAAAGGAAAGGACTTGCTTGAATGCATCAATTTTGACAGTTCAAATGGAAAATGCCTTGCAAACTGGACAAAGGTTGCTGAAACGAAAGACAAAGGAGTTGAAAGCATTACAAGCAGAAAGAAGACAACATATGCCGAGACAGGAGACACCGTGGTTATTTTTGACAAAAGCTTCAATCTGCTACAGTATAACGAAGATGTTATTAATGAAAACGCCACATCTGCGGATGTAGAGTATGAATTCCTTGGACTTTCGATAAAGAAAGTCAAATTCCACTCATACAACAAAGAAGGCGGAAATGACTTAATCATGGAATATGCAGTGAACACTTCCGCGCCTTCAAATAAGATAGCGAAAGTATTTGCAGTTGATCCGAGCAACATAGTATTTTCATATGCTGAGCTGAGCGCAACTGCCGCGGGCAAATACTTATTCAAATGCGTAGAGTGGAACGCTTCAGACCAAACTTGTTTTGGAGACTGGAAAAGGCTCAGAGAGCTTGTGCCTGGCGAGGATTATACAATAAACATAACATCGGAAGACCCAGGCTTCCTTGAAACAAACAGCTCTATTGTTCTTATAAACAACAATGATTCCCTTCTCTCATATAATGAGACAATCTTAGGCAGTGTTAATAACATGACTGACCTACAGCTTGATATCTACAACGGCACAATCAGTCAGATAGTTATCTACGACCACAATGAGTCTTCAAGCGCAAACATTCTGAAAATCGAGCAAGCAGTCCAGGAAACAGAATTTACTCAAAGTTATTCCATAGATCCTACAACTCTTTCTTTCAGCAATGCTACTGTGACTATAACAGCTTCTGGAAACAGCCTGTTCAAATGCAAGGAATGGAACTTCACAGCGCAGGAATGCTACGGAGCTTGGATCCTCGTCAGATCAGACCTTGTTCCAGGACAAAACTATAACTTTACCTTGACAGCAGAAGATCCTGGCTTCGGAGAAGACAACAAAAATGTCCATGCCATCAACAAAGACAGAGAGATGATGAACGGAACTGAAGAAGTGCTGGAAAATGTCAGCGGCAAACTCAAGCTAAAGCATTACAATTTTAATTCCAACAAAATCAGAGAGATAGTCATAGAAGGGTATAATGCCACTGAAAATCAAAATGAGCTAACTATAGATGAAAATTTCACAGTGTCAGGATTTGCCTCTTCTTATGCAATAGATCCTACTGGCCTTTCCTTTGACAATGCGACAGTCACAGTAACAGCTTCTGCAGATGCAAATGCTCTTTACAAATGCAAGGAATGGAATATCACAACCCAGACTTGCTACGGAGAATGGGTCAAACTTTTAGATGTTGTTCCAGGCCAGAATTATACATTCGAGCTGACTCCTGACGACCCAGGATTTGCTGAGACAAATATAACAACAGATTATCTTTTCGACATTGCGGACACTCAGTACACAGCATACAAGCAGATGAAAAATGAGACTGTTGGAGGAACAAGATACACATCATCGGCTGTAAGCCTGGCAAGCGCAGGAATTCAATGTTTCAGCAATAAATGGATTTACAGAAACTCAACAATGCAGACACAGTTTACAGGAAACTGGAACTTTTCGATATATGGATACTGCTCAAGCGCTGTCCCAGAAGCTTATCTTTTCGCCAAGATTTTGAAATACAATGGAACAGAATACAACCCAGTCAACACAACGCAGTCAGCGACAGATATTTGCGCGGATACTTCTACTCCGGGCTCGCTTAATTTCTGGAGCTATAATGTCCCTTACAACAGCATGCTTAATCTCTCAGTCGGGGAAAGAGTCGGCGTTCAATTATGCTTGAATGTTACTGTTTCTAGCAGCAGCAAGAACGCATATATCCAGTGGGAAGGAGAGACTCCATCAAATGTGCAATTCCCAACAACTTCCAGCACATATATTCCAGATGTGTTCTTAGTCTCTCCTGTGAACAATTACACAGAAACATCAACAGACAATGTGACTTTCACTTACAATGTTTCAGATGATTCTGATATTGCTAACTGCACGATTTACATTGATGGCGATGCTGATTACAACCAGACAGACACAAGCATAACCAAAGATGTAAATCAGACTTTCAGCCAGGTCTTTGAATCCAATGGGAATTACACCTGGAACATAACTTGCCTTGATTCTCAGGGAAACAGGGGCTGGAGCGCGAATAGAAACATTACTCTTGCTGTTTCAGGAATAATGGCAAACAAATACATAGGAAATGTCATACTTGAGGCTCCTGCATCTAATCCAAACATAACTCTCGGAAGCTCATTCGCCATGAACTGCTCTTATAATCTTGCAGGGAATGGAGTCACGCCTGTTGTAAACATTTCATTTGAATACAACTCCAGCACAACTGCTTGGGCTAGAATAAACGCAACAACTGGATTAAATACTTCTGGAACAAATCCAGTAACAGCAACAGCAGGCACTGTTTATACAATAACAGTTTACGGAAAAATAGCAGGAAACTATAACATAAGATGCAATGCAAGTGAAACGTTAAATCCAAGTTCAAATATCTCAAGAATACAGGCAGTTAATGTAACGATAGACAATCCGCCTTACTGGAGCACTAATCAGACAAGCATTGTAACAACATACTCTCCAGCAACTCCGAGCTTGTTTAACATAACATGGGCAGATGATTACGGAGTTTCTGCTGTGCTGCTTGAGAGCAATTATTCCGGAACTGCAGTAAATTACACAATGAACAGAATTTCCGGAACAGCGACAAACGGGGTTTATCATTACAATGCAACATTGCCTGCAGGAACATTCTACTGGAAGAGCTGGGCGAATGACACTGCAAATCAGCAGAACTCGTCTGATTCATGGACATTCACAATCGCGCAGGCAACTCCGACAATCACAAAATATCTTAATAGTGTTGACAATGACCTTACAGTCACGTATCCTCAGCAGGTTAATGCATCCGGAACAACAACAGGAGGAACACTTGCGATTTACAGAGACGGAACCCTGATTAATAACGGGCAGAATTATACTCTTGGCGTTGGATATTACAGATTTGATTACAATGTGACTGGCGGGCAGAATTACACTAATGTGAGCGCTGTATTGTATGCTAATGTGACACAGGCGGCTGGCTCAGGAGCTTTATTATTAAATGGAACTGCAGGAGACATAACTTTAGTTTATCCCGGACAAGTTAATGTCTCATTTACAAATGCCACAGGGACAGGCACTTTGTTAAGAAACGGGACAGATATAACAAACCTGAATAACCAATATCTAAATCTGGCTGTCGGATATTATAATTTCACATTGAATGTTGCAGGAAATCAGAATTATACGGCATTTACTTTGTCAAGATTTGCTAATTTAACAATAGCGGCCAGCCAAGTCAATTTGACATTAAACAGAACGCAGGGTAATGCCACAATAGCGCAAGGAAGCACTATCAATTTGAACTGCTCATTGATAACTCCAACCTCGGGAGTTCTGCAGCTTTACAATAATGGAACTTTGATTAATTCTGGAAATTCTCCTATCGGTAACAGCACAACTTTCAGCAGCCTTGGCTTGTTCAACATAACATGCATCTATCCATCAACGCAGAATTACTCTTCAAGCTCCCAGACATATTATGTGAATGTTAGCGATACAACATTGCCTTATGTTGCTATAGTTTATCCTGCAAACACAACTTATAATGTGAATGCAAGCGAATTGAATTACACTGCCTCAGATACAAATTTGAATAGATGCTGGTATTCTCTTAATCTTGGAGCAACCAATTCAACAAGTGTTGCTTGCGGGGCTAATTGGACAGGCTTAACCTCAGCAGAAGGAAGCAACACATGGAGAGTTTATGCTAATGATACTTCTGGAAATTTGAACAGCAGCTCTGTGACTTTCTTCAAAGACACTATAATGCCTCAAATTAATTTCACATCCCCAACAGAACAGACAGGGGTTTTAAAAAGCAGAAGCTGGATTGCGGCGAATGTTTCAATTAATGAAAGCAATCTTGCAAACTTCACTTATCGCATTTACAACTTAACTTCTCTTGTAAATGCAACAACATTCACAAGCTATCCAAGCATGATAAACTGGACTGGATTAGCGAATGGAGTATATTATTACAATACGACTGTTTATGACACAGTCGGGAATTTCAATTCAACTGAAACAAGAAATATAACTTTAGACACAACTCCGCCATATGTTGTTATTGCAAGCCCTGCGAACACGACTTACACCAACGCGACAATACTTGTGAATATAACAAACTCCAGCGATGCGGCTGCAGTCTGGTTCTTCAACGGAACTGCGAATGAAAGTTATAGCGCTCCTGTTTATAGAATATTTACCGAAGGAAGCAACACATTGTATGCTTGGGCGAATGATTCTATAGGTAATTTAAACAGCACAAGCGTTGTGTTTGCAGTTGACACAATTGCTCCGGCAATTGATTTTGTTTCTCCTACCCCTTCAAACGGAGCAAACATAAGCGGAATAAAAACAATTAATGTTACTGCTAACGATACAAATTTGGCGAATATCACAATATTTATGAATGGAACAGAGGTACAGACATGCAGCTCTTCGCCTTGCAACTTTACACTAAATACTTCGCTGTTCGCAGAGCAGAGCGCGCAGAAATTCAATGCAACAGCGAGAGATAGCGCGGGAAATTCAAACAGCACAGCAACTTTGTCTTACACTATAGACAATACTCCCCCAACAGTATACTTCCTGACGCCTCCTACTCCAGAAGATACAAGCTATATTAATTACAACACTATAAACATAACTGCCTATGTTTCTGACAGTTCGGGAATAGACAAATGCACTTTGGAATTTAATGGGACAAATACGAGTACTATTTCCCCTGTTTCAAATTTGTGCAGTTTCATAATTAATGATTTGCCTAACGGCGAGCATACATTCAGAGTGTTTGCGAATGACACAGCTGGCCTGACAGAAACAACTGAAACAAGAACATTTACAGTAGACACAATCATCCCTCAAGTGCAATTCGAAGCTCCGACAGAGACATCTGGGACAACGCTTGGAACAAGAAATAATATCGCCGTGAATGTGACTGCCAATGATACAAATCTTGAAAGCATAACCATATACTTATATGATTATTTGAATGCTTTGATTAATTCAACTTCCACAGCAGCAAGCCCTAACTTTGTTAATTTCACAAACCTAGCAGACGGCTTGTATTACTTTAATGCAACAGCCAGAGACCTTACAGGAAATTCAAACAGCACTGAAACAAGAAATGTGACAATAACTTTAGATATTGTTCCTCCAGCAATATCAATAACATATCCTCAGAACACAACTTATAATGTGAATGTTTCTGCATTAAATTACACAGTTTCTGATACTCATTTGCAGACATGTTGGTACTCTCTGAATAACGGAGTTACAAATACAAGTGTGACATGCGGGCAGAACGCTACAAACTTGACAAGCAGTGAAGGAAGCAACACCTGGAGGGTTTATGCGAATGACACTTTTGGAAATAAAGGTTTAGCAAGTGTGACTTTCTTCAAGGATACTATCATGCCTTCAATAAGCATAATCTCGCCAGCAAATGCGACTTACAATAACAGAACGCTGCTTGTTAATATCTCAGCAAGCGACAGCGGCTCTGGAATAAACAGCAAATGGTACAATTGGAATGGAACAAATGTCAATTATATAATTCCTGAATATGTGAAATTTGAAGAAGGAAGCAACACGCTTTATGCTTATGCAAATGACAGCGCAGGAAATGCGAATACCACAAATATTATATTCAATGCTGATACAACACCGCCTTATGTCGCAATTGCAAATCCTTTGAACCAGAGTTATACCAATGCGACAATACTTGTGAACATAACAAACTCCGGCGATGCGGCATCTGTCTGGTTCTATAATGGGACAGCGAA
>Ga0315289_10014036_pt1 | contig 11202 bp, 10 predicted proteins | sample YL17G11_40_MG_FD_203452 | JGI IMG/M metagenome (GOLD analysis project Ga0315289, IMG submission 203452) | Sediment microbial communities from Yellowstone Lake, YNP, Wyoming, USA - YL17G11_40 | ecosystem: Environmental > Aquatic > Freshwater > Lake > Sediment | place: USA: Wyoming | collected... | reverse complement strand
GGATTCGCAGCTTCGTTGCGGCAATTGTCGCGGTCTCCCTCATGCCTTTTGGGGCTCCTTTGACCAGTCCAAACGTATTAAAAGGTAGGCAATCTTCACTGCTGTCGGCCTTGACCCTGACAGCCGATTGAACCGTGGGTCAGGCACAAGGATAGCAAAAAATGAACCTTTTGCAGCCCTCACGCCAATAACTCTTGTGGAACGAACCGAAATGCCCGGGCAGCAGGATACTCAAAACTTTGCCGATGTCGCGGATGCACACTACCGCAGGATTTTCCGCGGCGCACTGTCCCTGACCGGCGACAGACACCTCGCGGAGGAACTCGTGCAGGAAACCTTTCTCGTGGCTCTCAGGAAATACGAGAACTTCACCGGCGCTGCGTCCCTCTTCACGTGGCTCTATGGAATCATGCTGAACAAGTATCGCGACCATTGCAGAAGAAGGAGATTGCTAAGTCGCCTGGGATTCGTCCGGGCGGAGGACAATCTCGTGGCGACGAGCAACACGGGAACGGAAAATCCTTCCCAGGCCGACCGCGCGGCAAACCGGGACGACAACCATCTTCTCGTGGAGGCCGTGGAAAGACTGCCGTTCAAACTCAGAACCGTCATCGCAATGCACTACTTCGACGATATGTCGCTCAACGAGATAGCCGCGATTCTCAACTGCCGACTCGGAACCGTCAAGTCGCGCGTCTTCAATGCGCGGAAACGTCTTTATCGTACGCTCAAAGGGAAACTCAGAAATGGCTCCTGAAATCCGATGCAGAGAAGTTGGAAAGCTCCTCCAAACAATGCCCAAAGGCAGTGGCGAGAAAATCTTCAGCCGCATTTCCCAGCATCTGTCCGAATGCGAGCCGTGCAGGGAAATCCATGCCAGCTTCACGAAGGTCGAAAGCGCCCTCGTCGCAAGGAAGCGCCAGCTCGACGACATCGCAAGCCGCACTGCGATCCAAAGGGCTGGGGTCCCGTCGAAGACTGCCAGGTCAACCGTCGCGAGAAAGGCATGGCTCTTTCGCCCAGCATGGGCATCCGTCGCGGCCTTCCTCGCCATGGTCGCGGCGGGATCCACTCTCTTCCTGACCACGAGGCAACCCCCACGCCAGGGGGATTCCCACATGTCCGCTCGACTGACTCCGGAGCGCCCGGCCCCCATCGTTTCTTCTCAGACTATCAAGGAGCTGGCGGAGGTCGTGTGCCGCCACGAGGTTGCCTTGTCCGAACTCCCATACGCTCCCGAGGCAGTCGCCCACGAGCCTTTGTTCCCCTCATCCGTTCAGAAATACATCGAGCCTGCAGGCACACTCAGAGCAATAGCAGAATCAACAATCAAACTAACAAGGAGGCACGAAACATGAAACGTCTTTCGGCAACCCTGCTCACACTCTGCATCATCTCGCTGGCGCTCCTCTTTCTCGCCAGCCCTCCGGCATTCTCTGCGGAGGAGGGACAGACCGAGCTTCAAGCTCTCCGGGAAAAGAACGACGCCCTTGCCAAGGAGATTGAATCCCTCCGCCGTCAGCTCGAAGAGCTAAAGGAAGAGAAGCTAGCCACGGCAACAGTTTTTGTCAAGAGCGTCCCGACGACATCCTCGCCGAAAACTGCGGAGGCTGTCAGAGACGCCAGGAACGCCAGGACAGGCGTCTTGATAAGCACTCGCACAGCCACAATGACGGGCGATGTTCCCTCCCCGGCTTATGCCAGCGTTTTCTCCAGGGGAGACGAGGTTGGAATCGCTCCGGCGACGAACGTGCCACTGGTCGGAACTGTTTACAGCATCGTGAGGAACGGGATTGAGGCAAGGGAATGGCAACTCGAAGATGCTACCCTTTCCCAGGGCGACGCGGGCCTCGAGACAATGCTGCGCTTCGAGAAGGCCAAGATATTCCGAAAAGCCAAAATGCTCGACAAAGCCGCCGAAGAACTCAAGAAGATTATCGAACAGAACGTCTCCGACGTAACTACCCACGCGGCACGACTGACCCTCATCGAGATTTTGATCGAGCAGAAGAAAAACCGCGAAGCAATCGCCGAATTCGAGAAAATCCTCTCCACCGCCAAAGACGCCCGGTCGAAGAGAGACGCCCTCTACGGAATCATCAACCTCTCGGACGACGATCCCGAGGCGAAGACGCGAACTATTGACAATCTCCTTGAAAAACTGAAAGAGAACCCAATCGAGAAAGAAGAAAAGCCGTCCAAGTTCTGACGGCGGACACGCTGCCCACCGGCCGCGCTTCGTCCGCGGATACAAAAATCGTTCCATGCGACGGAGCGCGGCTGAATGGCTTCTGATGGCAATCCTCCATCCACACGCAGTCACCGCCGAGTCCCGGGCCGCCCCCGGGCCGCGCAGGCTGGCCGAACCCAACGGGCAGGCGCTCCCCTCCAATATCGCCCGACAGCTCCTGTCTTAGGTGGCTGCCTCGCCCCGCGCGGACCTTTCACGCGGGCACCGGGTGTGGTCGAGCGCGCGTGTATCCGATGACCGGGGCCGCGATCCGAGCGGACACGACGAGGAAGTCCCACAATCCGGGTTGACAGCGCGTCACCCCGTAGATAATCTATTATTTCGGTAATGGACACGAAAGGAGAGTTATCATGAAAGCAAAACCAGCCTCTCGGTTCCTCTTCCTGCTATCCGCATGGGCGGTCTTGTTTTTCTTCCCCGGGGCAGAAGGTCTCGTCGTGGCCGCTGAAGGTGGCAGCGGCGCCAACACACTCAACTTCGACCTGTTCGACAGTTACGGTCGAAAGGTCTGTTCGGCGGATTATGCAGGTGTTCCTGTCTTGCTCGAATTCGGCGCGTGTTGGTGAGGGGGATGCCAGCAGGAGGCTCGCCAGGTTGGCGAGTTCGCAGCCCACTGGGGACAGAAAGGTTTGCAGACCATTCGCGTCGTTTCCGGCGAGAACGAGCTGAGCGCACTTGAGTTTCAAAAGCATTACCGGTTGCCCATAGTCCATCTCCTCGACCCGAACCGAAAGGTCGAGAAGCAATACAATCCGAACGGCTGGCCCTACCTCATGTTTGTGGACGGTAAAGGAAAAGTGCTCTTCGGAACAACCAGTTTGCTCGAGAGGGAAATGTCAAAGCTAACCCCTCTCCTGACGGAAGCGTTCCGCGAACCAATCGGAGCTCGTGGCATCAAGCTGGAAGGCGCGACCTACATGCTCGCCACCCTCAAGCGCAGCGGCGAAACCGAACGCCCGAAAAGGTGCGACCGGTTTCCGTCCATTGCCTGCGGCGATGATGGCTTCGTGTATGTCGTTTTCGCGAGCAACCGCAACGGAAACAGCGACGTTTTTCTCCGCGTTTTCGACGGAACGATGTGGTCGGATGACCGACCCATCGCTGCAACGGAGTCGGATGAGTTCGATGGAACAGTCCTTGTTGACCTTGATAGACGCATCTGGGTTAGCTGGACGAGCAATGCCGGTGGGTCGAACTACAATATCTTCGCCGCCCGCCTGTTGACTCCGTCGGACACCATTAAGCCTGAGCGGGTCACAGATGCCGACGATGACGCCATGCACGCCAGAATGGCCTGCGACGGCCAGGCGGACGTCTGGATTACTTACTACAAATGGCACAAGATGGGCCACTCCTCCCGCGACAAGGAGGTTTACGTCCGCCGCTATAGCGGGAAAGAATGGTCGAAGGAAATCCGCGTCAGCCCCACAGACGTGCCGACGTACGAAGACCACACAGACCCCGCCATCGCCGCGCTCTCAAATGGAGCGGTGATCGCCTGGAGCTGGGATTATCATCGCCCGAGAGGCTATCCGCAGACGGCGAGCGAGCCGACGATTTTTGTCCGCTCCGTCGGAAGCGATCTCCAACTCGACCGACCAAAGGTAGTGAGCGGTCACGACATAGATACCACCCCGGCTATTGCCCTTGACCGTTCAGGACAGGTCTGGTGCGCCTGGGACCATCTGGGAACAAACGTCCCTGCCCGCGCATATCAGAAAGCACTCGACATCCGCCGATTCACCTCAACATCCGACGCTTCCACCTCGGCCCCCCATAGGCAAAGCGACGGACTCGTCAACGTCTGCACGCCCTGTTTCGCCGTCAGTCCCAAAGGCAGCGTCACACTTGTCTGGGCCGAAACGAACGATGGAGACCACTGGGTTCTCAGGAAGGCGGACTTTGAACCGGAGGAAAAAGCCTGGCCGAAGTCTGACGCAATCGGCTGTGAAGGCAATCCGCGATTTCCCTCTGCGGCTTACGACAAAAAAGGAAACCTCTGGGTCGCCTACTCCGCACAGATGGACGCCGGCCGCGAAATCCTCGTCAAGAAGGTCTCGCCCCGTCAATAGGACACTGAACTCGCGTTCTGTCGCGGGTTGCGACAGCCTTCCTCGCCGCTCCCTTTCGGCAGTCCCTACGCCGGTCTTCGCCTGAACGCGATTCGTTTGACCGAATGACGGGCTGCTTCTGACTCCGCCCCGTCGAAAGAACGGCTCGAAAAACTCTGCGGGTTGATCGAATTCAGCCGCAGGATAGACCTCCACCCCTGGAAACACAAAAAGAGGATCGCTCCGAAAGAACGAGGTAACGGGGATCGAACTTTAGGTGGGATTGGAGCGATCCTCGCTATTGCGCCCTAATTCTCCCGCTTCGCCCGCCTTTGTCAAGAGAGAATTTTCTGGCGTCCCGGCCCGCAGTCTGCACGGAGGCCTTGTCTCGCAGTTTGTCACCTCCCGGGCGTTGCGCTTGGGGAAGAGCAGCCGCGGGCGGCACTGAGCCGCGGCTATTTCATGTGAACCCGGTAGAATTTCGCCCCGCCGCTCGTGTCGTCGTCGCTCCACGCGCAGACTTTCCCGGAGAAGACTTCGATCCAATCACCTAAGACGATGCTTTCCGTTGTCTCGACGGCAAAGGTTTCGGGAACCTCTCCGAAGACCTGGCATTCGTAAGCTCCGATGTCAATGGAGCCTTTCCATATGAGGGTTACCGACCCGTCATGCTCGCGAACGATGTAGTCCACTTTCCCCGACCAGCCGGGCCTGGTCTTCGTGTAAACGCGGCGGAAGCCCCCATCCAGGTCCAACATTCCGGCGTCAACTGCGTTATCCCCGGCATCAATGCAAGGCGAGGTAGAGAGGAGCCGATAATCACATACTTCGTACTGCTGATTCGCCTTCGCCAGCTCCGAAGCGTTTCCCCAAACCTTCAGGGTCGTGGCCGTGTTTGAGGCGATGAGAAACTGCAAGTGCTGACTTGTGTTAGGATTGACCAGAAGGTCCTTTAGAGCGCCAGGCGGCCAGGAAGCGGAACTGTCCACCAAAACTGTTTGCCAGGTCTCGTCGTCAAATATGCCATCCGACGACCAGTGGCCGGCGCTCAGAGGCGCACCTGCGAACAAGGGATCATCAGTTATGTTCCCACCGCGTGGGTCCTCCCATCCCTCGATGCAGGAAAACGCAGGGCTGGCACACTCATGCACCTGAGGACCCAGCGGGGCGCCATTTCCCCAGATAATACAGTTACTAATGGTCCCGCTGCACTTCCAGATGCCGCCCCCTGCAACCCCCGCCCAATTCGACGAAATCGTGTTGTTCAGCATGCGTCCTTTGCTGTCCCCCACTCCGCCTCCCACACCATCGGTCGAATTGCCGACAATGAGGTTGTCGCGCAAGGTACCGTCGCACCGGGACAGTCCCGCTGGCCCCTCAACCGAAGTGTTCCCAGCGATAAGATTGCCTTGAATCACGCCTTCCGAGCCGAAAACAGCGCCTCCCTCCCCGAACCCCAGATTGCCGATGATCTTGTTGTTGCGCACGGTGCCCTGGCACCAGAACAGTCCCCCGCCTACCATGCTGGCACTGTTCCCGACGATAATGTTGTTCTCGATTGTCCCGTCGCAATAGGCGAGCCCTCCGCCAGCGAACGTCGCATTTCCAACGATAACGTTGTTCGAGATTAGCCCATCGCAGTGGAAGAGCCCTCCCCCGTCCATTGAGCCTTGGTTCGCAACGATCCTGTTGTTCGCAATCCAGGCCCGCGTATGTGCTCCGTAGATGGCCCCTCCGCCGGTCGCGTCGTCGGAGCCGTTGCGAATTGTGAATCCGGACAAGCCGCACCCGGCGTCCTCACTCCCGCTAAACGTGACCACAGAACCAAGGTGTTTCGCGTCAATGATCGTTGCGGCGACGACCGCCGGGTCGCGTAGGTCCGTACTGCGAAGGATGACATTGCTCCCACCGAAGTTTATGGTCTCCACGTATGTCCCCGGAGAGACGATGATTTCATCGCCGTTGATCGCCAGGCAAAGCGACCCCTGGATGGAGGGGACGTCCGAAGGGACCCGAACAGTACCGGGGACCGTCGGTGTCGTCGGGTCGCTTCCGCGCAAGGCCTCGAGGCCATCCCGAAGACCGTCGCCGTCGGTGTCTTCTCGGTGGGGATTTGTCCCTAACGCTAACTCTTGCGCGTCAGAAAGAAGGTCACCGTCGCCATCGGGGGAAGCATCATACTCATAGCAGCCCATGTCCGTCCCATGACCCTTCAGGCGACAGTTGCCGTCGAGGTCCCGCTGTGGCCACACGAGCGAATAGTAACTTGCCCCGGCGTCTATGCAGGGAGAACCGGCTCGGAGGCGGTAATCACCACCCGCCGGGTCAAAGAACAGCGGGTCGCTGCTGATGTTTCCCACGCCGCTGTCGGTCAAGTCCTGGATGCAGCAATAGCTCAGGTGTACTCCGCCCGCAACCTGATAGCCAAAAGGTGAAGTGTTTCCCCAAATGATGCAATTGCGGATCGTGCCCATGCACATGCTCAGCCCACCGCCCCACCCAGAAGAGTTTCCTGTGATCGTGTTGTTCTGGATGTTTCCGTCGCAGAAGTAGGCGCCCCCACCATCTTCAGTCGCCGAGTTACCTGCGATCAAGTTATTCTGGATCGTGCCGTCGCAGCGAGCGATACCGCCACCGTTTGTCAACGCGGCCTTTCCCTTGATGATGTTGTTTTGGATGGTTGGCCGGGCACTCCACCCTGTCATCAAGCCGCTGGAGATTCCGCCGCCGAACTGGGCCCGGCCGTTCTGAATGGTGAAACCACATAGAACGCACGCGTTGCTTTCGCTGCCCCAAAAGGCGACGACGGGGCCGGATTGGTTGCCGTCAATCATGGTGTTGGTGACGACGGTGGGGTTGAGGGGATCGGTGCTGGTGAGGACGATATTCTTGCCCTTGAACTGGGTGTTCTCGACGTAGGTTCCCTGGGCAACGATGACGGTATCGCCATCGGAAGAGGCATCAATGCCCTGCTGGATGGTCTTGAAGGCGGTTTGCCAGGATTGCCCGTTGCCGGGTCCAGCCACGGAGCCGTCAACGTACCAGGTCGTCGCGGGAAGCTCGACGCAGGCGCAAAGCGATACCACAATCCCCATAAGAAGAATGTTACGCATTTCCGTGCCTCCCCTAAAACCGTCAGACCTCTTGCTGTTTTCTTTCGTCTCTGCGCGGAGACAGGGGCCGTCCGTGTGCGCAAATTACCAAAGGAAGGACGTAACATCAAGCAGGAAAAATGGGCGCTGGGATTGCGCACGCCGACAGAGAGGATCTGTGTCGTCCTCGGGTTTTGTGCGCGGGGGGTTTCTTCGGGCGCCTGCCCCAGTGCGGCTATCACGAAAACCTTTCTTGCCGCTTCGTACGGGCCCCGGCACCACTTACTCTTTGGGAGGCTCGGCGCCCGGCTTGGCTTCCGACTCCCCGCAGAGGAAGAGGAGCTCTTCCCAGCGGCGGTCAATATCTTTCTGGATTTCCTCGAGGAGAGGCTTGTTCTCTGGCTTCAGGAGGTGCTGGAAACGCCTCTGGGGCTTGAGCCACTCCTCGATCGGCACATACTTCTTCGGCTTGTAGTTGAGCTTCCATTTGCCGTACTCGACTTCGTACAGCGGCCAGAACCGCGTCTCCACGGCGAGCTTCGTTATGTCAAGTGACCCTTCCGGAGCGCACCGCCACCCTCGGAAACACGACGAGAGGATGTTGATGAACTTCGGCCCCTTAATCTCCATCGCCTTCTGGACTTTTCCCATCAAGTCGTTCCAGCGGTCGGGCGTTGTCTGCGCGACGTACGGAATCCCGTGGGCAGCCATAATCTTGGTCAGGTCCTTCCGGTACTGCGTTTTTCCGGGGACAACCTCCCCTGCCGGAGAAGTGGACGTCGCAGCCCCTCTCGGCGTCGAGCCGGACCGCTGAATCCCCGTGTTCATATACGCCTCGTTGTCGTAGCAGACGTACAACATATCGTGCCCGCGCTCCATCGCTCCGGAGAGGGATTGCAATCCGATGTCGTACGTCCCGCCGTCGCCGCCAAACGCAATGAACTTGATTTCGCGGTCAATCTTCCCTTGCTTCTTAAGGGAGTTGTAGGCCGCCTCAACTCCGCTCATGACCGCAGCCGAGTTCTCGAACGCGCAGTGGATGTACGGGACTCGCCACGCCGAATAAGGGAAAATCGTCGTCGCCACCTCCAGGCACCCTGTCGCAAAAGAAATCACAACCGGCTGGTCAACCGCTAAGAGCACCTCCTTGATCGCGATGATGCTCCCGCAGGCGGCACAGCACCGATGTCCCGGCGCCACGACGCTCTGTTTATGCGAAAGCTTCTTCAACGAAATTGCCATTTCCTGTAACCTCCTGTTGTTCTAACCGCGGACATCGCGGAGAGCGCAGAGAGCGCTCGACACGCGAGTGAACGGTGTCTCGCTCATGAAACCCGCGTTCGCGTGCTCCGCGCCCTCTGCGGTTCATCTTCTTTCGTTAGCTCGGTGGCATGCGCATCTTGCCCATGATTGCTCACGGACGGGACGCCCGTGCTATGTCGTGCACTCATTCCCGAACGCCGATGTAGAACGCCTGCTCGGCGCATTTCCCATCGCTCATGTCCTGGAAAACCGATTTCATCATCCCGATGTCAATGTCTCGCCCGCCAAGACCGTAAATGTAATTGCTTATCTTCGCATTCGACTGGCCATAAAGCGCCGCGCGAATTTCCGAGAAAACCGGCCCGCCAATCGAATTCACGCCATCGGCCCTATCCATGACGGCGATTGTTCTTGCGTGGGCGAGCGCCTCAACAAGCTCTTCAGCCGGAAACGGCCGGAACACCCGCAGCTTCAGAAGTCCGACCTTTCCTCCGGCCTGTCGCAAGTCGTCCACGGCCGCTTTTGCCGTCCCGGAGGCCGAGCCGAGGCAAACGATGATGTGCTCGGCGTCCCGAGTGAAGTACTCTTCGAAAAGTCTGTACTTCCGCCCCGAAAGCACTTCGTACTCCTGGGCGACCTTCACGATTACCGGCTTGACGTTTCTCATCGCTTCGGCTTCCTGCCTTTTGTGCTCGAAGTAGTAATCCTGGAGGTCGAGGGCGCCGTACGTAACCGGATGTTCCACGTCGAGAAGAGGATGGTCCGGTGAGTATTCCCCCACGAAGCCCTTCACCTCGTGGTTCTCGAGAATCTCCACGCGCTCGACCGTATGGCTCAGAATAAACCCGTCGTAACAAACCATCACCGGCAAAAGCACATTCCTGTCCTCGGCAATTCTCACCGCCTGGACAACGTTGTCATAAACCTCCTGGCAGTTCTCGCAGTAGAGCTGAATCCAGCCGGTGTCCCTCGCCCCCATGGAATCGGAATGGTCGCAGTGAATGTTGATTGGCGCGCTCAAAGCGCGGTTCACGAGCGGCATGACTATCGGCAACCGGAGGGCGGCCGCTATGTACATAATCTCCCACATCAGCGCCATACCCTGTGAAGATGTAGCCGTCATTACCCGCGCACCCGCAGCCGAAGCGCCAACGCAGGCGCTCAGCGCGCTGTGCTCCGACTCCACCAGAATAAGCTCCGTCGGCACTTTCCCATCGGCGAAATATTCCGCGAACCTGTGCATCAGCTCCGTCTGCGGCGTGATGGGGTACGCCGCCACCACGTCCGGAGCAATTTGGCGCATCGCCTCCGCGCCCGATTCGTTTCCCGTAAGCGGCAAAACCTTGCTCATAGTTTCATTTCCTCTCAGTGCTCACCGCCAAGACCGCTGAGTGCGCATAGAGAACGCGACACTGTTTTGGCTTCTCCGCACTCCCTGGGTCCTCTGCGGCGCTATCCTTCCTTCTTTTCCTCGGCGACCTTAATTCCGCGTTCGTCCGCCTTGACCTTATCCTTGTCCGTTTCGAGGACCATCTCTATCGCGTCAACCGGGCAGATTTCCGCGCAAAGCCCGCACCCTTTGCAGTGCTGGTAGTCGTAACCCTTCATCTCCTCATCTTCCGCATAGATGCTGGAATCGGGACAGACCAACCAGCACCTCATGCAGTTGATGCATTTGCCCTTGTCAACGACCGGGCGGAACGTCCGCCACGACCCGGTCTCGTATTCCTCCGAGTTGCCGCCCTGGAGAATCTTGCCTCCTATAGGGAGGTCCCTCCAACCTTTTTCAGGCATTTTCGCTTTTCACCTCCTCGTATGCGCGGTTGATTGCTTTAACGTTCTTTTCCACAACGTCTTTCCCGAACTTCCCGGAAAAGCTCTGCCTCAACCCCTCTATGACGTGGTCCAGCTTCACCAGTCCGGTAGCTTTCACAAGCGCACCCACCATCGGCATGTTCGGAATAGGCCGCCCCAGCGTCTGAAGGGCTATCGTCGTGGCGTCTATCGTGTAAACCTTGTAGCCCTGAATGCCGTATTGCTTCCTGGCTTCCTCAGGGCTCAGTTGCGTGTTGATGAGGACTGTCCCTTGCTTCGACAACCCTTCTAACACGTTCACCGGCCCGATGAGAGTTGGATCGACAATCACCACGACGTCCGGCTCATACACAGCCGAATGCAGCTTGATTGCCTCGGAGCTCATCCGTGTGTAGCTCCTCATCGGCGCACCAGACCGCTCAGGCCCGTACTCCGGAAAAGCCTGGCTGTACTTTCCTTCCGAAATGGCAACCTGCGTGAAGAAGTCCGCAGCGGTCTTTGCACCCTGCCCTCCACGAGAATGCCATCTCATCTGAACCATCTGTGCTTTTTCGACCATTCCAGTCGTTCCTCCGTTGTGCCTTATGGGTAACGTTCGTCCTCTGGCCGGCAAAATGTGCACGCCGGGCTCCGTCGAGCAAATCGTCCGTCTGTCGGCCAGCCAGAGAGACGAAAATATTGCGTTAATATAGCACACTTGGCTTCGCGCTGGAACACCTGAAAGTCAAAT
>Ga0315289_10014035_pt1 | contig 11203 bp, 9 predicted proteins | sample YL17G11_40_MG_FD_203452 | JGI IMG/M metagenome (GOLD analysis project Ga0315289, IMG submission 203452) | Sediment microbial communities from Yellowstone Lake, YNP, Wyoming, USA - YL17G11_40 | ecosystem: Environmental > Aquatic > Freshwater > Lake > Sediment | place: USA: Wyoming | collected... | reverse complement strand
CGAGACATGGTTCGGCGAGGCTTCTGTATTCAACTTCGAACGCAAGAGACAGGAGATTGAGCCAAAAGACTTGGAGAGGGTCAAGAAGAGGGACATTGTTCTCATGTGGAGTCCTTCCAGCGAAAGCGAAGCGCCCATACTCACCGAAGAATCTGTTCACTATCTAATCGACGAGAAGGCGATAAAGCAGTTCGGGGGCGTTTTTCCATTCCAAGGTGTTTATGCAGCAGGCGAAAACGCAGGCGCGCAAGGCTACAATCTTCATGACGCCCTGCTGGAAAACAACATACCGATAATTGAAGGACTGATTGGTTTGAAGAGAATCAAAAAAGAGAGAGTCTTCTACATCGGTCTTCCCTTGAATATGCAGGGCTTAGATGGTTGCCCGATCAGGGCAATAGTTTTAGAAGAAAGAGACTAACCTCCTACACCAATCCCTGGATGACCTGAGCTCAGGACGATGACCGGAAATGTGCAGTTCCGCGGTCCCATGACTTGCAAGACACCTGCGAAAACGCGTCACATGACCCAACAAGCAGCAGGACAGATAGACGCCAGGCGCGTGTGTGGGATAAGGTAATAGAGAGGCTTGGCAGCGTAGCAGGTTGCTGAGTTCCTCAATGTGCCTCAAGCTTGCTGGTAAGGTCGCGCTGGTCACGGGAGCAGGTAGAGGCCTGGGTAGGGTCTACGCACTTCACCTTGCTGAGATAGGTGCTGATGTAGTGGTCAACGACATTAACCTTGAATCAGCAAGGGACTACGATGAAGAACTCACTGCGCCGACAGTGGCAGACGAAATCAAGAAGCTAGGCAGACGCTCGGTCGGTATTCAAGCTGACGTGACCAGCAGAAATCAAGTAGATGGAATGTTCAAACAGATCCTGGATGAGTTTGGGCATCTGGACATACTCGTCAACAACGCGGGAGGAAACCTGAATCCCTTGGGTCCACAAGCCGGGCCTCCAACCACGTCCCCCTCAACGGCCTCCGAGGAAGATCATCGGTACATTATGGATGCTAACCTGTGGAGCTGCATACTGTGCTGTCAAGCCGCAAGCGTCCCGATGAAGCAACAGAGATCCGGCAAGATTGTCAACATAGCCTCTCAAGCAGGTCTGCATTCAGCGCCGGAGATGATCCAGGCTATGTCTTACAACGTGGCTAAGGCAGGAGTCATACACTACACACGCTGTCTCGCAGCTGAACTCGGACCTTACAACATAAACGCCAATTGTATAGCCCCTGCATGGATATACACATCTAGAGCCATCGCAGACGGGAGAAAGGGAAAAGTTGCGGAAGATCTAATGAAGCAGATCCCGTTAGGTCGCATGGGTTATCCAAAAGACGTAGCCAAAGTTGTTGAATTCCTAGTCACCGACCTATCAGACTACGTCACTGGGCAATGCATATCAGTCTGCGGAGGATACATTCTATTCTAGCTGCTGCCGATAGCGAGATTGTCGGTCGACCGTGGATCTTCGACTTCTTGTTCAGAGTCTCTTTGGTCCAACTGGCGGACGATCCCCGTACCTGACGTCTCGGCCGGCTATGATTGCGATATCGTCACATCTCAGCTCACAATGTGCCTACCTTGTGGTCAACTGCATCAAAAGTAGAGCCCCTTACTGATTAAAGATTAGAATTCGGTGCTGTCCCTATGGATCCTGTATTTGGCTTCCTTGGCTTCCACCACTTTCTTACGTGCCACAGTGCGCGACTCAGGATTTGGCGACCAACTTCTGAAAATGTTCATACGCTTTCTGCCATGTTGAAGGCTCGCGCGGGTGATACGTCATTATGGGAAATGAGCGACGGACCACTCGTCGCAAGTCCGCGAGCGAACCCAGGTGACCTAGCCCGATCGCTTGAATTAGGATATTACCAATCGCAGCAGCTTCCGACGGACCCGCCAGTACCGTCAGCTGTGTGGCATCAGCCGCGAGCTGATTCAGCAGTAGGTTTTTGCTTCCTCCTCCGACAATATGGAGGTGCCTCGCTTTCTCACCGGTGACGGTGGCAATTTCGCCCAAGGTCTTACGATACAGCAAAGCCAGACTTTCTAAGATGCACCGGATGCTTTCACCGGGCGTTCTAGGAACTTCCTGACTAGTTTCACGGCAGTAGTTGGAGATCTTCTGCGGCATGTTGTTCGGTTTGACAAACCGTGGCGCGGCCGGATTGATCAGACACTTCAGTGGTTCAGCCTCCTGTGCCATCTTCGTCAACTGATCATAGGCGTACTCTTGACCTTCCTTCGCCCACTGCCTGCGACACTCCCGCACAAGCCAGAGGCCGACAAGGTTCTTGAGAAAAGTGACCGTGCCACCGTAACCTATCTCGTTCGTGAAGTTGTATTCTCGACACTTAGGATTGATGATGGGCTGGGCGACTTCTGTCCCCATTGCAGACCAGGTGCCTGAACTGACATAAGACCAATCTTGGCCCTCTGCAGGTACCGCCGCCACGGCACACGCCGTATCGTGCGAACAACCGGCGATAACTTGTGTACCCTGTAAACCGACCTCCGTCCCGATCGAAGGCAACAGTGGTCCCAGCGTTGTTCCCGAACGGACGAGTTCTGGAAATATCCTAGCCGGCAGACCAAAACCTTCGATAAGCCGGCGAGACCATTTCCGTTGCTGCGGATTGAAGAGCTGTGTCGTGCTCGCCAGCGACTCTTCAGCGCGGCGTACGCCCGAGAACATGTAGTTGAAGTAATCTCCAATGTTTAGAAATTGCTCGCTCAATTCGAGAATCTCACGCCGATTCTCTAGATCATCCAGCATTTGGTAAAGAGTATCATTGGGAAAAAAATGACCGCCAGTCTCTGAATAGATGAGGTTAGCAGGAACTACTGCAAAAGCCCTCTCCAAAGCACTGTCCGTCCGCGGATCACGGTAGTGATAAGGGCACGTGATCATCGGTTCCTGCGCGCGCACGTACACATAGTCAACACCCCAAGAATCTGTACTCACGCTCTCGATCTGATAACCGCGCACCGCCACCTGGCGCAAGCCTTTCTTCAATTCATCAAAAATGCGCAGCACATCCCAGCGCAATGTGCCGAAAACCGTGACGTGATCGTTGACGAACCTATGAATTTCCTCGGTGGCCAGATGATCATCCTCTAGGGTTCCCAAGATAACTCGGCAGCTTTCCGCACCGAGATCACAAGCGACATAACGATGAGGTTGCATGAACCCAACTCACAACGCCGGTAATCTCCAGGTAATTTCTCACATGCTAATAAATTCAGAGGAGATGTCCGAAGTCACGATCGCCAAGTTAGGCGTGCACTTGATGGTATCGAATTAAGCGTCCATTCTATATGAGAGATCTTTTGAGCAGCGGGTTGTAAATCAACATAGCTTGTAGTCAGATTGACCCTATACTATTCGGAGGAAGGGCCAAGAAGATCGTCTAGTTCGAGGTGTCTCTTCATGCAGTCGATCGACGTGTGAGTTTCTCTAGGCGACTTGCTGACAAAGTTGCGCTTCCGGCCCAAATGTCGCAGGCCGTCATGATCCGAGCCCTGAATTCGACGCCATGATTCTGCATTACGGTGGCCTTATGAGACTTCAGTACCTGCACCGCTTAGTTAGCAAGGCCTTCTGTTCCGGGAGTATCGAATTGAACAATGGGGACATCCTGCTTGCTTCTTTCTGCTTATGCTCACGAATAGGAAGCTCTCGGCCCGTTCTGACTGGGTGGCAGCCGTACCGAGTGGAACGGCGTTCAGGAACTCGGTCATAGTTGACGTTCTCAGTTCAAGTTCAAAGGGGCGCATCGCAGAACAATTACGCAATCTGGGCTTCGAGAGACATTGAATTCTGTTTTTCTCCCAACACTAGTTCAGTTGTTCCGGGCGTTGTCAGAGACAGAATTGTCGATCTAAATGCCGGCAGCGGAATATCGAGCCAAGAGTAGGTTCGAAACGCTTGCTGACAAGAGCAAGAATGTGGCAAGGCAAGATGCATAGAACGCTCAGTTCTCATTCGAGCAACACCTTGATATTCGCGAGGCAACACATGTCGCGACAACGAGAGCTAGGTGGCGACATATGCAAAACGCTCCATTGGGCGATGACAAAACGCTTAGAGACATCATGTATACCACACCGGAATCCGTCGATCCTGACCGCCATATCGTAGCCTTGTACTATATCGAAGGTTCTGCACCTCTGACGAAAATGGCAGAAGAGTGTGCCATTGAGAATTCTACAGGAACGTGGACGCTCGTGGGCTACGAGACGCTTGAGGTCAGGAGAAGATACGGTGCAAAAATCTCTCGCCTGATAGGATCAGATGGTTCCGGCTATGTCCAACTCGCTATAGAAGCGTCGAACTATGATCCTGAGGTCGGCGGCATTAACTGTCTTCTTTCCGATATTGCGGGAAACATCTTCGACATGAAGATACTCGACAACGTGAAGCTTCTGGATCTGAACTTTCCGAAGTATTGGGTTGAAGCCTATAAGGGACCTAAGTTCGGATTGGAGGGAACAAGGAAGCTAGCTGGAATCGAGAAAGAGAACCGCCCTTTGATCGGTGCTATCACTAAGCCCAATATTGGCCTCGATGCGAAGACATATGCGAAGTTGGCGTACGAGACTGCCCTAGGGGGCATCGATTTCATCAAGGATGATGAGGCGCTGGTCAGCCCTAAGTACTGCCCCCTTGAGGATCGGGTCTCTGCTGTCATGGAGGCAATCGACCGTGCAAAGCAACAGACTGGCAAAGAGACGTTGTATGCTGCCAACATAACGACACGGCAGGACAGAATAGTGGAGCTCGCCGAGAAGGCGATTCAAGCTGGCGCTAACCATCTCATGGTTTGCGGTCCCTACATAGGCTATGGCGGGATGCAAGCTCTTGCTGAAGATCCTTCAATCAAAGTCCCGATTCATACACATCGCGTTGGACACGCGGCTTATACGAGAAACCCAAAGCACGGGATGGACGCAGCGCTGTGGTCCAAGCTCATGAGAATGTGTGGTGCAGATCAGCTGCACATCGGAAGTGTTGAAGGCAAATTCTACTATGATAAACTGGAAACTCAGCGCACGATAGGCGCTCTTCGGCAATCTTGGTTACACATCAGGCCTACGATGCCCGTGTCCTCTGCAGGAAACCGCCCAGGCAACATCCGAGTTAGTATCGACATGTTAGGTAACGACATGATGTTTCTTGCTGGAGGCGGTATCCACGGCCATCCGGATGGCTCGACGGCCGGAGCCAGGGCCATGATGGCGGCCGTGAGGGCAGCGGCGTCAGGCATACTGCTCAAGGAAGCAGCAGAGAAGAATCCAGAGTTGCTGCGTGCTCTATCAGCGCTCGAATTGAAGTAGAATCAGCAGGAGAGAGTCAATCCTCGCTCGCTGATCCGAGTGTTCTCGGCGCAGCCCGAAGGTTTGTGCGAGGAATGCACGCATCTCCTCCCGAGCCTAATCGATGACCTGCTGGAAAGAGATTCGCCAAACAACCGCCTTTGTCGTCCCTTGCCCCTATGTCGCCAGAGTCTTTCCTGGAGCATTCGAGGCATTCGCAGTCGCATCCGGCACCCGATGCACAGCGCGAAGATCTTGGGCTTAGAATGAGGGCGCTTCGGAGTCTCTTCATTTCCAATGCGCATATGCGAGTCTCCCAAGGACCAGACATTTGGCATTGGTATCAACCATCTCCAGGATGCTGAAGGCCTCGTCTAGGTCTCGGGCGGCAACGGCGACACCGTGCTTGGGCAGCAGCATAGGGATGGCATGAATGTCCAATTGATGCTGTCTTTCTCTTACGAAAGCAATAACGTTCTGCGCGAGCTCCTCTGAGCCTGCTCTTGCAGCTTGAACTAAGTCGACCGTTCCTCCGTACTCTTCGGCAAGGTCTGTCGCGGGGGGTATAGATTCCTGAGCAGCCGCGAAGACGAGCGGATATTCAGGATGTGCGTGAATGACAGCGCCGACCTTTGGGCTCGTCCGGTACAGGCCCAAGTGCATGCTCTTCTCTCTGGAGGGAGCTCCACGTCCCTCCAATACTCGTCCGTCCAACGTGAGTACATTGATATCCTCAAGTTCGAGCTTCCATCTCTTATGAGCTCCCGCATATTTCGGCGTCAGATAGATGAGGTCACCATCTCGTGCGCTGATGTTGCCCCCCGATGAGTCAGTCAGCTTCCTCTGGTACATCAGAAGACCAATGCTAACGATTCTTGTCCGAATCTCTTCGCCCATCAAGAACAATTTCCACCTCACCTTCAAGATGAAGTTATCCTATTTTATTCTATCCTCCCAGGGCTAACGCAGGTTCACAGAATTCTAATTTCGTTGAAGAGTTCGAGCAACGCAGGGTACCTTTTTATACACATGGTACCGCTTGCCATAGATCCCGGCACGACTTCTGTCTGGTGTGTACAGGTCTCGTTCTTGGTAGATCTCTTGGACGCCTTCGTCCACGTCACGGTAGGCCTTGCAGCCAACTCCGGCAAGAATTGCAGCCCCACCGCCTGTAGATCGTAGTTCTGGAACCTCCAGCCCCACCTCTTCAAAGGATTCTATCACCTGCCTCAACTCAATAGCTAAGCCTTCCAGAATTGCTCTAATGATGCCGCTTCGACTGTGAGCTAGGTGCACGTCTAGTCTCAGTCGTGCATGGCCTGCAAGCATGGACGATCCATCTATAGTCCATTGCATGTCGGCTCGGGCCTTGCAAGTGCCATTACTAGGTTCAGCCTTGGCCCCTGTAAAGACTATCAGAAACGTGGTTGTTGGCTAGGACGCTCCACGAGTGAGGTGCTAGTCCAATCGGTAGTAGAACTCTGTGGGCCGCAGCTCTTGAAACTCGTCGGTCGCTTGCGCGATCTGCTTCCTCAGGTCAAGGCACAGATGGCATTTTGAGATGTAGCCTTCTTCGCGCTCCCTGTAACCGTATTCCTTGGTGCCGAGTTCGAAAAGCGTCTTCAACCGAGTCACGAGCGCGTCAAGAATCGGCCGCTCATCCAGCTCTACCCCTTGGCATATTGAATTCACGTCTCTCCCGTCTCCCAGGGAAATCCCTCCGCAAAAGCCAGTCATGTAGTTACAATAGTTGTCGACGTGAACGTGCCATCCTCGCGTCAGCTCCTCTCGACATGATTCATCGAAGAAGTGTTCGGCGGGGTGCTTCGGATACAAGTGGCCCAGCGTGTACGGCGCTCTACCCATAGGAAGAAGCTCGACGCTTCCACAGAGGTCTGCCGGATCATTTTGCTCTAAGTAATGTCTGAAAGACAAGGCGCCTTTGATACCGAATCTCTTGAACTGGGTATAGAAGAACCTCTGGTACAGTATCACGTTTTCACGAAATACCTTCCCAGCGAGTCTTGCCGCTCTCTCCGTCCGTTCAAAGGGTACCTGCTCCAATACGAACGGGTTCACACTCACCATCACGCCGTTAAGCCCGGCGTCTCTCAGCTGCACCAGTCTCCTGGCAGTGATTTGATCGTCGACAGCCCAAAATGCATTGGTTTCAACAAAAGTCGATGGTATGTGAAGCTTACGTGCCATTTGTGTGGCGTCTAACAGAAGGTCGAAATTGAGGAAAGGTTCTCCTCCCGTGAAATGAAGTCCGTAGTTTCCGCCACCGATGCTGTCGACGCCAAATGGGCTAGGACGAAATCTGCCGGACAGCTGAACTAGGATCGCCTGCAAGTCCTCTCGAGAGATCCAATCGTCTGTCCATCTCGGAGAACAAGCATACATGCAGTGCGCACATTTGCTGGTACACTTGTATGAAAGGATCATTCCTCCGGAAACCGGCTCTTGGATGTGAAGTCGCCTCATGTTACGCCCTGCCCCCTAGGTGCTTCGCTGTTGAGCACATCCTGCGATGGCGAAGCCAGTAACACCGCTGCGACCCATATGTTTGTTCCCCTCGGCTGTCGAACACGAGTCTAGAATGCACCTTGTAGAACTTCGCCCGACGGGTCGCAGCTTGTGTTGTATCAAAATCGACGGGGGAATCGCGTTTGAAACGGTTTGCTCACGATTCTAGGTCCAACTGAACTTCAAATTAAGCAAGGACGCCACGTGCAAGACTTGTTTCTCTGTCATCCAACAATCCGTGAACTTGAGTTTCTACACGATACTCTTGATGGATCTCACTATCATGTCTGTCTCTGGCATGTAGGCCTTCTGGAGAGGAGGACTGAAAGGTGCCGGTATGTCAGGACATGCGATCCTTACTATGTTCTCAAGATAGTCCATGGCCCTCTCTGTGACTCGGGCGACGATTTCGGCACCTACGCCACAGGTGATGCAGCCATCCTCCGCTGTAACTAGGCGTCCGGTCTTCTTCACAGATGACAAGATCGCATCCATGTCGAGCGGTGTGAGCGTTCTAGGATCCAAAACTTCTACGCTGATTCCTTCGGCGGCCAGAGCGTCGGCAGCTTCCACAGCTTCTCCAACCATTCGCGAGACTGCAACCACAGTCACGTCCGAACCTGATCTCTTGAGATCTGCTTTGCCAAATGGGATAAGTTCTTCCTTCACGGGGACCTGACCCTTTGTGGCATATAATGCGGCAGATTCCACGAAGAGAACGGGGTTACTGCCACGGATTGCTGTCTTAAGGAGGCCTTTGGCATCCGCCGGGTTTGAAGGAGTGGCAACCATGATTCCGGGAGTATTCATATAGAGAGACGGAAAGAACTGAGAATGCTGCGCCCCAGTATTCCTTCCAAGGCTGTATTGCGTTCTGATCACGGCGGGTGCAGTAAGCTTTCCTCCGGTCATGAAGTGCATCTTTGGAAGGTGGTTGACAAGCTGATCGGCACACTCGTGCAAGAAGTCCATATACATTATTTCTGCAACGGGTCGGTAGCCCATGATTGCAACTCCAATCGCAGCCCCGACTATCGCATTCTCCGAGAGAGGGGTGTCCATGACCCTTTCCGGCCCGAACTCTTCTAACAAGCCCTTGGTGATCTTGAAGACTCCTCCCAGCTTTCCGACATCTTCTCCAAAGACAAGCACCTTCTTGTCGCGACGCATCTCTTCGGCGAGAGCTTCATTGATCGCTTGAGCATATGACAGGGTCTTCATGTCCAAACAGGCTCCCTAAGCCCATACGAATTTCGCCAAGAGGCTGTCAGGGGGGTATGGTCTTTCTTGAGCGAACTTGACTGCGTCTTCAAGTTCTGATCGTAGCTTGTTACGAATACTCTCAAGCTCTTCGATTGCAGCAAGCTTCTCAGTGATTATTTTTCGCTCAAGTTTGTCAATTGGATCACGAGCTTTCCAGTCATTGATTTCTTCCTGCGTTCTGTAGTCCAATCCTGTGTCGTATGCTCCATGGCCCGTGTAGCGGTAAGTTTTGCATTCGAGAAGTGTAGGGCCCTCGCCTTTTTTGGCTCTCGAGATTGCTTCCAAAGCCGCTGCGTGGACATCCAGTACGTTCATGCCATCCACTGATCGGCCAGGAATCCCGTAGGCCTGCGCTCTTTGGGCGATAGGTACTAATGTCGATTTGGAGACTGGAACTGAGATGGCATATTGATTGTTCTCGCACACAAAGATCGCCGGCAACTTCCAGATGGCTGCCAGATTTATCCCCTCATGAAATGCTCCTGTGTTGGTTGCGCCGTCGCCGAAAAAGCAGACTACGCAATTTTGTTTCTTGTCAATTTTCAGCGCCAGTGCGACTCCCACGGAAAGTGGTATTCCGCCGCCGACAATAGCTGTCGAGAAGATGATCCCGCATTCTAGATCAGTGCTGTGCATCGAACCTCCTAGACCGAGGCACATTCCGGCGTCTTTGCCCATCAATTCGCTCAACATCACCTTTTCCGGCAATCCTTTTGCTACACTATGGCCATGTCCCCTATGGTTGCTGACGATGAGGTCTTCTTTCTCGAGCGCAACACAGACCCCGGTCGATATTGCTTCTTGTCCGATGTAGGGATGTGCAAGTCCTGGAATAGAGCCGCTTTTGTAAAGCTCGACGACCTTTTCTTCCAGCATCCTTTGTCTAACCATGCTTTCATACATCACAAGCAGAGTGATCTTCGAAAGGGTGCCCAATCCAGCTCACCGCCTGAATGTCCAGCCAATATCTAAACTTGACCTTGCCTGGCATTGCACTCCCGCAACCATGGACCTTGCTTGCATGCAAGAGATTTCATATGACTCCAACGTGGCTCGCCCCCTATGAGCATGCCGCGCTAATCTTCCCTTCGATTCATTCAGGCATCTTCAAGGACACAGCGTGGCGTGCGTGTCGTTCGCCTACACATGAAGTAACTGTTCTCCTTACCTACAACGCTATATATGCAACGCCACATGCGGGTTGTCAAGCGGTTGATTGGATTGGAGAATCGACTGAAAGAACAGCTGAAAAAAGGCGAAGTGACGTTTGGCGCCTGGGTCACGATTGGGCACCCTGACGTGGCTGAGGTAATGGCCAATGCGGGATTCGATTGGATAATCTTCGATACAGAGCATGCACCTCTCAGCATGGAGACTGTTCAAGTCTTGTTGCAGGCCATCAACGGAACCGATGTCACACCAGTGATCCGGGTCGCATGGAATGATATGGTCCTCATCAAGCGAGCGCTCGACATTGGTGCGAAAGGAATACTCGTTCCCTGGGTGAACACAAGAGAGGAAGCTGAGAGAGCGGTCAAGGCGTGCCGGTACCCGACGGCGGGACTCCGCGGAGTTTCTCCGCGCAGGGCGTCGAGATATGGACTCGAATGGGACGAGTACCTTGCAACCGCTGACAAGAACCTACTCGTCATTCTTCAGATCGAGACTGCTGACGCAGTCAAGAATGTGGAGGAGATCCTTTCAGTCCCAGGAGTCGACGCTTTCCTAGTTGGCCCCGCAGACCTCGCATCCTCGCTCGGATTCTTAGGCAAGGGGGATCACCCAAAGGTCGTCGAGGCGACTGAGAAGGTCCTTCGCGCAGCGAAGAAACTGGGTGTTCCCGCAGGAATAAACGCAACGAATCTCGATGTTGCGATTCAACATGCCAAGGATGGATTCCAGTTCATCGCTCTGGGCGCCGACTTCGGATTCCTCCTGCAGGAATGTCAAGACGCGCTACTAAAGGTGAGAGAAGCAAGTCGCAAGCGATGAGCTTCAAGAACAAAACGATGCTTACTAGAATCCTTTTGATAATGCGTATCGTGGTGGTACCGAGAACAGCGTAGGAAGGGGAATCTTGGATTC
>Ga0315289_10014034_pt1 | contig 11203 bp, 3 predicted proteins | sample YL17G11_40_MG_FD_203452 | JGI IMG/M metagenome (GOLD analysis project Ga0315289, IMG submission 203452) | Sediment microbial communities from Yellowstone Lake, YNP, Wyoming, USA - YL17G11_40 | ecosystem: Environmental > Aquatic > Freshwater > Lake > Sediment | place: USA: Wyoming | collected... | reverse complement strand
CGTGTTGGCCCTGCTGATCGGCGGGCTACTCAGTTACAGCGTGGCGCTGAACTATTGCGAACTGGCGACCACCTATCCCGTCGCCGGCGGAGCCATGAGTTACGTGCGCGAAGCGTACGGCAACAACATCCTCTCGTTCCTGGTAGGCTCGATGGACTGCATATCCAGCACGTTCTACGCCGCCCTGTCGGCGGTCGGGTTCGCCTACTCGCTGCAGATCTTTATCCCCACCACCCCCATCGTGCCCGTCGCCGTCGCGGTGATTGGCATCTTTGCCCTGCTCAACGTCCTGGGGGTCACCCAGGTGGGCAACGTCCAGATCGTCCTGGGCGGAATCCTGCTGGCGGTGTTCGCCATCTTCATCGGTGTGGGCCTGACCCATCCGGCGGGCTTCCGCTGGCAGGTCTTTATGTCGGGCCGGGCCGTCTTTGCCAACCAGGGAGCCTTGGCCAACCTGTCCCGCATCTTTAGGACCATTGCACTGGTGTACTGCGCCTACGTCGGTTTCGAGGTGATCGCGGACGATGCGGAGGAGGTGAGCCGCCCGAACCGCAACATCCCCCTGGGCATCCTGATCAGCCTGACCCTGTGCACGGTGATCTACGTCTCGTCGGGCCTGGTGGCCCTGGGAACCGTGCCCTGGCAGGAACTGGCCGGTTCCGCGACGGCGCTGACCGACGCCGTCAGGCGCTTCATCCCAGGCTGGGGCGTGCCGATGATGGCGGTGGCGGGGATGATCGCCACGCTCACCTCCATCAACAGCGCCATGCTCAGCGCCACCCGCGAGGCCTTCACCCTGAGCCGGGACGGCGTATGGCCGCGCCCGCTGTCCAAACTCAACCGTTTCAGAACACCTCACGTCTCCATCGTGGTAATCGGTGGGGTCAGCGCGCTGGTCGCCGCCATCGGCCTGGTGGACTTTTTGAGTTACATCTCCAGTGCGGGGTACCTGTTCGTGCTGTTCTGGGGCAGCCTGTCCATGGTTCGCCTGCGGAAACTCTACCCGAACCTGGCCCGGCCCTTCAAGGTTCCGCTCTTTCCGTTCACCGCTTACCTGGCCGGGGCAACCTGTGTGCTCGTCATTGCCGCCGCCGACTGGCGGGCGCTCCTGTTCGGGGTCGGGGTGCTCACCGTGTGCGGCATCTACTATTACACCTACCGCCCACTCTCCAGGCTGCTGGCCGCACGGTTCAAGACCAGGGGACCGGCCAGGAATCGCCTCCTGATCGCGGCCGCCAATCCGCGCACCGCCAGGAACCTGGTCCACCTGGCTTCCATCATCGCGCAGGCCAGCGAGGACACCTACATCTGCGTGCTCAGCGTGTCCCCCGTCAAGGCGCAACCTGCACCCGACCCGGCGAAACTGGTGAACGGGCGCTCGAGGTACCGGCAGAAGACGCTGCTGGATCAGGTCGCCAGCGAGGCCCAGTCCCGCAACGTGGCATTGTATACCAAGGCCGACATCGCCCCCAGCGTGTCCGAGGGCATCCTGGATGAACTCGAACACCACAACGACATCCAACTGTTGCTGGCCGGCTGGCCCGGCCCACTGGACTCCGAGGCGCTGGCCGAGAACCCGGTCAAGGTCGTGCTCCAGAAAGCGCACACCAACGTGGCGGTGCTGCTGGACCGGGGATTGCAGCAAGTGCGCCACGTCCTGGTCCCCGTGGGGGGTGGTCCCCACTCGCGCCTGGCGATTCGCCTGGCCTACGAGATCGCCGAGGCAGAAGGGGCGCTTGTCACGGCCCTGCGGGTGCTCACCGCGCCCACCGAGGCCGAGGAAATCGAGGACCAGACGTCGCTCCTGGGGGAGACCATCGAAGAGGTGCTGGGCAGCGTCCCGGCAACCTTTACCCTGCGGGTCGTGCATGCTGAATCGGTGCCCGAGGGGGTCCTGGCAGAGGCCGCCCGCCCGGGCACGGATGCAGCGGACGAGCACGTCCGAATCCGCTATGATCTGATCGTGATGGGGGCCTCCGAAGAGTGGTCCTGCCAGACGCGGCTGTTCGGGTCGGTGGACGATTGGGTGGCGGACCAGGCTCCCTGTTCGGTGCTGTTGTGCCGCCGCTACGAACCGGTGGCCATGTCGTGGCTGCGGCGGCAGGTGAAGATGATCGAGCGGGAGTACGAACGCACGAACGGCCATCCCGCTGCTCAAGAGCCCGCCAATGGGCTGGCGTGCCCGCCGGAGAGGGAGTAAACCCTCATGGGTACGGAAAACTACACAGGCACGGGATTGGCAACCCGTTGCGTCCACGCGGGTATGGCTCCTGATGTGGAGGCGAAAGCATTCAAACACCCGCTCGTCATGTCGAACAACTACGAGGTACCCCCCAGAGGAGGGCTACGAGGCGACGATTACGAGGGCCAGGAGTTCTTCCGCGTCAACGTGGGCCTGGAGGCCCCGTAGGACCTGATGGCCGACCACGACCAGGCGTTGAGCTGAAGGGTTGATTAGCAGTACTGGCTCTTTCTCAGCTCCACCAGGCAGGCGGGCGCACGAACTCGTGTCGTGCGCCCGCCGCGTGTACTGCCAGGTCAGTACGTGTGCGTTCGAGGCTTACCTCAGTGCGCTGAGTCAGAGTACGATGTGGATGTAGGTTTGGTCATTGGCTGGTGGCGGCGCTGCAACTGTGAATCCGCTGGTTGGCAGCTTGCCGCTGTTGTAAACGTTCTTTTCTACCTGATACTGGTAGCCGCCCTCAATCAGGTAGAACGCGGCATCGCCGCTGCCGTTGGTCCAGGCATTGCCCCACTCCGAAGTGCTGGCGCCATTATTGTAGATGCGCACCAGGTAACCTGCGAGTGGACTATTATTCTTCTGGACATGAACGGTAACCTTTGCCAGCTTGTACTTCAGATCCTGATCGTCCGGGTTGCCGCTGACAGGGACGGCGTGATTCGTGTCAGCGACGGTGAAGTCGATCCTGGCGCTTTTGGCGCCATTCTTCTCGAGGAGGTACTCGTACTTGCCCTCAATCAGGTAGAACGTCGCCACGCCGCCACCATTCGTCCAGGCGTTGCCCCATTCACCAGCGCCATCGTTGTAGATGCGCACCAGGTAGCCTGAATGCCCGCTGTCAGCAGTGTCGCCCGCCTTGACCGTGACCGTCGCCAGCTTGTATTCAAGGTCTTGGTCGTCGGCAGCATTGGGCGGATCCACGGTAAAGTCAATCTTGTCACTGGTGGCGCCGTTCTTCTCGACCAGGTACTCATACTTGCCCTCGATCAGGTAGAACGTGGCCAGGCCGCCGCCGTTAGTCCAGGCGTTGCCCCATTCGCTTGCGCCATCGTTGTAGATGCGCACCAGGTAACCCGAGTGCCCCGTGCCGTCGGTGTCGCTCGCCTTGACCGTGACCTTGGCCAGGAGGTAGACCAGATCCTGATCATCGGCGGAGCTGGGTGGCTCAACGGTGAAGTCGTACTTCTGGCTCGTGGCGCCGTTCTTCTCGACCAGGTACTCATACTTGCCCTCGATCAGGTAGAACGTGGCCAGGCCGCCGCCGTTGGTCCAGGCGTTGCCCCACTCGCCCGCGCCGTCGTTGTAGATGCGCACCAGGTAGCCCGAGTAGCCATTGCCCAGGTTGTCGGCTGCCTTGACCGTTACCTTGGCCAGCTCGTAGGCCAGGTTCTGGTCGTTGGCGTTGGGGCTGGGCGCAGCCACGCTGAAGTCGTACCTGGCGCTCTTGGCGCCGTTCTTCTCGACCAGGTACTCGTATTTGCCTTCGATGAGATAGAAGGTCGTCAGACCAGCACCACCGCCATTCGTCCAGGCATTGCCCCACTCGCCCGCGCCATCATTGTAGATGCGCACCAGGTAGCCCGAGTAGCCCGTACCATTGTTGTCAGCAGTGGTGACTGTCACCTTGGCAAGCTTGTACTCCGTTGACGTCGCTCCACACAGTTTGGCAGTGATCGGCTTCTTGGCACTCTGAGCGCCGTTCCTCTCGACCACGTATTGGTAGCTGCCGAGAGCGTCGAGTTGGAAGGTCGTCAAGCCGCCTCCGTTGCTCCACTGGTTGGCGAGCTCACTGCCTCCGGTCTTGTAGACCCGGACGAGGTAACCGCTGCGACCAGTATTTGTGTTGTCAATCACCTTGATGGTGACGGTCGCCGTGGCCTTCTGCACCAGAGTGTAGTCGTTTGAGTAGGCGACGGTGAAGGAGACCTTGCCGCTGTTGTAGCAATCCCGCTCCACCCGGTACTCATAGTTGCCCTCGATCAACCACCAGGTGCTCAGGCCATTGTTGTCACCCCACTGCTCGCCCCACTGACCGGCATCTTTGTTAAAGACCCGCACGTAGTAGCCGTGGCCGCCACCGTAGTGGTCACCCACTTTGACGATGACCTTGGAGAGCTTGTACTCCAGGAAAGCATCCTTGCTGGTTTCGCCAGTGTAGTCGTGGGAGTAGGTGACGGTGAAGGCGATCTTGGGGCTGACCGCCGGAAACCAAGATGTGGGTTGAACGGACCCACCAAGGTGGGTTGAAATCAACCGATCAGAATTGTTGCGCTATCCCGGGCAATCTCCGGCAATGATTGCGCATATACGAAAAGAGGTTCCCTTCCCGGATGGAAGGGAACCTCGCTCACTTGACTAATCAGCCAGATCGCCGCGGATACGGCACAGGCACTAACCTCATCGTCTCTAGTGGATGTTGTTGATCGTGCCTGCTGCCTGGGACGGGTGAGGCTCCCTACATCGTACAAGGGAGCCTCATCCTTTATCAAGCTTTCGGCACAGGCACTTACAGGAAGGTCACCGTTGCGCTCGCGCCGTTGCAATCAGCACTCTTGGTCGTTGTGCCATTGAATACATCGTATGTGCCAAGCACGACGTAAAGCGTGACCCACTGGTTGCCGGCTACCGTACCGCTGGTCACCAGGCCCGTGGTGCCAGTGAAGACACTGATCGCGGTGCCCGCCGCGGCATTTACTTTCAAGGTGCATAGCTCGTACAGGTCCTTGTCGCTGGCGATGTTCTCTTTCAGGGTCTTCTCAGCAGCGTTCTGCTTCAGGAAGACGTCGTAGATATCGCCGACCACGTACAGCGTGACCCACTGGTTGCCGGCTACCGTGCCGCTGGTGACCTCATTCTTGGTATTCGGAACGTAAACCTTGACCTCAGTCCCAGCAGGCGCATTGACTTTCAGCACCGAGAGATGGTCTTCGGTTTGGATCTCAACCTCCTTGCAGTTTACGCCAGGCACATCTTTTACCTCGGCGTTCTGGGTCAGTTTCAAGTTGTAAGTGTCCTTGACCACGTACAGGGTGACCCACTGGTTGCCGGCAACTGTGCCGTTGGCTACCAGGCTGCCACTCTTGAGCACTTGCACAAAAGTGTTGGCTGGCGCGTTGACCTTGAGCTCAGCTAACTGGTCGGTGCTGGCGGTCTCGCTGGTGCAGCCAAAGCCCTCGACAGTCTTTACCTCAGCTCCCTGGGTGAGTTTCAGGTCGTAGGTACCCTTCACCACGTACAGCGTGACCCACTGGTCGCCAGCAACCGTGCCACCGGTCACCAGCCCATCGCCAGTCAACACTTCCACAGCGGTGTTGGCCGGGGCATTGACCTTCAGGAGGCAGAGCTCGTCGGTGGAGGTGTCGTTGTTCACATTCACGTTTTTCAGGGTCTTCTTGGCCGCGTTCTGCTCCAGATAGACATCATAGGTATCGCTGACCACATACAGCGTGACCCACTGATTGCCGGCTACCGTGCCGCTGGTGGCCTCCTTTGTGGTACCCGGGACGTAGACCTTGACCTTGGTTCCGGCAGGCGCATTGACATTCAATACGGACAACTGGTCCAGGCTGGTATTATCACCCGCGCAGTTCACGCCAGTGACATCCTTCACCTTGGCGCCCTGCGTGAGGCGCAGATCGTAGGTGTCCTTTAACAGGTACAAGGTGACCCACTGGTTGCCGGCTACCGTGCCGCCGGCGACTAGGCCGCCTGATTTGAGCACATCCACTTTTGTTACGGCCGGGGCGTTGACTTGCAGCACGTTGAGCATGTCAATCGTGGCACCGGCGATGTGGAACCTGTCCTGGAGGGTAACCGTGTTCGCGCCCTGAGTGAGCACGATGTCATAGATGCCGATAGCCAGGTTGGAAAAGGTTACCCATTGGTTGCCGGCGACTGTACCGCTGGCAATCACTGCTCCGCTGGTATAGTGCTTTACCTGCACTGTAGTACCGGCTGGGGCGTTGATCTGTAAATTGGATCCTGCAAGCGTGCATGTAGCGCCCGTGCAGTTAACTGCATCTGCGATGCCGGTGCTGCCATTTTTCACCAGCACTACATCATAGTAGTTCTTCAGCAGGGCAAAGGTTGCCGAGCCGTTCTGGTTGTACTTGACTTCGACATTGCCGCCGGTTGCTTGGCCTACTTTCTCATCATTTGTGCGCACATACACGTGCACGCCGTTCAGGCCTGGAAAATTGATTGATAGGGTAGCGACGATGTTATCCACCGTGCATGTGCCACTGTCGGTGCAGTTCACTGCGTCAGCCACCTTGGTCTTGGCATTGCGCACCAGCACCACATCGTAGGTGTTTTCCAACACCGGGATGCTGGCCGAGCCGTTCTGGTTGTAAAGGACTTCGACATTGCCGCCAGTAGCAGACTCGTTGCCAATGCCATCATCAGTCCGCACGTAGACGTGAACCCCGTTGATGCCGGGGAAGTTCACTTTCAGCGTCTGCACGATATATTTCACTTCGCAGGCGTCCGGACCTTCGCAATTGACCGCGTCGACCACCTTGGTCTTGGCGTTGCGCACCAGCACCACATCGTAGGTGTTTTCCAACACCGGGATGCTTGCCGAACCATTCTGGTTGTAAAGGACTTCGACATTGCCGCCGTTGGCCGTCGTCGCGTTCTTATCGTCAGTACGCACGTAGACGTGCACGCCATTGACACCGGGGAAGTTCACTTTCAGCGTCTGCACAATGTTATCTACTGTGCAGGTGCCACCGTCATTGCAGTTCACTGCATCGACAACCTTGGTCTTGGCGTTGCGCACCAGCACCACATCGTAGGTGCTCTCCAACACCGGGATGCTGGCCGAACCGTTCTGGTTGTAAAGGACTTCGACATTGCCGCCAGTGGCTGACTCGTTGCCAATGCCATCATCAGTCCGCACGTAGACATGCACGCCATTGATGCTGGGAAAGTTCACCGTCAGTGTCTTCACAATGTTATCTACTGTGCAGGTGCCACCGTCATTGCAGTTCACTGCATCGACAACCTTGGTCTTGGCGTTGCGCACCAGCACCACATCGTAGGTGTTCTCCAACACCACAATGCTGGCCGTATCATTCTGGTTGTATAGAACTTCGACATTGCCGCCGGTTGCTTCGCCTACTTTCTCATCATTCGTACGCACATAGACATGCACGCCTTTGACACCGGTGAAGTCCACCGTCAGCGTCTGCACAATGTTGTTGACCGCAGCATTGCCACCCAGCGCGACCACTGCGTCCACAACCTTGGTTTTGGCGTTGCGCACCAGCACCACATCGTACAGACCAGGTGTCAAGCCAGTGAATACGGCTGAATGGTTCTGGTTGTACTTGACCTGGACGTTTGCACCCGTAGCGGTACCAACGACTCCGTCGTTGTTACGCAGGTACACATGGACGCCGCCGACGCTGGGGAAGTTGACTGTGAGTGTCGCCTTGTCCAGGACACAGGTATCGCCCGTGCAATCGACCGCATCCCAGCTGTAGGTGTTGCTGCCGATCTTTAGCACCACGTCGTAGTGATTCTTCAGCACAAGGTAGGTCTTCACGCTGCTCTGGTTGCCAACTGCCCAAATCAGATCTCCGGCGGTTCCGGCCGTGTCATCATCCTTGTGAAGCTCAGTAGTCACCCCGCTGAAACCTGTCATGTTTATGGTGAGTTCGGCGATCACATCGCCAGCCTTGCAGTTAGTTGGGCCATTCTTGCAGTCAATGTTCGCCACGCCCAGCTCCTTGGAGCCTTGAACGAGCTTCAGGTCATAGGTGTTCTTGAGCACGTTGTAGGTACGCACTGCGCCGTGCTGGTTGCCCGCTGACCAGATCAGACCCCCACCATTGACGTACAACTGCACGGTGATGTCCCGATTCCAGGTCCCACTCAGGTCTACCGTGAGGGTCTCTGTCACATCGCCCGCGTCGCAGTCCTCGCCCGTGCAGACAATGTCGTTCACACCCAGCATCTTGGGCCCTTCGACAAGCGTCAGGTCGTAGGTGTTCTTGAGCACGTTATAGTGCCGTTCGGCGTTGTGCTGGTTGCCCGCCGACCAGATCAGCTCACCACTGTCGGTCTTGAGTTGAACGGTGATGTCCCGGTTCCAGCTTCCGCTCAGGTCAACCTCGAGGTCTGCGATCACGTCGCCAGCGGTGCAGGCGACCGCAGTGTCGCGATCATCGCAATCGATATCCGCCACGTCCAGCGTCTTGGGCCCTTGCACGAGCTTGAGGTCGTAGGTGTTCTTGAGCACGTTGTAGGTACGCACCGCCCCGTGCTGGTTGCCTGCCGACCAGATCAGGTCGCCGTCGTTGACGTACAACTGCACGGTGATGTCCCGATTCCAGGTCCCACTCAGGTCTACCGTGAGGGTTTCCGTCACATCGCCCGCTTCGCAGGTCTCGCCCGTGCAGCCGATGTCGTTCACACCCAGCGTCTTGGGCCCCTGAACCAGGGTCAGATCGTAGGTGTTCTTGAGCACGTTATAGTGCCGTTCGGCGTTGTGCTGGTTGCCCGCCGACCAGATCAGGTCGCCATCCTTGGTCTTCAACTGGACGGTGATGTCCCGGTTCCAGCTTCCGCTCAGGTCCACCTTGAGGTCTGCCGTCACGTCGCCCGCGGTGCAACTCACGGTATTGTCGCGGTCATCACAGTCAATGTCCGCCACGCCCAGCTCCTTGGGGCCTTGAACGAGCTTTAAGTCGTAGGTGTTCTTGAGCACGTTGTAGGTGCGCACCGCGCCGTGCTGGTTGCCGACGGCCCAAATCAGATCACCATCATTCACGTAGAGTTGCACGGTGATGTCCCTGTTCCAACTCCCACTCAGGTCTACCGTGAGGGTCTCCGTCACGTCGCCCGCGTCGCAGGTCTCGCCCGTGCAGACGATGTCGTTCACACCCAGCGTCTTGGGCCCTTGGACAAGCGTCAGGTCGTAGGTGTTCTTGAGCACGTTATAGTGCCGCTCGCCACCATGCTGGTTGCCCACCGCCCAGATCAGGTCGCCATCCTTGGTCTTCAACTGGACGGTGATGTCCCGGTTCCAGGTCCCACTCAAGTCCACCTTGAGGTCGGCCGTCACATCGCCGGCAGTGCAGTCATTGTTGCAATCCAGATTATCAATCACCAGCACCTTGGGGCCTTGAACCAGTTTTACGTCATAGGTACCTGGCGTCACGCTGTAGGTTCTGACAGCGCCATGCTGGTTACCATTCGCCCACAGTTTTGTTGCGCCGTCGCTGCTCCACAGTTCGACCGTGATATCTCTGTTCCATGTCCCGCTCAGATCAACGGTCAGATTGCTGGGAGCCTTGACGCCCGTCGCAGTAATGTTTTCAAACTTGACGTTATGCGTCGCGCCATAACCAGAGATCCCGTAGAATACCTGCATCTTGGTCATGTCGCCGCTGAACGTCATTCCGGCGGGTGAAAGCTCGATCGTGCTCCAGTTGCCATCGGTCTCAAAGCCCTGATCGAGACCATTGATGTTCATGTAGGCCTGACCCGCCGTTGCACTGGTGGCATGGAACTTGAGGACGATGTTATATTTGCCGCCCGTGTTCGCCGTTGGGCCCACCGGGGGGTGGCGATCCCACCACACGCGGTGGTTGTTTCCGGGTATTGGTGGGGTTGAGGGCAGATTGTAAGCCCCCTCCCCTTGGCCGCCCTGGCGCTGCAGGATCAGCTTATCGTCCAAAGTCGGGGTGACTTCAGGCTCGAAAGTGTTGGCTGTCCATTCATAGTCAGTGGCGAGCCAGACGCCTTTTCCATTGGGGTTAAAGTTGCTCGTGGTGGTCTTGTCACGGATGCCCAATTCTGCCCATGCATGGGCGATAGCTCCACCAGAGTCATCCACAAGACCGTAGCCATCATAGGTAAAGCTAACTGTCAAATCGCTCTTGATGAGATCCCAGGTCTCTGGAAAGTTTCCAGCCTGGAATCCGCCGCTCAAATTGACGTTCCCTTCGTTGACCGTCACCGTCGTGGTGCTGTCTGCTTGGACGGCGGTCTGTCCAAATGTCAATAAACCGACAATTACGGACAGCACAAGAAGTACACCAGCCACCACCTTCCATTTGTTTCTGCGAATAGTTGATCTACTCATTTATTTAACCCTCCTTTCAGACTTGTATAACCGTTAGCTATGAGACATAGTGGCGTTAATCTTTCTTCTTTTACGCTAAACCTCGCCACACGCCACCCCCTTTCTCTTCAGAATTGCCTTGGCGCCCCTCGACCCGGGGCATCGCCGCAGAAGTGCGGATCCTTCTTGGCTCACACAGACACCACCTCATTTAGATAGTCTTATAAAAGCAATAGCCAAGTCCCCTCTGGTTCAAGATGAAGCCGGCGCTGCCAAGGGCGCGCCCTAGCTTTTGCCTTAAGCGGCGGACATAGAACTTGAGGCAGTCGTGGCTCACCTCTCTGTCACCCCAGACCTCAGCCATGAGCTGAGGGTAGGGTATCAGGCTGCCTTCGTTGAGTCTGAGGCAGGAGAGAAGGCGGAACTCGGTGGAAGTCAGGCCGCCGCGGCCGTCTCCTCGCCTGGCGCTGCGCATGGGAATGTCACCCCCCGGGCCTCCCCCGGTCGAAGGGGACTGCGGTCCCCTGGCGCGGCGCAGCAAGGAACGCACCTGGGCCACCAGCTCCACACGATCAGGCGGTTTGGACATGTAAGCGTCGGCCCCTGCCTCAAGGATGTGGGCCTCGTGGCTCTTTTCCTGGCTGTTGCCCAAGACGATGATGGGAAGGCGAGATAGCTCCTGCAGCCTGGAGCACAGTTCCTCCACATTTGTGTCTGGCACCTGCTCTGCTACAATCACCAGGTCAGGGCGGCTTTCATACACGCTGCTCAGGCCACGATGACCACGGGCCACACACTTTACCTGGAACCCGGCTGCCTCCAGAGTGGAGACGATGTCCGCCGTCACTGCCTTATCGGTATCAATTAGAAGAATGCCCGCCTGTTTCATG
>Ga0315289_10014033_pt1 | contig 11203 bp, 9 predicted proteins | sample YL17G11_40_MG_FD_203452 | JGI IMG/M metagenome (GOLD analysis project Ga0315289, IMG submission 203452) | Sediment microbial communities from Yellowstone Lake, YNP, Wyoming, USA - YL17G11_40 | ecosystem: Environmental > Aquatic > Freshwater > Lake > Sediment | place: USA: Wyoming | collected... | reverse complement strand
GTGGCAGGACCTGGGATGAGGAGACCCGCGATCGCCTGAAGAACGCTGTGGAGCAGCAGAACAGGCTTGAGGTGAAGCTAGCTCGGGTCGTTGACTACAGAAAGGCCCTGGAGAGATCACTGGAGCTGGATAGGCAGTTGCGCGGCGTCACTGGCGATGGTGGGAAGGTGCTGGATCCGGAGAGCCTGAAGAAGAAGTCGGTACGAAAAGCTTTGTTTGAGATCGCTGCGGTTAACAACGGACTTGTCATTGCTGCCAACGCTACGCAGATCCTACTGGATGCCGGCGTCTCCAACGACCGTGAACATATACGAGGCTTGATTTACTCCACCATTTACCATAATAAGAGGTTCTTCAAGAAGGAACGCCCGGGATACTACAGGGTTGTGTCAACCACGGAGAACTCGAAGTAGCATGTAGTGTTTGCGAGTCCATAAGCATAAAGCGATTTTTGCACACCGACGTATATAAAAAGAGCCCCTCGAATTAGCGAGGGGCTCTTGTATTCACTCGCGATTAATGTTAGTCTTTCACCCTGAGTTTCACGGTGATCCATGCCATCACCAGCAGCAGGACCACCCCGATGACGATAAGCACCCACACCCAGGCTGCAGGTCCTCCCCCTACAAGCTTCCCGCCTATGGCGAAGATGCCCGTTGAGCTCCAGGAGGTCTGTGAAGTATCGCTCATGGCCTTCACCCGCCAGTAGTAGGTGCCATCTTTGAGTTCATCGGGGGATTGGTACCCCTGCGTGTTGCCCAGCGTTTCGTCTATCACCAGGGCCGCCGTGGCAAAGCCGCCGTCGGTGGCCACCTGTATCTGGTACTTATCTGCCCAGCCGATGGCGCTCCACTGGAACACCGGCTTGTGCTCGGCTATGGCAGTTCCAGCCTTCGGCGATAACAGCTCAGGCGCATTCAGCTCCGTGCCCATGACGGTATGGAAATCCTGGGCATCGCTCCAGCGGCTCAGCGTTGGCTGCAGCGCCCTGACGCGCCAGCAGTACTTCACGTCCGGATCGAGTCCGGTCACCGTGACCAGCGTCTCGGAGGTGTCGCCCTCCTTGATCATCGGCGCGACGAAGCCGCAGTCGTTGTCCACCTGCCACTGGTACACGTCGGCGTCCAGCTCGGCCCAGTCAAGGACGACGCTGACTTTGTTATTGCCGGCGATGTTGCCCACGGCGGTGTCGCCGCTCAACGGCTCAGCCGGAACTGACTGGGTGCACAGGGTATCGTCGTATATGGCCAGCTTGAAGCGCCACTCCTGGAAGTCCCATGCCAGGGATATCAAGGTGTTGCTGTCGCCAACGGGGGCGCGGTTGAGGAACAGGCCATCCCACTCGCCGAGGCCCTGATCTATCACGTCCCATTCGGTAACCGCCTGCGTTGGTTCCAGGCTGCGCAGCACCCCGCCGGCGGTGAAGCGGCCCGGGCCGTGGGGGCTGGGCGGCTTCTCGAGGAGAGTGATGGAGTTGAAATTGCGGCTAAAGTCATATACGGCGAAGGGCACGTACATGGTGCCGTCTTGCCCGATCTGCAGGTCGGAGATGAACGCATACCTGAAAGTTATCCATGACGGCAGCATGCCTTCAACGGGCTGGGGTTCAGGCGCGATGGCGTTGAAGTCGTCCGCGCCCCACACCTGCTCCCAGGTGCTGGCCGACGGCTCGTTGAGGTTAATCTCGGTGCGATAAACGCCAACGTCGGTGCTATCGATGCGGGTGAGCTTCGTGGAGCCGGTTCCAACCAGCTGCCACAGGTCGAGCCACGTGCTCGCGGTGGAATAGGCCATGCGGTTGGTCTCCCAGCCGGGGTCGAAATTGACCACCGTCAGGCCGTAACCGGACAGTGATACGGCCCCCCCGCTCCCAATGGTTCCGCTCCAGGTGGGGGCAGTGCATATCTCGGCGCCGACGTTCTCCAGGTCTTGCTCGGCACCGTCCTGCGAGAGCCATATCTCGTGTTGCGTGTCGCTCCCTGCCAGGCCGCCGCCCGGCTGGCTGGGGTCAAAGGTGCCTACAAGCACGCACTTGTCCGAGTTGCCGGTCTCGCTGTATGTCGGCGAGGTGACGATGCTGGTCACCTCTAGACCCGCCGCGGTCAGCGCTCCCTCGGTCCAGGAGGCGCCGCGATCGGTGGTCTTGTACACCCAGCCGGACACGTCGCCGCAGAAAATGGTGTTGTTGTCCTCCACCCACCAGCCGGTCTCGCTGAGGCCAGGTACGGGTATGCCCCCGGTTGCCGCGCCGATGGGCATCTGGTCGAAGGGTATCCAGGTATCCCCTTTATCCGGAGAGTACCACAACATGTCCTGCCACCACGTACTGCCGACGGCGGTCGAGTAGCCACGCCCGCCCAGCAGGAACACGTAGGGATCCTCGGAGAAGCCGCGGGGAACACGCGGCCACCAGGTATTGACAGTGCTGGTGGAGATTGCCAGACCGGAGAGCTGCCAGGCCTTGCCCCGGAACTGGTCAAGGCCGCCGCCTCCAGAAAGCGAGGTGGGCAGGGTCACATACTCCTTCATGATGCGCTCCCAGTGCGCCCCGTCGGTCCAGCGCCACAGGCTCAATCCAGCCTCAGGCTGAGGGCCGCTGCCTGTGGGGATATTATCTGCATCCCAGTAACTGAAAGTGGACACGTACATGAGCTTATCGGTTTCGAATGTTGGCGAGACCTCCTCGGCATGCGCTTCCGCCAGGCACCAGCTGGTGCCCTGCACCAGAACATTATCATTATTCACAAATCCCGGTATATCCTCGCTGACGGCGATGTCATCCAGCAGGCCCACGCCGTTGAATACGTTCCTGCCGCCAAAGCCTTCCACCATCACGTGCACGCCGCCGTAGGTGAAGCCGTCACCGCCGCCGGCAGCCATTACGGTGCCGCTCATATCGGTAACGAACGTCGGCCACCGCCCTGAGGGCGGCTTGAAGGAAGGCGTCCAGGCGGGCCACAGCGTGGCCTGTATGCCCTTGATCACCTGCGCCTGGCCAGTTCCAGTGTTTGGTAAGGCACCTATGGGAAGCTCGCAGCCGACGTAAACCGCGCCGGAGGCCGCTGGCCCCTGCACCATGATATCGGAGATGCGCGGCGCGCCAAGCATGGTGGCCGTGGCCCGGGAGGGCCCGGTCACGGTAGCCAGCCCCTGGATGCGCCACACGTCGTTAGAGAGGCCGGAGCCGTCAATGCCGACGAAAATGTAGTTGTTAACCACCTGGGTGAAGTCGTCGCCCACCGCCATGCAGGCCGCCCAGGCATAATCTGGCATGGCAATACGGGCGGTGGTCGGCGAGTCAACGTCGCCGCCCCAGGTCCCGTCGAAGTGGTCCCAGTAGCACACGTAGATACCGGGGAGTGAAGCTGCCGGGTCACCAGGCAGGATGTCGTTCACCACCGCCATGAAGGTGCCGTCCTCGGTGTAGGTCGGCGAGGCCAGCACGGCGATGACGTCCAGCCCATTGCCTGCCGGCATGGAGCCGGGGAAGGGGGCCGGTGGCAGCGCGTTGGCTACCATCTGGTCCTTCCAGTCGCGGTCGTTATCCTCGTTCCAGGTCCACACCCCCTCGCCCCTCGGGACTGCGGGCGTGCTTATCCCTAGGCTGGATGTGCCCACGATGGCCATATAGGTGCCCGGGGCGTTGATGTTCTCGGCTACGTCCAGGCAGGTGATGGTGCCGCCGGCAATCAGCGTAACCGAAGGGTTCCGCGGGGTGACGCGGGTGAAGCTGGAGCCGCCGTCTGTGGAGCGGTACAGGTTGCCCTCTTGTGGTCCACCCACGTAGCCGCTGCCTGGTGATAGATAGCGCGTGCCGGTAGCGATGAAGATCACGTCCTTGCCGGAGTTGCCCTCAACATAGCCCGGCTGCGGCACCACCGCTATCGGTGCGCCTTCATCGGATGCCGGCTGGTGCCACATCAGCGTCCACTCATAACCGCCGTCGGTGGACTTGAACAGCGCCACATCCGACCAGGCGGGGAACACCGCCCAGCGCAGGCCATCCCACATCACGCTACCTGATATCAGGTCGATGGGACCGCTGGTGTCCTCCACCAGGGCGAACAGCGTGCCGTCGTCGGCCGCCGTTAAATCCCAGATATCGGTGTTGGGGGCCATCTGCCAGTGCAGGGTGGTGGGCAGGTCATGCCGCACCCAGGAGTTCAGGCCTCCCGACTGGGCGCTGGCTTCTTTCTCCGCCGGCGCCACTACGGCCACCGCGCTGAGGGCCAGCGACAGCACCACGAACACCATCAGCATACTGGATAATCTTCTTCTCATCTCTCGCTCCTTGTTCTGTATGTAATCGCCATCAGCATAAACAAATCAAACTTACCCGAACATTATCTTTATTTTCGACAATAATCTGTGCAGAACCACCTGCTGGGACTGCTATAAGGAGTTGAGGATGTTGGTGTCTCTGAGCCTAAAACAGAATCAGATGTCGGGATGGGGCCGGGCGAAATACATATGCAGCAGACCTTCAGAGAGATGGAGTAGGCATTAGCGGCAGCGGCCGCCTCTGAGCCTTGAGCGGCGGGCACGTTATGCCGCATCCACTTGGCAGGGCCATCGGGCGCGGTCCCACCGTCCTGCGCACCGGCGCCCGGGGCCAGCATTGCCACCAGGCTCAGCACCAGCGCCAGCGCCAGCAGTGACATCAGTAAAATAGTGAACCTTCCCTTCATCTCTCGCTCCTTGTTCTGTATATATTCGCCATCAGCATAATCAAATAAAACTTACGTAGCCATTAAGGGTTATTATTCCCATAACGGCCCATGCAGAACCACCTGCTGGGACTACTATAAGGCGTTGACGATGTTGCCGACTCAGAGCCTATCTCAGTATCCGGTGATGGGATGGAACCGGGCAACACCGTTATGCAGCAGGTCTTCGACATACCGTCCACTGGTATGGCATAGGTAGTCGCCTCCACGTCTTTTGCTGCGGGGATGTTATGCCGCATCCACTTGGCAGGGCCATCGGGTGCGGTCCCGCTGCCCTGCGCGCTGGCGTCGGGGGTCAGCGCTGCTACCAAACTGACCGCTATGGCTATTGTAGCTAATACCATCACGCTCTTCGATAATATATTTCTCATGATCTCTCCTTGCACGTCATAGTTTAAGAATACAAAAAAACCCTTATAGAGGGATGCATTGTATGATTATAGCACAGCCAGCAGCCTTGTCAATCGGGATTTTACTTCTTGGGTGGCTTCAACTGGCTGCGGAGCCATTTGAGCCACTGGTCTATGCCCTGGCCGGTGGTACAGGAGACCGGGAAGATCTTCACCTTGTTGTTCAGCCCTTTAACCGCCTTCTGGTAGGCGACGCTGTCGAATTTTAGATATGGCAACAGGTCGATCTTATTCAGCAGCAGGGCATCGGCGATGGTGAACATCAGCGGATACTTGAGGGGCTTGTCATCGCCCTCGGGGATGCTGCCGATCACCACGCTCTTGTGCGCGCCGATGGCGAACTCGGCGGTGCAGATCAGGTTGCCCACGTTCTCGATGAATAGTAAATCGATATCGTCCAGGGGCAGGTTATTCAGCGCCCGCCGCACCATATTTGCGTCCAGATGGCACTCGCCGCCGGTGTTTATCTGCAGCACGGGCACGCCCTCTCTGCCGACGCGCTCGGCATCGATGCTGGAGCTGACGTCGCCCTCCACCACCCCGATCCGCGTCTTGCCCCTGAGCCCGGCTATGGTCTGCAGGATGAGGCTGGTTTTGCCAGCGCCCGGCGATGACATTATGTTTATCATGAGCACGCCTTTGCTGTCCAGCAGCTGGCGGTTCTCCTGGGCTATCTGGTCGTTGGCGCTCAGTATATCTTTAAGCACCTTTATTTCCATGTCAGTCCACCTCAATGCTTTCTACGAACAGCTCGGTGCCGCCGACGAGCTGAATGTTGTTTCCCCTGCATGATGGACAGACCCAGTCCATCTCCTTTATCTCGAATTCATGTTTGCAATCGCGACACCGCCCGGTGGTGGGCACCCGCTTGAACGTCAGCTCGGCGCCCTCCATTACCGTTCCCACGCTCATCTGGTCGAAGTAGAACTGCACGCTCTCGCCGACGAACCCGGTCATCTCACCGACGACCAGGTTTATCCTGCCCACCTTGGCGGCTTTGACCTTTTCAGCGTGTTCCTTGACCAGCCCGATCATGGCCTGAGTGATGGCTAGCTCGTGCACGTTAACATATCCTTGGCAGGGGGTCTCCGACTAACATATCCACGATGCGGGACGAGCCGATTCGCGTCTGCATTACCACGCGGCCGGGGTTTCCCGTCCTCACCTCGCCTATTATACACGCCTGTCTGCCGTAGGGGTTAGCGCGCATGGCTTTGAGCACCTTGTCGGCATCCTCCGCGGGGACTATGGCTACCAGCTTCCCTTCATTAGCGATATACAGCGGGTCGAGGCCCAGCATTTCGCAGGCGGCGTGCACCTCTTCCCGCACTGGTATGGCCTCCTCCTCGATCCTTATGCTGACCTGCGATTGCTGCGCCAGCTCGTTCAGTGTGGTCGCCAGGCCTCCCCGTGTCGGGTCGCGCAAGCTGTGGATATCGGGGCACACTTCTAGCATATCGGCGACGAGGCGATTCAATGGCGCGCAATCGCTCTTGAGTTTGGTGGAGAAGTCCAGCCCCTCCCGCTGGCTGAGCACGGCGATGCCGTGATCGCCGATGGTCCCGCTCAGGATTATCCTGTCTCCCGGTTGCGCATTATTGCCGGAGATATCGACTCCCGGTGGCACCATGCCGATACCGGCAGTGTTTATGAACAGCTTGTCGGCGCTGCCGCGGTTCACCACCTTGGTGTCGCCGGTGGCGATGACCACGTTGGCCTTGCTGGCGGCCTTCACTATCGATGCCACGATTCGCTCGAGGTCTCTGAACGGCAGGCCTTCCTCGATTATGAGTGCCAGGCTGAGGTAGAGCGGTTTGGCCCCGGACATCGACAGGTCGTTCACCGTGCCGCATACTGCCAGCTTGCCGATGTCGCCGCCGGGGAAAAATATCGGGCTCACCACATAGCTGTCGGTGGTGAAGGCCAGCCTGCCGTTGAAGTCGGCGACGGCCGAGTCGTCCAGCCTGGCCAGCATGGGATTGTCTAAGGCGGTGACGAAGACACGGTTCACCAGCTCATGGGCGATCTTGCCGCCGCTGCCGTGCGCCAGCAGTATCTTATCTTCCTGTTTAGCCATCGGCATCTCTTGCGTAATTGTAATAGGCAGCGCAACTGCCCTCCGAGGAGACCATGCAGGGACCGACGGGATATTGCGGGGTGCAGGCTTTGCCAAAAAGTTTACAGTCGAGCGGTGTCTTTACCCCGCGCAGGACCTCGCCGCAGATGCAGCCCTTGGGTTCGTATGTTTCTCCTGGCTCGATGGCGAAGGCGCGCTCCGCATCGAATTGTCTGTAGTCATCCCTGATCCTGAGCCCGCTGCCCGGCACCTCTCCGACGCCGCGCCAGCTGGCAGTCGCCGGCTGGAACACCTGCCGCATCAGCTTCAGGGCCTCCTTGTTGCCCTGGGGCTGCACTCCCCGGCGGTAGGCGATCTCCACCTCGCAGCGCTCGCTCTCGACCTGCTCCACCAGCATTGCCACGCACTGCAGTATATCCACTGGCTCAAAGCCGGAGACGACGCAGGGTATGCCGTAATCTTTGGCGATGAACTGCCACGCCGTGGAACCGGTGATGACGCTCACGTGGCCGGGACACACCAGGCCATCGAGCTTGATCTCGCCCGAATCCAGTATCGCCCGTATCACCGGGGGGCACAGCTTGAGCATGGATATGACGTAGTAGTTCTTTATCCCCTGCTGCTGCGCCTGCAATATGGAGGCGGCGATGGTCGGGGCGGTGGTCTCAAATCCAATGCCGAGGAAAACTACGGGCCTGTCCTGGTTTTCGCGGGCCATCTTTATGGCGTCCAGCGCTGAGTACACCATGCGCACGTCGGCGCCGTCTGCCTTGGCTTGCTGCAGGCTGGAGCGGCTGCCGGGCACTTTGAGCATGTCGCCGAAGGTGGCGATTATAGCTTGCGGTATTTTAGCCAGGGCAATGGCTTTATCCAGGTCTGCGTTGGAGGTGACGCACACAGGGCAGCCGGGGCCGGATACCATCTCGATGTTTGGCGGCAAAAGCTGGCGTATGCCGTATCTGAAGATGGTTACCGTATGCCCGCCGCAGAACTCCATGAAGCGCACCGGGGTTCGGGAGCGATGTTGAATCTGGGAGACCAGCCCCTGCGCCAGGTCGGAGCGCCGGAATTCGTCGATATATTTCACTCGTCATCCCCGGCAAACGCTGCTATCTCTTCGAGGAGCTTCAGGGTCTCCTCGGCCTCTGCCTGGTCCAGCACGTTTATGGCATAGCCGGTGTGGACCAGCACGTAGTCACCCACCCTGGCTTCCGGCGTGAGCCACAGGCTGATGCGGCGCGAGATACCCCCTATCTCGGCCTCAGCCTCATTGCCCTCGATGGACTTGATTTGTACCGGAACAGCTAGACACATTTTGGCGATTCTCGACTTTCTGAGTCAGTGCGACTAAGCTATTATACCAGTTTAAAATTGGCGACTACAGCCTGCCCCAGCGAGATGCCGCCGTCGTTGGTGGGTACCATGTGATGGATGAGCACTTTGAGGCCCTCTTGTTCTAGGGCAACTACGGTTAACCTTAATAGCAGGCGGTTCTGGAACACCCCGCCGCTGAGTGCCACCTGCGATATCCCGGTGTCCTTGGAGATGGCTTTACACATCTCTGCGATTATACGTGCCATGGTGTGGTGGAACCTGAGCGATATGATCGGGGTGGGTATGCGGTCCCTTACGTCTTGCACCACGGCAGCTAGGAGCTCCTTCAGCTCGATGATGCGCATGTTTTCACGCTCGACTATCGAGAAGGGGTATGGTTCTGCGCTGGGCGCGTCATCTGCAGCCAGCATCTCCAGATCGATGGCGGCTTGCGCCTCGTAGTCCGTTTCCCAGCGCACGCCGGCTATGGCGGAGACGGCGTCGAACAGGCGGCCGGCGCTGGAGGTCGGCGGGCAGTTTACCCCCCGCGCCAGCTGTTGCTTCAGCAGGTCGGGCTCGACGGGATGCAGTTTGCTCAGGGGCAGGCCTTCCAGCGGGAAGTCTTCCCCGAGCAGCGTCCAGATGTAGCTAAGCGCCATTCGATAAGGCTTCTTGATCGCCGCCTCCCCACCAAGGAGCGGTGCGTATTCCAGGTGTCCCACCCGGTGGAAACGGCCAGGGTTGACCACGAGGAACTCGCCTCCCCACAGCGTGCCATCGGAGCCGTATCCCGTGCCGTCGAAGGCAACGCCGATCACGGGCCCCTCCGCCCTGTTGTCCGCCATGCAGCTTACGATGTGGGCGTGGTGGTGCTGCACCGGGACCAGGGCTATCCCCCGCTCCATCCCCACCCGCAGGGCATATTTCGTAGCCAGGTATTCTGGATGCAGGTCATAGGCGATGGCTTCAGGTCGTATGCGGAACAGCTTCTTATACAGCGCGATGGTGTTTATGAAATGCTCCAGCGTCTCCTCATTCTCCATGTCGCCGATGTGCTGGCTGACGAAGGCATGTTTATCTTTAGTGAGGCAGAAGGTGTTCTTCAGCTCCGCGCCGCAGGCGAGGATCTGCCTTGACTTGAAGGTCAGGGTGATGGGATACGGGGCATAGCCCCGCGCCCGCCTGAGCACCTGGGGCGTGCCCTCGACCATGCAAACGCTGTCGTCGTATCGAGCATAGATATCGCGGTCGTGGAGCAGGAAATAATCGGCTATGCCGCTGAGCCGGCGCAGCGCCTCATCGTTATCTTTGGCGATGGGCTCCTCGCTGAGGTTGCCGCTGGTCATCACCAGCGGTATTCCGGCCTCCCGCAGCAGCAGGTGGTGCAGTGGGGTGTAGGGCAGCATGGCACCCAGGTAGTTGAGATTAGGGCCTATTGCTGGCGAGATGTGGGAGGAGGCTGGTTGCCATTTGAGCAGCACGATGGGGCGTTCCGGGGAGCTGAGCAGGTCGCGCTCCTCAGGTGAGATCGCGCAGTGCTGTTCGACATTTTCCATAGTGGCGAGCATCACGGCGAGGGGCTTGGAGGGGCGCCGTTTGCGCTGTCGCAGGGTGTTTATCGCCTCGTTACTGGTGGCGTCGCAGGCGAGCTGAAAGCCGCCGAGGCCGCGCAGTGCCAGGATGTTGCCGCTCCTGAGCAACCCGCTGGCGGTCTCGATGGCGTTGCTGCAGATGACCGGCCTGCCGTTTTTGTCCACCAGCGACAGTTGGGGTCCACACTCCGGGCAGGCGTTGGGCTGGGCGTGGAAGCGGCGGTTCAGCGGGTTGTCGTACTCCCGCTGGCATAGGGAGCACATGCGGAAGGCTCGCATGGTGGTCTTGGGGCGGTCGTAGGGGATGTCCTCGATGATGGTGAACCGCGGGCCGCAGTTGGTGCAGTTGGTGAACGGGTAACGGTAGCGTCGGTCGTCGGGATCGAAAATCTCCTGTCGGCATTCCTCGCAGGTGGCGATATCGGGCGATACCAGCTGGTATTTGCCTTCCTGGCTCAGGCTTTGGTGTATCTCGAATTCGGTATATCCCTGGGGGGCGCATGTCGAAGCCTTGATAGCTTCAATGCGAGCCAGGGGTGGCGCTTTGGTTTTGAGGTCGTTAACGAATCGGTCTATGCTGGCAGCGGGGCCCTCGACTACGATCTCAACGTTTCCCGAGGTGTTGCGCACCCAGCCGCTCAGGTTGTGCTCGCGGGCTAGTCGGTAGACAAAGGGCCTGAAGCCGACCCCCTGCACGACCCCCTGCACACGTATTCTGGCCGCTTTGCCTGCATTTGTGAGCACCATTGGGGTTCCCCCCTGAAATCGCTACGGCGATATCTTGGCGGGCCTTTTGACCACGCCATAGTTCTTGGGGGGCTGGATCACCTCTAAGTTTTGTAGTTTCCCGAGCCTGCCGAGACGCTCTATGATTAACGCCCAGGCACAGTCCCTGTCCTGCCCGATCTCGCATTTGCCGTTTTGTGATCCGCCACAGGGGCCGTTGAGCAAGCTCTTGGCGCATCTGGAAATCGGGCAGATGCCGCCGGTCAGTCCCAGGATGCAATCGCCGCAGGCGGCACACCTCTCTTCTATGTTTCCCTCTTCGCGTTCCTCTGCGCCAAGGAAGACGGTATTCTGAGC
>Ga0315289_10014032_pt1 | contig 11203 bp, 13 predicted proteins | sample YL17G11_40_MG_FD_203452 | JGI IMG/M metagenome (GOLD analysis project Ga0315289, IMG submission 203452) | Sediment microbial communities from Yellowstone Lake, YNP, Wyoming, USA - YL17G11_40 | ecosystem: Environmental > Aquatic > Freshwater > Lake > Sediment | place: USA: Wyoming | collected... | reverse complement strand
TCGTCTGGTTTTGTGTATTTCATAATAACGCTATTTCTTTTTTAAGTTTTTCTAACTCAATTCTTTTTAATTCTCGGTTATTTGCCTTGATTATACTAATTAAAATTCTACAATCTAATATTTTAGGTAATTCTATGAAATTTACCACGTCCATTTGAAGCAATTCTTCATCTATTCCACAAAAAGAGAATTGATATTCGCCATCAATTTCTATTTTTGCTCCATTTTCAACGAAGGTTTTCACTTCAAAATCTCCATTTTCAATCTTGCTAACAAAATAATTCTGTATTTCTTTAATTTTCTCTTTCATAATTTCTAATTTTCTGTAAATGTACAAAACTTTTCTATATAAATAGCAAAGTTTTACTTAATCAATAATGATTCTAAATAGCGTTTTATTTCAGATTTGCAAATTTTCATCAAAGCCTCATGATTGTCTTTTGGAACATTAATATAAATAGCTTTTGTTTCTTGTAGTTTTTCCCCGAAGTTTGGTAAACGTCCAGCATTTGAACGTTTACCACCGTGTTTTAGCTTCATAAATTAGAATTGAATATAGTTTATATTTTGATTATTTAAGAAAATATTTTCACCAATAAAAACCACTTGATGATTGTTTTTTCGTGCGTTAATTATTACTTTTCCCTTAAAAACATTAATTGAAACGACTTGACTACCATCAAATAATATGTCATTCTTTTTTATCAATTCGGTATTGAATTGATTGATATTTAACATTCCTTGTCTTAATTCTGCTTTTTGAGTTCTTAAATTTTTCATAATTTTAATTTATTAGATTGATAAAAATGCGTTAACTGATTTTTCTGAATATGATTTTGAAAAATGTTCTTTTCTAAATGGGTTTCCCGAAGTGTTCAACCATTTTCCAAACTCAACGATTCTTTTTTGTAATTTTATTGGAGCTAAAACGTCTGCTGATGCTTCTTTGTTTGCTGTTTTTTTCGCTTTGCTTTCGTCTGCTTTTTGGTCTTTTTTTACTTCTTCAGTTAAGAAGAATTTTTTCCATTCATTTTGAACCTCTTTATTTCCTGCTAAAATTTGCGTCACAATTGCATTATGAAAGTCCATTCTTTCATTTGCTGTATTATACCCAACTACTGAAACATCATAGTCAGCAAGTGTATGAATTCTAACCATTCTTTTATATCCGTATTTTGCGTTTTCGATTTGTTTTGCTGTGTATGTCATAATTTTAATTTTTAATTCTTTAGCTTCATTGCTACCTTACAAAGATACGACAATAATTTGAATTAGCAAGTTTTTTCAAGATTATTTTCACTTTTTTTTATTATCAATAATGATTCTAAATAGCAGTCAAATAAGATTCACCAATAAAATCAAGCGTTTAGCTATAAAAATGCGATGTTTTCCGTTTTGCAGTCAAATAAAAAAGCCTATCAAATTAATGATAGGCTTTGCTACAAAGAAATTCTTTGTAAATGTATTTAACTTGGAGGTCTAATACTTTTACAAATGTACAAAACATTATTTTAATGTACCAAACTTTACAAGTATTTTAGAATGATTCTAAATAAAAAGCCACTCCGAAAAGTGGCTCAATGTACCTAGCAAAAATTAAATTATGAACTGCAAATGTACTAAATTATTTCAATCTAATACTTTTGGATGAACAAAAATACATTTTATTGCGTGTAAATTTCTTTTTCTGTTCATTACCTCGCCCCCGTTTGATTGATTAGTTAATGAAGTGTTACCCTCGATTGTGTACGCTTCTCCCATATCTTTATCTCTCCATCCGTTGAACATTGCTACATGATCAAATCTACCATCTTTATTCCAATCGAAAAAAATTAAATCTCCCACTTTCAAATTTTCCATGAAAATAATTTCCTTTGATTCTTTAAAATGATTAACTGCAGTTTGACACCCTGCCATTCCTTTTTTATAACCAATATTAGGTAAAGGAAATCCAGCTTGTGAATAGCACCATGAAACGAATATAGCACACCATGCAACGCCATCAAATCCAAACCATTTACCATATTTTGTTTTATTGCTATTTGTCGGGCTTTCTTTTGTTCCAACTTCTTTAAATGCAATATTTACTACTTTCTGTCCTTTATTTTCCATTATTTAAGCCTTTTAATGATAAATTCAATACCTTGCTCGATTCGATTTTGTTTGCTTTGTTGACAATCTCTAATTTGAATTTCTAAATTTTCAACTCTTTTTATAGTGTAATCGTTTTGCTTTGAATAAGCACCCCAAAGAACCCAAACAATAACTCCTAATACGCTACCTTTTACCCCATCAGCAACAAAACGTTCAATTCTTATTTTCTTAACCTCTTGCTCGCTCATTTCTCAACTGTTAGCTTGGATACACTTGCGCCAATAACTCCAGCGGTAACAAAATAACCACTTAACGCAATTACTCCGGCTGGTAGTGCAATAGGTGCTATTAATAACGCCCCCCCAATTGCGCCCAAAGTGATACAAAAATTAGTTATTCTCTTGAATAATCTAGGGCTTTTTGTTTTGATTCTATCTTTAATTTTCATGATTAACAAGTTTTTAAAATGAAATTATAGTTTTTTACAGAAAATTCGCCTATTAATTTAGGTGAAAAATCTTCTGCATTTAAAATTTGATGTAATTTTGCGGTCAATTCAAATAAAGTTAGTCGTATGTGAATAAATACTATCGGTTGCTTTTTGAATAGTTTGAGAAAGTTCAGAAGTTCCGATACAAAGACCTACATCCCCCGTTTTGATTAAATAAATATCAATTGCTTTCATACTTCCATTATTATGCTGAAATTATCAAAAATGTCTTGTAAGGTAACGAGCGCAACCCCATCGATTGAATCAACAATTACATTAATAGGCATTCCGTTAGCGTTTATAATTGTAGTTGGTGCTACTAAAAAATCTTTTATTCCCTCAATTTCAATACAAATATAAGTGCTATCCTTTGAAAAATAAACGCCTGTAATTTCATTTCTTTTTTTTCGTACTAAAGGGCTTCCTATAGCATTTAAGTATGTTGCACCGCTTTCTATTTTAAACGTCTTAGCGGTTGTTGTAATTATGATATTTGCCATTATAAAACGGTATTAAATTGGATTAAATCAAAACCACCTACAATTACTTGACCCGTGTTAGATGTTGTTGACGTTATTCTTAATGTTATGTCGGTCAATGCGGGTATTTTTAAAAGTACAGTATGATCGAGGTAATTATTTGTATTACTAAAACTTCCATTACGTCTTAAACGTGGGCTTTTAGTTGTTTCTCGAATCCATAATGCATGCTGAACTGCCATTGATGTAGTTGTGTTAACTCCAGCAAAAACTGACTTAACAAAAGCTGTTGAACCAAAAGGAACAGTATAGGCGCTAACATAAGTCTGATTAGTTCCAACAGGCATTTGAAAGAAAATATTAGCCGTTGTAACATTATGTTGACAAGTAATTGTACCTACATTAAAAGTTAGTCCAGCATTTGAATAACTTGCTGAATGAACCCTCCAAGCACTTACTCCAAGTACTGGCGTTGTACCATTTAATGTAATGGTTGCCGTTTGATAAGATGTACTTGTATTTGATGCTAAATACATATAAGTTACCACTCCTGTATCACTTGCCGAACTTGAACTGAAACGTAACACTTCGGGCGCACCTAATGGAAAACCAGCATAAACAGCTGAACCATTCCATATATCTTCAGGAACTGATGCACTTGTAACATTTGGATTTCTTCCAGATTTTTGAATCTGTGACACTCCACTCACATAACCTTTTGCTATTTGTAAATAATCGAGTGCTAATAATTCTGTTATTTTTGCTGTTTCCGTAACTTGATTCGCACTCGTTGCATAATCGTTACTATCCAAACTTTCAAGCCATGTATTAGAGTCTAATATTTTATCCGAAATAACGTCTTGTTTTGTAGAAATTGTATCTAAGGTAACATTTGAAGTGTCTAATTTTGCTAATTGTAATAATTGATTTGAAGCACTTGCATCACCGCCCCCACTAACTGGAATACCCGTATTATTTTGGTAAAATGTTTCAAATGAAGCACTAGAATAAGGTGTACCGCTTTCGTCTTGAATGTCGGCAATTGGTAACATATTATTAGCGTTAAAGGTTGGCAACCCTTGAAAATAATAATCTGTTGATGTTGTTAATTGCTTAGTTATTAGTACGTCGTTTACGTGTGCTTCATAATCAACATTATTATCATTATTGACAACATGAAATACAGACCCTTTTGTATATACTTTAAAACTCATTTTTAATAGAATGACCGTGAATTACTTATTTTATCTCCAAATTTACTAATTATTTTTATATATTTAGAATTTTCAAAATATTCTGGCTCTGAATTTTCTAAAAATATACAATTTTTTAGTATAAAAGCATCGTGATTACTGAAACAATTATCTGTAATAAAAATATTATTTTCACTCAAAAAATGTAAATCGTATAATTTTTTAGAGAAAACACTTGAAATTGCACCACTCGTAAAAGTATATTTGTTAATATTTTCACGTGTTACTTTATTGTTTATTCGTGAATTGTAAATTACATTATCAACTTCAGTTCCTGGGTTTCTTTCGCCAAAATATCCATTAACATTTATCGAATCAACAATATTTGAATTTGTAAAGTCGATTCCCTCAATACTTTGATTTGAATTAAAAACGGATCTAAAATTTACAAGTCCTTCAACTAAATCTCTTGAATATTCTTTTAGGTCATAAAAACCCCATGTTTCAATAGTTGTGCTAAATGCTGTTTGTGTTTCGATAACTAATTGATAGCATCCTGCACCGAATGTATTTAAAATATCTGCCCAAATTATTCTAGCATATTCTGCGTTTGATTGACTTGGAAAAACTTGACCACCCGTAACCGCTAAAAAAGCCCCATTTTGCCAAATCTGAAAAACAACTAAATCTGTAACATCATTTTTTAGTTTCCAAAAACAAGTAATATCGTTTTTTTGCTCCTCTGTAAATACCGTTTCTGCAAAAACTTTTTGAGTATAATCACAACAATCTAAATTTGATTGAATAGGTGCAATTGTTGTTTCAATTATCTTTTTTACATTCCATTTACTTCGTACTTGTTCAATATCTGTTACGAAATTCACGTATTTAAAACTAATTTTATTTAGAACATTTGGTAATTTTGTTGTATCAACAAGCATTTCAAAAGTTTGCTGAAAAGCACTAATAAAAGTTTTCTTTAATCCACTTTGACCCGCTAATGGCAAAAATGGACTATTTGTATTATTGTCATGTGCGTAATTTGTAGAACACACCCATCGAGGAGAATTTTCAAACGGTTCAATTGTCATTTGACCCCAAATTTTGGCATTAATTGTAGTGTTGATATTATCAACTGTTACTTTAACTCGCATAATTTGACCATCAATTAATGCGCTTTTTTGCTCCCCTGTTGAATTTATAAAGTACTCAATTGCTGTTGTACCATTCCATTCTTGGTTGGTATCTGTGTGTATTTCGTCATAATCGTAAACGTGCTTAATTGGTGCGTAATGTTCAAATATTTCTGTCGTTGCATCAATTGTCGTTTTCACAAAAATTTGATAACCTAAATCCATGTAATTAAGATAGTTTTGATTTCTATCTTCATCAAAGATTAAAAAAGCATTTATCTGTGGTAGCCAATATCTCCAATTTATTAAAAATGGAAATTTTATAAATATTCCAAAGTCGCTTATTGTGTCAACTGGTGCGCCTTTTCGACCAAAATAAGCATTTTGAAATTGCAATGCAGTTGATGGCATATTATCGCTTTTCCCTTGAAAAATATTACATGAAAAAGGTAAAGTGCCATTTATCATAGGAAATGGCGTTAAATCAAAAAAGAAGTTTTCTAAATCAAAGCTATTTGTTAAATCTGCAATTTCGGCAACCATCAATTGAATAGTGCAAGATTTATAAGTTAAGAATTTTGGAACTAATGCGCTTATTTCCATTTGTAAATTATCCTCAATAGAACAAATCGCACCATCTGACAATAATTGTGCTGGATAAGTTTGCGTTAACTTATCGGTTTTAAACATACAATAATCCCCATCAATCGTATCAATAAATTCAGTTGGTATAATTGCAGATTTTTCCATATTAAGAAAATCAATCATATGATTAATATTCCCCACCTTAAACCAAATTATTATATTTCTATCATTTACGCTCCTAGAATCCATGAAGTCAACAAATGCGCTATTTGTATTTCTTACTGTGAAATTTACTGTATGTGTTGTGCCTACGTAACTAAGTGAATTGATTTCGATTTCCCATTGTGCCCCTAGTGTTGGATTAGGTAGACTTGCATAAATACCAACCGCTAATGCACCAGTCATTTCAATTAACATACAATTGTCCGACTGTGAAAATTGATTATTTTTATAGTAATTTTCATCAATTGGTCGATAAATTCCACCAACTCCAATAACTGAACTTGTGCTATCAAAAACGATCGTACCCGTTTTTTCATCATCGTAAAGTAATGGGAACATATCCGTTAAACTTGTAAATGTAGAATCTGTAGCTTGATTTAAAAAAGGTTGATTAAACCAAGCTGTATTACTATTTCCAAAATTCCAAGCCACAACAGTAGGGTGTTCAACTCCACCCACTGCAGAATAACGTTCAACATCAAAATACAATTTACCAAAACTTGAATCTGCTGAGTTAAATAATTGCTGATCTAATGCGCCCAATTGTATTAAAATAACAGTTATTTGATATTCTTTTGTCCATACATTAAAATCTGATAATCTTTCAATATAAACCCGACAAGTGAAGCCCCCCGATTTCATACCTACTTGATCCATATATCCAATTACTCCAACTCCTGCAACACCAATATTTAATGATTGGAATCTTAATTGTGTACCATCTATAATCGAATTCCTCAAAGGATTAACAATATTAGGAAAATTTCCTTCAATTGTACTTGCTACTTTGTCAAAATAGTTCTGTGAATTTGATTTTGTAAAACCTAAATTAAAATATAAATCTTGTTCATCATTTTGAGTTGTTTCGCAGTAAATTTCCATTGTATATAGAACCCCATCCCATACCTGATTCCAAATTGAAGCAACTCCGCTAATATCATCAAATTCAACTATATTAGTTAAATAGTCAATATCTACAATTAAAGTGTTAATTGTTGTCGTTACGCTTGAGTTATCTGTTGAATTAATTACTAATTTCATACCAACAGCAAAGCCGTTCAAACTTTCGTAAGAAGGAAATTTTAATTTTGTTGTCGTTGGACTTTGTAGAACTATTGGATTTTGATTATTCGTTAAGAAATAAACACTTTCGTATAAATTAAATATAAATTGATTGCTATCTCCAGCATTTGCTTTATAGAAATTTGTTGAACCCCCGAAATTATCAGTTGCAACTATTGAACCTGGTTTTATTTTGATTGCCATTTTTGTATCTCTTTTAATAATTCTTGTTGCCCTTCGCTTAATTGCTTGGTCAATTTATCTGCTTCATCTTGACATTTTGCCCGTTGCTCTGGACTTAGTTTTGACATTTCTAAATTGATAGTCTTTTTTAGTTCTTCAAATTGCTCAATAATATTCATAGCTATTCATTTACCACAAATGTAATAATTTTTCCATTAGCATAGTTATAAGGCTCTCTATATTCTATAATTGATTTTGAATCTTCTGAAATATAATCAACGTCTATAACTTCACATCTTACACCGCTAACATTTACCCAATTGGTATTAAATAGTTGCGCAAACTCCTCTAAATTCATTATAAAAGGCACGTTTTTAAATATCTTAAATCCGTTATTTTCAATCTTTGTGTCTTGGTGGTAAAGTTGATAAATGCGAGGTGCTGAAATATAATTTAAATAATTACTTGGTTGTTTTCCGTCACTTTCAACCCATAACATTTTGCTATTTCCGTAGAATTGTTGTGAAATAGTTAAGATGTTTAATCTATCATTTATTGTTTGAACTCCATTCGTACCCACCAAAGTATCAATTACAGTAAAAAATTCTAGTGCTAAAGTTTCAGTTCTTGTAAATTGAGTTTTAGGAGTACCCATTGAAAAAGGTATGTTAATAGGCTCATATCCTTTAATTAGGTTTAATTCGGGTGCAATTACGTTAGTGTTTTTCGCTCCATATTCTGCATCATTTGGCTCAAAATTATCACTTGTAAACGCATCCGATTGGTCTACTTGGTATTGCACAACATACCTACTAAACGCTTCATCGGTATTTAGCGAGTATTCATTTTCCCTACTTTCTTGCAAATTCATTGCAGGAGTTAAGTTTAAAACCGCAGTATCTTGATAGAAATCTCGCCTTTCGATTTGAACAACCCCATTATTTACCTTAGTTCTTGCGTTAAATGTTAGTTCGATTGCATTTATTAAGCTGTCAAGTGTTGGTGTTGTATCTTGTGCCGTTGGATAACCATTTGTAAAAGATTGGTCTAAATCATTTTGTAAAAACTGAAATATACTTTTTTTATCTTTTCGTAATGGAACGGGCAAAATAGTCAACTTATCCAAAGAAGCTAATAAATTAGATTGTAGTGTAAATCCTAAATGTTGACATCCTTTACTAATCAATTCATTTACCTTACAAGCATTCAAATATCTTACTTTAGGGAAAATTAGATTAAAGAAATTTTGTGATAATTTTAACAAAGCAATACCAAGCGCAATAGTGTAAGCTAATTGTGCTGCTGCTTTTATTCCTGCAGCAATAATTTGCGCACCAACTTGAACTGCTGCTATAAATTCAGCTACTAAATAAATAGCATCTCTTACACCTTGTTCAAAAGTTTGCACCATTGAAAATATAGAAATTCCTAGTAATAATTGCTGTTCAAATATGTTTTCTGGAATAACAAAAAATGGTATTTGGATTAAATTAAATTCTACAATGTTTTGTTTTGCTATATTTTCAAACGTCAAGCCCTTTGATAATTGGTAAAAATTATCTTTACCTTTTCTTCGTTTTATTTTGCATTGGATTTGCTTATTTTGGATTAGTAAATTATCAGTTAAATCAACATAAAAATCTAAACTAAATGTGCCCTCGGAAATTGTGCAAGGAATACCAACATGATAACCGTATTGAGAAGTCCAAGCGTGAATTAAAGCAACCGTTTCGTTTACAACAACCAAAGTATCAACATTTAATTCTAATTCTGAAAATTCATCGTTAGAAAAGTTAGACTTAAAGCCAATTTGCTTTAAATTCCTAACGTTTGCCGTTTGTCCGTTTATTTGAATATTAATCATTTTCGAATATTAAAAGTATCTCTAGTGGTCTTATTTCCTGTTTTTCTAGTTTCAATTATTTGCATAAAACCTTGGTAAATTTCGCCCAATCTAACATCTGACGTTGGAATGTTTTTAATTGCATTTCTTACGCCTTTCATCTCGTTTAAAAGTGCTAAATCGAATGTATTTCCCGCATGGTCTTGTTTTTTAAGATTTATTACTTTGCCCATTTTATAGGATTGTGCTAAATTTCCTAAATCATCATTTGAAATGCCTTTCATTTTTTGGTTATTTTCCTCGTTTACTACCCTCTCATTTGGGTGCAAAATAGCATGAAATCCACCCATTCCATCAACTCCTTTTCCTTGTGGGCCAGTATCTTCAATTCCATCTTTATAGCTTGGTAATAGGCTTAAAAGTAATTTCAACGATTGAATATCTGTAACAGTTTGTAATAATGCTTGTTTCGGATCTCCAGTTTTTTCTAAATTAGTGCCGTAAATGTCGTACGCTTGTTCTAGTGCCTTTAAATTCTCGATTCGTTTTTGCTCCTTAATTTTTTCGTTATTAGCTTTTTGCGTAATTTGTTGTTGCACCACTAAAGATTGTTGAGCCGTAATATTTCCGTTTATTGCGAGTTGCTCTAAAATTTCACTTTGTTTTTCACTTGCTGAAATTTCCTTATCAATTTGCGCTATTTTCTTTTCAGATTGTTTAATGAAATAATCAAGTGACAAATCTACAAATTCTTTCATTGTTTGGAAACGCTCCATTAACGATTCCTTTTCAATTTCTTGAATCTTTAATTGTGCTTCTTTCTCTAATACTTCACGTTGTGTATTTGAAAGCTCTATATTTTCCAATTCAGCGTCCAATTCCTCCATTATTTGGTTAATCTTTGCCCTTCTTATTGCCTTTTGATTTTTACTCAATTCAGCATCTAAAACGTGTATTTGTGCAATTGCTCTTTTTCTGTTTCTTACATCTTCATCAGCTTTTTCAATATCTGCAAATTGTAACTCTGGTTTTTTCCAATCCTCTAAACTTAATTCTTTTCTAGTTTTTAAATATTCTCGGTATGCTTTTTCTGTATCTGAAACTGCATCTTTATGGTCTTTTAAAACTTTAGTAGATTTTTCAGTATTAGTAGTTGCTATTTTAGTTTGAGTATCTAAATCTGTTGAAAACAAAATCATTTCTTTAATAATCGTATTTTCTTCTGCAATTACATTTTTTTGAATATTTAAACGTTCAGTTAATCGTCTAAATCTTAGTGGGCTAGTCCATTGACTTGTTAAACTTAATTCTTTTTCAATTTGTTTTATTCGTTCTTTTGCAATATCTTTATTTTCATTTGATGTTTGAATTTCAAATTTAATTCTTTCTTTTGCTTGTTCCTTTGATTTTGTACCTAAATCAATTTCGTTATTTAATTTATTCACAATGTCGGAACCGAATTTTTGACCATTTTTAACGGCTTTATTGAAATTTTCTTGTGCCGTCCTTGCTTGGTCTATTCCCGTTGCCATTTCATAAAATCCCCATGTTGCTTCCAAAACTTGTTCTATTAATATTGCAATACCAATATTTTTTATTGTGCTTCCAAATTTTGATGCGCTTTTTTCTGCATCAGTTAAAGCCGTTGCGTTTTCAGCAATTGTACCTCTAAATTTAATCCAATTACGAATTATTTGGTCTTTTAAATTAAGTGCCAACATTACACCCTTATAAGTAATATAAGTCTTAATTACAAGCCCTAAAACGCTAACAATTGAATCTAAATTCTTTGCTAAAAACGATATAGCACCCGCAATTGCTTTGGTTGCTTTTCCACCCTCATTTGCTTCGTTTACATAAAGTGAAATGTTTGTTTTTAAAACATTCCAAGCCCCTCCAATTGTTTCTAAATTCTTTTT
>Ga0315289_10014030_pt1 | contig 11204 bp, 10 predicted proteins | sample YL17G11_40_MG_FD_203452 | JGI IMG/M metagenome (GOLD analysis project Ga0315289, IMG submission 203452) | Sediment microbial communities from Yellowstone Lake, YNP, Wyoming, USA - YL17G11_40 | ecosystem: Environmental > Aquatic > Freshwater > Lake > Sediment | place: USA: Wyoming | collected... | reverse complement strand
CGCTCTGGCGCAGGTGCTCCCTGTGACGGGCAATGGCTTCGGCCAGTTCGACGGAGCCTGTCTCCTGGATGGCGATGGTGCGCAGGATCGGGGGTACCCATAGATTTTCAGGCAAACTGACAGGGGCCTCGAGGGTTTCAACCTTGCCATGATGGTGGCCCGAAATCAGGCTACCATGATGTTGGAAGATGCGCCGCATCGGATGCGCCAGCTCGAGCATACCGCGCAGGGCGCGCTCGGTGATTTCCACGCCCGGCTGGTCGGCCTTGTTGAGCACAATGATATCGGCAATCTCCAGGATGCCGGCCTTGATGGCCTGGATCTCATCCCCGAAGCCCGGCGTCTCGACCACCAGCGTGGTGTGCGCCAGGCGGGCGATGTCCACCTCCGCTTGTCCCGCTCCGATCGTTTCGATGAAAATGATCTCGTAGCCGGCCGCGTCGAAGACCTGCGCTAGGGCCGCAGTTGCGTGGGCCAGGCCGCCGAGCGAGCCGCGCGTGGCCATCGAGCGGATGAACACGTCCGCATCGCCGGCCAGGTCGCGCATCCGCACACGGTCGCCAAGCAGAGCGCCCCCAGTGAAGGGACTGGTCGGGTCCACGGCGACGACGGCGACGCGTTTTCCCGTCTGTTTGCGGTAGTAGAGCGCCAGTTGGTTGACAAGCGAGGATTTCCCTGTCCCAGGTGCGCCGGTCACGCCGATCAGATGCGCCTTTCCGGTGTGGGGAAAGAGGGCATCAAGAGCAGCGCGGCCTACGGGGGTGTCGTTCTCTACCTGGGTCAGCAGGCGGGAGAGCGCCAGACGGTTGCTGGAAAGGACGGCATCAACCAATTTCATCGCTCGATCCTTACACTTCACGTTTTATGTACTGCGAACACGTAGAGCAGAAAACGTAAAACACAATCATAACTTCGCCAATACAGCCTGGCGCACATCCCGCACAATATCGTCGGTAGAGGTGCCGGGACCGTAAATGCCAGCAACGCCCATCTTTTTCAAGAGCGGTACATCTTCGTCTGGGATGATGCCGCCCAGGAAAAATTTGACGTGCTCCTGACCGTTAGCCCGGAGCAGCTCGAACACACGCGGGACGAGCGCCATGTGCGCGCCGGAAAGTATGGAAAGCCCAACCGCGTCCACATCTTCCTGGAGCGCGGCCTCGGCGATCATCTCCGGGGTCTGGCGCAGGCCAGTGTAAATGACTTCCATGCCGGCATCCCGAAGGGCGCGGGCGACCACCTTGGCGCCGCGGTCGTGACCATCCAAACCGGGCTTGGCGACTAAAAAGCGGATTTTTCGTTCAGTCATGGTTCCCTCACGTGAATGAATCTTCAAATGCATTATACTATGGCTACTTGACCTGTTGCGCGTGAGGATTTAGAATCAATCTACGCTCATCTGTTCTGCATGGTACTAACTGTTGTGTACGTTTGAATGTGGTATGGGTGTGCTATACTAGAGCGTATAGGCGTCCGATGCAGAGAATTAGCCCTTCTAACTTTCGTACATCGTGGCCCGCCTGGGCTGACTTCCTGCGCCGTCTGGGGCTGGAGAACCTGGCAGCCTGGGCGTTGGAGGCTGCCAGGCCGCTGACCGTGCTCGGTGCGCAGGCATTGTACCTGGGAGCTCCGCTCCTGCATCCGGCCCTTTCAGACACCCAGGTTGGCGCGCTGGCGCACCTGCTCGAAGATGACGAAGAGATGCGGGCTTTTGTAGCTTTGCTGCGAGGGGAAGGTACAGTGTGAACTGGGTCGGATTGGCCGGCTTTGGCCTGGTCATTCTCAGCGCAATCCTGATGGCAGGACTGGTGTTTTTGCGCCGAAAGTCCACGCCGGCGTTTCGAGAGATCCCGGCGTTTGCCCGCCTGCGCAAGGCCATTGGCCTGGCGGTAGAAGAAGGCAGCCGGCTGCACATCTCGCTGGGACGCGGCGGGTTGACCACGCCGCAGAGCGCCGCCGAACTGGCCGGCCTGGAAATGCTGCGCCGCCTCTCCGAGCTGACTGCGGCTAGCGACCGGCCTCCGGTGGCGACCTCCGGCGACGGCGCGGTAACCATCCTCTCCCAGGACACGCTGCTGTCCTCCGGGCAAGCTGCCCTCTCGACCGGATATGGCGCTACCGCCGCACGCCTGACCGGCTTGACCCCCTTCTCCTACGCGGCCGGCGCGCTGCCGGTGATGCATGATGAAAACCCCTCAGCTAATGTGCTGATGGGGAACTTCGGCGTCGAGGTGGCATTATTGACCGATGCCGCCGAACGGGGAAACACCTCCACACTGGCAGGCAGCGATAATCTACCAGCCCAGGCCATCCTTTACGCCAGCGTGCAGGATCCGCTGATCGGCGAGGAGTTGTACGCGGCTGGGACATACCTCAAGGCCAGGCCTTTCCACTCCGCCAGCCTAACCGTCCAGGACATCCTGCGCTGGCTGATCGTAATTGGCATTCTCGTGGGCGCCCTCCTGAAACTGGCAGGTGTGCTGTGAAGCTGAAGGGATTGTTTTCCGCCGTCATTGCCATTGCCACCGGCCTCGTCATGCTGGTGGGGTACTTTGTCGAGCTTCCCATCCTGGTCAACCTGCGTATCACCATCCTGAATTGGGTCATCATCTTGGCCGCGGTTGCACTTTTCCTCGGCCTCTTCAACCTTTTGGCTGTCCATACCAAGAAGATCCGCAGCAAAGAGAAAGGTGGGATTTACAGCCTGATCCTGATATTTTCCCTACTCATCACTTTGATCATTGGGTTGTGGCTGCGGCCGGATCACGCCCTGATGGCACTAATCTTCAAGACGATCCAACTGCCGGTCGAAACCAGCTTGATGGCAATGCTGGCCGTCACTCTGACGTATGCCAGCATCCGCCTGCTGCGTCGCCGCAACAATCTGATTTCGGTTATCTTCCTGGTTACAGCTTTATTGATCTTGCTGGGCACTGTGCCGCTTCCATTTGTTGGTCACGTGCCGATCTTGGGCGACCTGATCCGGCCGTTCATTGCCCAGGTACTGGCGGCAGCCGGGGCGCGCGGCATACTGATCGGCGTCGCCCTGGGTTCGTTGACCACCGGCCTGCGCGTCCTGTTTGGCGCTGACCGGCCCTACGGGAGTGATCCCTCGAGAGGGGAAAAGTGATGGCCGAACTGCGTTGCCCGATGTGCGGCAAGCCCAACTCCGACGAATTGAAAAAGTGTGCGTTTTGTGGGGCGCGGCTGAAGCCGCTGTTGGCTTCTTCGCCCGATAACCGCTCCCCGATCCATCCTGGTGAGGAGCCGGTAGAGCAAAGAACGTCTGAGGTGAAAAGAGGCATCGCGCCTTTTGGGGAGCCGGAGTCCATCCAAGCTGGCGACGTACCGACCGGAGAGAATATCGCCGACCTGGAACCCGCCCTGCCCTCCTGGCTGCGCGACTTGCGTGATCAGGATAGCCAGACTCCCCCGGCGCAGCCAGAGAAACCTTTCGCAGACGAGGGCTGGCCGTTCCCAACCGGAGCGGAATCTGCCCCGCAGCCAGCAGACGCAAAACTGCCCGATTGGTTATCCGGCCTGGAAGCCGGTGCAAAAGAGGAAGAGGAAGTCCCGGATTGGCTTGCAAGTATCCGCGACAAATCTCCAATCCAGCCAGGGACGCCTGCCGAGGAGGAGCCTATCGCACCATCTGAAGGCACGGACTGGCTGGGACGTTTGAGACAGGAGGAGAAAGAAAAGCCCGCGCCAACGGCCGGTGGAGCACCGCCCTTCCCACCCGAATCTACGCCGACAGCCTCGGCACTATTGGAAGACCTGCCGGATTGGTCCTCCGATCGGAAAAGCGAGCCTGCGCCTGACAAGCCTGGCCCCATCCAAGCCGCTCCAGACGAAGCAAAGCCCCCTGAAGAACTGCCCACCTGGCTAGCTGGCCTCCAAGGCGAGCCAGAGAAAGACACGGCTGTACCGCCAACCGGTCCGAAGTCTGCACCCTCTGAGGAGCTTCCCGATTGGCTGATGAAATTGCAGGCCGAATCCAAAACGCTGACGCCTGAATTTCCGCGCATTGATGTACCTTTCGAGGAATCTCCAGATTGGTTGGCGAAATTTGAGACAAAGGCACCCCCCGCGCCAGAAGAACCAGCTGCACCGGCCTTTGCCAGCCCAATGGAAAGCAAGTCTGTCGAAGAACCAGGCAAAATCATGCCCGATTGGCTGGCGGAATTCGAGGAGGGCGCTGCCCCGGCTGAAGTCCCCTCACCCGCCGGCCTGGAAGAGGCAGCTCTGCCAGCAGGCGAGAGCGAGGCGAACCTCCTGATGGAAACTCCGGATTGGTTATCCATGCTGAAGCCGGAAGGGGGCGAAAAGAAAGCTCCCGCCGGGGCGGCTGAGAAGCCAGAGATTGCGCCGGTAGAACTGCCCTCCTGGGTGCAGGCCTTGCGCCCGGTCGAGGCGGTGATGGCCGAGAGCAAGGCCCCACAAGAGGAAGAGAAAGAGGAGGCTGCCATCGGGGGACCGCTGGCCGGACTGAGCGGCGTGCTCCCCCTCAGCCCCGGGCTGGGAGCGCTGCGAAAGCCGCAGGCTTACTCAACCAATCTCCAGATGACGGAGGGCCAGCAGCGTCACGCAGCCAGCCTGGAGCGCCTGGTGGCCGCAGAAAGCGAACCCCGTCCTTTGTCTGGCCAGACGCGCCTGCGCTCTACCAACCTCCTGCGCTGGATCATTGCCCTGGTGTTGATCTTGGCCGTAGGCCTGCCGCTCGCGACCGGTATCCAGACCGTCCCTGGCGCTGTCTATCCTTCTGAGTTGAGCACGACCAGGGGCCTGATCAACGGCTTGAGGGCTAATCCGTCTGTCCTCATGATCTTCGATTATGAACCGGCGCTCTCCGGCGAGCTGGAGGCGGCGGCTTCGCCGGTGATCGAACACCTGCTCTTAAAAAGCCCTCGTCTGGCGATACTCTCCACCTCGCCAACTGGCCCGATCCTGGCTGACTCTTTCATGAAGAGGATCACGACCCCGCCGGAATATGTAAACCTGGGCTATCTGGCCGGAGGCCCGGCTGGCGTGCTCGGTTTTGCCGAGGATCCGCCAGCAGCTGCAACTTACACCCTCGAGGGTGTCCCCGCCTGGCAGACGCCGACGCTCCAGGGTATCCAGGCTCTAAGCGATTTTGCCGCCGTTCTCGTTTTGACCGATAACCCCGACACTGGCCGCACCTGGATCGAACAGGCAGGGCTTTACTTGAACACTGCGCCGATGATCATGGTCATTTCTGCACAGGCGGAACCCATGATCCGGCCTTATTATGATTCAGGACAGATCAAAGGCTTGGTGACCGGTCTGGCGGGAGGAAAAGCTTACGAGCAGGCCAATGAACAGGTCTTCCAGGGCGCGGGTCTGACGCGGCGCTACTGGGACGCCTTTAGCGCCGGACTGTTCTTGGCCGAGGTGATGATCCTGGTTGGTGGCTTGTCGGGCGCAATCGTTGCCTGGCGCGTCCGCCGGAGCAAGGCAGAGGAAGGGGCGTAGCGATGCCCAACGGGATAAATTTGGATTTCGTCACGGCTATTGTGAGTTTCATTTTCACTCTGTTGGTGTTGAGCTATCTGGTGGGTGATAACCCACTCTTCAGGCTGGCAATCTATGTCTTCATCGGCGTTTCGGCCGGTTACGCGGCTGCGGTGGCTTGGCACCAGGTGCTATGGCCGAAGCTCTTCATGCCCTTGATCTACGGGGATATGCAGGAGCGCACCCTATCCCTTGTTCCACTCCTCTTAGGGATATTGCTACTCATGAAACTCTCGCCGCGCACAGCCCAATTAGGCAACCCGGCCATGGCCTTCATGGTCGGTGCAGGCGCGGCGGTAGCGGTGGGCGGCGCGGTTTTGGGTACGCTCCTCCCGCAGACCCGCGCCTCGATCAACCTCTTCGACCTCAAAACGGGAGGCAGCGTTTCCGAACGCATCTTCGAGGCCAGCATTATCCTGATCGGCACGCTGACCACGCTGGTCTATTTCCACTTCAGCGCCAAAGCCACCCCAAGCGGCCCACAGGTCAACCGTCTGGTTGATATCCTGGGCGGGATCGGCCAGGTTTTCATCGCGATCACTTTTGGCGTCCTGTTTGCGGGGATCTACGCCGCCGCCATGACCGCCTTGGTCGAACGTCTGAGCTTCTTGTGGAGTTTCATCGCATCTTTTTTATAGACGGTTATGCCTACCTCGCTGGTTGACGCAGACTCCTTCCTGGCTGTAGATGTTGGCGCCGCCACGACGCGTGCCACGCACTTCGACGTGGTCGAAGGGTATTATCGCTTCATCGCCTCCGGTCAGGCAGCGACTACTGACATAGCGCCGTTCAGGGACGTCGGCGAGGGCGTACACCAGGCCATCAGGAACTTGGAGGCGGTCACTGGTCGGACGCTGTTGGATACCAACCTGCGCCTGATCATCCCCTCACAGGGTGGCAGCGGCGTGGATACGTTCGCGGCTACGATCTCAGCTGGACCGGCCATCAAAACGGTTGTCGTCGGCCTCCTAGCAGATGTCTCCTTCGAGAGCGCCCAGCGGCTGGCGCGTACTACTTATATACGGGTGGTCGAGGCCATCGGCATGAACGACCGGCGCAAGCCGGAGGAACAGATTGACAACATCCTGCGCCTGCGCCCAGACCTTATTCTGGTTGCTGGGGGCACCGACGGTGGCGCCACGCGATCGATGCAACGCATCCTCGAAACCATCGGCCTGGCCTGTTACCTGATGCCTCCAGATAAACGCCCGGCGCTCTTGTTCGCAGGGAACCAGGCTCTCGTCCCCGAAGTCAAGGCTTCATTCGAGTCGCTGACTGCCTCCTTGAGCATCGGCGCGAACCTACGCCCTACGCTCGAAACCGAGGATCTATTGCCTGCTCAACGCAACCTGGCCGATCTCTACGCCCACATCCGCATGAAACAGATCGGCGGCGTGGAGGAACTGGGGGCCTGGGCGGGCGGCAATCTCATGCCGACGGCCTATGCCCAGGGGCGCATCATCCGCTTCCTCAGCCAGGTCTACGATCCCGGCAAGGGTATCTTGGGCATTGACATCGGCGCCTCGGCCGCCACGGTGGCCGCTTCATTCGGCGGCGAGCTGACGTTGGGCGTCTATCCGCAGCTTGGCTTGGGCGAAGGGCTTTCCGGTTTGCTGGGGTATACCAGCCTGGAAGATATCCTCCGCTGGCTGCCGCTTGACATCCCAGCCGACGTGGTGCAAGATTACCTCTACCAGAAATCGTTGTACCCAACATCCATCCCGGCAACGGCTGAAGACCTGGCACTTGAACAGGCCCTTGCCCGCCAGAACCTTTACCTGGCGATGAACGCGGCGAGCAAAGACTTCTCCCCCTGCGCCCGGCGGCTGACGCCCGGCATGACCCCCTATTTCGAACCTATACTAGCCGGAGGCAGCGCCATCACCCACGCGCCCACGCGGGGCCAGAGTCTGCTGATCCTGTTGGATGCCATCCAGCCGGTCGGGGTCACCACATTAATCCTGGATCAGAATAACCTTCTGCCTGCCCTGGGCGCGGCCGCTAACCTGAACGCGATCCTGACGATCCAGGTGCTCGAATCGGGCGCTTTCCTCGGATTGGCGACTGTCGTCGCGCCGTTGTCATCCTCCCGGCATGGAACACCCGTTCTTCGCGCCCAACTGGTCTACGAGAACGGCAACCAGAGTCAGCTGGAAGTCAAGCAGGGCGCGCTTGAAATCCTGCCCTTGCCTATCGGCCAATCGGCTCGCCTGGACCTCCAACCGCTCCACCACACCGACGTCGGCTTTGGCCCCGGCCGCGGCCGCAGCATGACCGTCAGCGGGACAGCGATGGGCGTGATCGTGGATGGGCGCGGCCGCCCGCTGCGCTTCCCCGCCGACCATGCCCACCGGCGTGAGCTGCTCAAGAAATGGCTCTGGATGGTTGGAGATTAAACCCCTTGCTCGCTCCTGTTACCCACGTGTTGCCCCTCACCACCCTCCGCCGCGAGCGGCTCCTGCCCGTTCCAGGGCGGGTGGTGGCCCACCTGAAACAGAAGGTCACGCCGGTAGACGTGATCGCGGAAGCCAATTTTGGGCAGGAACACATCTTGCTGGATGTGGTCGCCAGGCTGAGGGTCTCCGAGGAGATCGCCGACGCGTTGGTGCAGGTACGGACTGGCGACCGCGTCGAAGAGGGGCAGGTCGTTGCGGGGGGCGGCGGGTTATCGCGAAAGAACATCCGCTCGCCGCGCAGCGGGCGCGTGGTGGCAGTGGGAAGCGGGCAGATCCTGCTGGAGGTCGGCGATGGAACGTACGAACTGCGCGCCGGCCTACCTGGGGTCGTCACCCGCCTTATCCCGGAATGGGGCGCAGAGATCACGGTGAACGGCGCCCTCATCGAGGGTGTATGGGGCAACGGCCGTATGGACGTTGGGCTGATGCTCCCCTTGCTTTCTTCTCCCGGCGATCCTTTGACCGCCAGCCGGATAGATGTCAGTCTGCGCGGCGCGGTCCTGTTATGCGGCACATGCAGCGACGCAACCGCCTTGCGGGCGGCAAGCGAACTGCCGGTGCGCGGCTTGATCCTGGGTAGTATCTCGTCGGCCCTGCTGCCGCTCGCCATGCACGTAAGGTACCCGGTGGTGGTGCTCGATGGGTTCGACCGCCGAGCGATGAATGCAGCAGCTTACCGGCTCCTGACCACCAATTCCAAGCGCGAGGTGACGGTGAACGGAGAACCTTACAATCGCTATACTGGGGCACGGCCTGAAGTCATTATTCCCCTGCCCGTCTCCGAAGAAATGCCGCAGCCGCGTCACGTGGAAGCCTTTGCCTCCGGCCAGCAGGTGCGGCTGGTTCGGGCGCCTGATGCCGGCCGTGTGGGCACGTTGGTGACGCTGCTGCCGGGCCTGACTGCCATGCCCAATGGCTTGCGCCTGCCGGCCGGTGAAGTGCGCCTTGAAGGAGGCGAACAAGTCGCCGTTCCACTGGTCAATTTGGAAGTGCTAGGGTGATATAATTCAAGCGAGGAGGAAGCGATGTTAGACCAAAGCGACGATCTCAATCTGAGTGGCGATTCTATACCTCCCTTGAAGGAGGAATCGAATAACCGCACTTTCATCATCGCGGCAGGCATCCTGGCAGGAATCGTATTCCTAACCATTGCTTTCATGGCCGTGTATGCGCTGGTCATCCTGCCGCGGCAGAAGGCCGCCACTGCCGCCCAAGAGGCGACCATCCAGGCGCAGAACGCACAGGTCGCGCAGGTGATGACCCAGACGGCTGAAGCTGCAGCCTGGACACCGACCACGCTCCCCAGCCCCTTACCGAAAGCGACCAGTACGCCTACCCTCAACCCGACGCCGGTGGTGGCCCTGGCGACTGCCGCCTCGACCGCGACCTCGACGCTGGATCCTATGGCCCTCCTGAGCCTGCAGGCATCCCAGACGGCTATCGCCAATCAGGCGGCGACCGCCATGGCCACGGCGACTGCCCTGGCGAAAACCGGCTTTGCGGACGAATTCGGCCTTCCAGGATTGATCTTCCTGGCGGTGGTGCTGGTGGTGGTGATACTCCTGGCGCGGCGATTACGGGCCAAGCCCGCAAGTTAGGAGAGGAAAGAGTGTAAAGATAGTAGGGCGGGATTCGAATCCTGCCCTATGTGCTTTTAACGCCTGCCATCTTGCCGCCGTTGCACCAGCGCCACCCCGGCGATGACCACCACCATGCCAATCCACTGCCAAAGTGACAACCGCTCATCCAGCAGGAACCAGGCCATCAGCGCAGTCCAGAGAGGCGAGAAGTTGCGCAACACATTCATCTCGAAGGCGGTCAGCACTTGCAAGGTGCGGTTGTAAAGGATATAGCCCAGGGCGGTGTTGACGGCCGCCAGCCAGAGCACCAGGCCCCAGGTCCCGGGCGAAGCGTGCGGCAGGCCTTCGAGCGGTAAGGCGACCAGGAGCAAGAGTCCACCGCCGAGGGCTAGCGGAATGGCCGTCAGGGAAAGGGTATCCACCTTCCGGCCGCGCGCCGCCTCACGTCCCAATACGCCGAAGAGGGTGAAGCTGATCAGCCCGATGCTGAGAATGGCCATTCCCAGCGGCTCGCCAGGTTTGAGACCAACTAAGAAAAACAGGGCTGCCCCACTCAGCGTGACCAGGATGCCAACTGTCTGGAGACGGGTGGGGATGTCTTTTCATCTGTGGTTGATTACGTCACGCTCGCGGCGACCTTTTCACCGTACTCCAGCAAAGCTTTGACCATTTCCATGTCGCGGCCTTCGGCGTAGACGCGTAAGACCGGCTCCGTGCCGGAGGGCCGGATGAGCAGCCAGGAATCGTCGGCCAGGATGTATTTGACCCCATCCATGTTGCCAACCTCGACGACCTTCTGGCCGCCAATCTCGGCCGGGGCTTGGCGGGTAAGGTAGCCGGTCATCTCGGCCTTGGCGACCGGATGGGTCAGGCGCAGGTCTGTGCGCTCGTAGAATGCCGGGCCAACTTCCGCCAGCAGTTCTTCGATCAGGCTGTGCAGCGGCTTGCGCGACGCGGCAATCATCTCGACCAGCAACAATCCCATGATCAGCCCATCGCCTTCGGGGATGTGCCCTTTGAATGAAATGCCGCCCGATTCCTCGCCGCCGATCAGTACATCCTCGACTAGCATGTAATCGGCAATGTGGTTGAAGCCGACCGGCGTCTCGTAGAGTTTCAAACCATAATTTATGCACAGGCGGTCAATCATTCGTGTGGTCGAAACGGTGCGCACCACCGCGCCGCTCCAGCTACGCTTTTCAACTAGGTAGCGAAGGGCGAGGGCCATAATCTTGTGCGGATCAACGAACGCCCCGCGACCGTCCATCGCGCCGATGCGGTCCGCATCGCCGTCCGTGGCTAGGCCAAAATCGCCCATACCAGTGCTGACCGCACCAGCCAGCGGGCTGAGGTAACGGGCAATTGGTTCGGGGTGCATCCCCCCGAAGCCGGGGTTCATTTCGCCGCGGATCTCGCTTATCTCGCAACCAGTGCCGTGCAAAAAGGTCTTGATGACCCCGCGCCCGGAGCCGTACATCGAGTCAACCACGAAGCGCTGCGGATTCTCGGCGATGATGTCACAGTTGATTAACTTGTGAACGTGGTCGAAGTAAGCCGTCAGCGGGTTGAAACGCTGGATCAAACCGGCCTGGCGCGCCTGGTCGAAATCCATCAGATTCGGACCCCTGGCCCGCTC
>Ga0315289_10014029_pt1 | contig 11205 bp, 9 predicted proteins | sample YL17G11_40_MG_FD_203452 | JGI IMG/M metagenome (GOLD analysis project Ga0315289, IMG submission 203452) | Sediment microbial communities from Yellowstone Lake, YNP, Wyoming, USA - YL17G11_40 | ecosystem: Environmental > Aquatic > Freshwater > Lake > Sediment | place: USA: Wyoming | collected... | reverse complement strand
TGACAGGCAGTATGCCCTCAGGTACAATTCCGCTACCCTGAAATCGGGGCCTGTAGCGCAGTTGGGAGCGCGCTTCAATCGCACTGAAGAGGTCGAGGGTTCGAATCCCTCCAGGTCCACTGGCCGGGATCGACCTCGGACCGGCATTAATAAAAAATCCAGGGCCCATAGCGCAGTTGGGAGCGCGCCTCAATGGCATTGAGGAGGCCGAGGGTTCGAATCCCTCTGGGTCCACACAAAATACAGGGAATAGAGAACCGAGATTAGATATTAATCAAGTAGTTCAAAAACTAATCATAGTACTCTATTCTCAATTATCACGGTTTAGCAGGAGTATTAAGCCATCAAACAGCGAGTCGGGAGTGTGAGGTGTGAGCCCGGCAAGGTACCCATTGAGCACCATAGTTATAAGGCTGAACTCGCCTGCCGCCTTTGTCTGTAGGCAGACCTCACCGGTGAAGTCTTTCATTACAGAGTGAGATGATTCAGCCGGTGACGGCAACCGCCCGTTAGCGCGGATCAGAGCGGCTCGGTATAATTACGGTCTTTTTGTTGTAAACCGTAAATTAATCGAGCAAGCAGGGTGGTACCGCGGAGTTATCCTTCGCCCCTGTCGGGCGAGGGATTTTTTAATTTTTACATTACATATGGATTGACGATCTCTAGAAAGGGTTTTACAACCTGCGGGTCGAAGTCTCGACCGCTGAGGCATTTGAGTTCAGTGACCGCTTCATCGTGGCTGAGCGCTTTACGATACACTCGATCGTCGGTCATCGCATCGTAAGCGTCGACAACACAAAGTATGCGTGCGCCTAAAAGGATATCTTCACCTTTCAAACCTTCAGGATAACCACTGCCATCGTATTTTTCCTGATGAGAGTGTATGACAGGAGCGATTTGCTTGACAAAGTTTAGGGACTTGACAATGCTGGCACCGATGGTCGGATGTAAGCGCATAAAAATCCACTCTTTCTCGGACAGAGAGCTTGGTTTTTTCAGGATACTGTCAGGCACACCGATTTTCCCGATATCATGGAGCATTGCTGCCCAATAAAAGAGCTCAGTATCTACCCCGCTACATCCCATTTTTCGTGCAGTAAGCCTGGCTAACTTGGCGACCTGTGTGCTATGCCGTCCAGAAATCGACACCTGGGAGTCTACATGTCGGGTTAATTTTAAAAGGAATTGAATCCAAATAGTTTGAAAAACGGAGACCATGCTTGCCTCTCCCCTCGTTGTAAATTTTTAATCTCACCATTAGGGTGCATATATCGTACCAATCTCTATAGATATACACCCAATAAGCCATTGAGGTGATTATGTCAGACCATATACAAGAAAAGAAACATAGATCCGAACAACATGAAGTGAATAATTGGCCAACTTATAATCCACAGGCTATCGAACCAAAGTGGCAACAGCGTTGGGAAAAGGATGGCTTATATATTGCCCACGATGCCAACGATAAGCAGAAGTATTACTGCATGGATTTCTTCCCCTACCCATCTGGTGATGGGCTTCATGTTGGACATTGTCGAAATTATATCCCTACCGACGTCCTGTCACGCTATAAACGTATGCAGGGATATAACGTGCTTCATCCGATGGGATGGGATGCCTTCGGTGAGCCGACAGAGCAATTTGCTGTGACCCATGGCATTCAACCAAGGGAAACGACCGATCGTAACACGGCAAATTTCCGCAGGCAAATGACTATTATCGGTACGAGCTACGATTGGACTCGTGAGATTGATTCTTCTAAACCTGAATATTATCGCTGGACACAATGGTTCTTCTTGTTGATGTATAAACACAACCTGGTTTACCGGGATTTGAACTGGCAGTGGTGGTGTCCAACCTGCCAAACGACTTTATCGAGCCATGAGGTGATCGGAGGAGTATGCTGGCGTGGTCATACTGGGATTACCAAGCGAGAGATCCCAGCCTGGTATTTTAGAATCACTGCTTATGCCGATGAGTTATTGTCAGGCCTGGATGAAATTGACTGGCCTGAACATATCAAAATGATGCAGAGAAACTGGATTGGACGTTCTTCTGGTTGCGAGATCGACTTTCATACTGAGACTGGCGAGAGCGTGCCTGTTTTTACTACCCGGCCAGATACCATTTATGGGGTGACCTTCTTCGTCTTAGCCCCCGAACACCCATTAGTGCATAAGATAACAACCCCAGAAAACCGGCTCGAGGTTTCAGCTTACATTTCAGAAGCAGTCAAAATGAGCGAGATTGACCGCATGTCGGAAGCCCGGGAGAAGACCGGCGTTTTCACTGGAGGCTATGTGATCAACCCATTTAACGATGATCGGGTTCCAGTCTGGATCGCGGACTACGTTCTCATCTCTTATGGGACAGGTGCGGTCATGGGAGTCCCTGCTCATGACCAGCGGGATTTTGAATTTGCTGGAAAATATCATCTACCCGTGAAAGTTGTGATCGCTTCCGATGGATATAAAGGCGAAACTTTAGAGAAAGCCTATACTGGGGCAGGCTCAATGGTTAATTCCGGACCATTTGATGGTTTACAGAATGAGGTGGGTATAGATAAGGGCATGGATTACCTTGAAGAACATTCCCTGGGACGTCGTACTGTGCTATATCGCATGCGCGATTGGTTAATTAGCCGGCAGCGTTATTGGGGGACACCGATACCTGTTATCTACTGCAAAGACTGTGGGGAGGTACCGGTGCCTGAAGAACAGTTGCCTGTTCTCTTGCCGCCCATGGATAATTTCCTTCCGGATGGCAGCGGATTATCCCCTTTGTCACGTGTACCCGAATTCGTAAATGCCACTTGCCCAAAATGTGGCGGACCAGCCCGACGCGAGACTGATACCATGGGAGGTTTTGCCTGCTCATCGTGGTATTTTTTGCGTTTTACCAGCCCTCATTATGACAAGGGTCCATTTAATCCAGCCACCATGAAGTATTGGATGCCGGTTGATTTGTATGTGGGCGGTGCAGAACACGCAGTGTTGCACCTGCTTTATGCTCGTTTCTGGACTAAGGTTCTAGCTGATGCAGGTCTGTTACCATTTCGCGAGCCTTTTACCAAGTTACTGAACCAGGGACAGTTGATGGGACCTGATGGACACCGTATGTCCAAATCCCGTGGTAACGTCATCACTCCCGACAGCATGGTTGAAACCTACGGTGCGGATGCCCTACGGATATACGAAATGTTTATTGCGCCTTTTGACCAAGATATCACCTGGAGCACAGAAGGTATCAATGGTGCACGGCGATTTTTAAATCGTATATGGACTCTATATACTGACACTTACAACCAAAGTGCATCAGCCACTGATGTTGATTCTGGGTTGGAACGGCTACTACACAAGACGGTCCGTCGTGTCAGTGAAAGGATCGATACTCTTCGGTTTAATACGATGGTCTCAATCTTGATGGAATTTGTCAATGCCCTTGCTGAAAAGCAACGCGCTGGTACATGGAATACAGCCTCATATCACTATGCGCTGGAAACATTGTTAACCCTAATTGCACCTGCGGTTCCGCATATAGCTGAGGAGCTATGGGAATTAACCGGTCATCCATATAGTGTCCATCAACAATCCTGGCCTGTATGGGAGGATGAGCTGGCTAAGGATGAGATTGTCCAGGTTGCGGTTCAGGTGGACAGTAAAGTACGGGGTGTCATCGATATTATGATCGATACCAGCCAGGAGGATGTCCTTGAACAGGCTTATCTACATCCCAGGGTTCAGCAACATCTTCAAGGTCGGAAAGTTATAAAGGTGTTTTATGTACCCGGAAAGATCCTGAATATCGTCACCCAAAGTTAAACGTCCGGGGATTTATATAAGGAGGGTAAAGGTGAGTGTAACATTGGCAACAGCCTGGAAACCGCGGGGTGAATTACACCGTTTAAAAAAATTACTGCCCCAGTTGAATAATGTTTATTTCTCCGTCGTGGTTTCCCTACCGCCTGACGTAGAAACAGGAGTCGTAAAAATATTAGAAGCTTTACCCAATATCCAGGTTGTGCTCACCACAAAATGGGGCTATGGTAGATATTTGGCGGTTCAAACAGCGCTTAAAACTCCAGCAAGCCACATCCAGTATGCGGATATGGACCGCCTTTTGCGTTGGGTAGAAAGAGATCCGGAGGAGTGGTTGAGGATCGTAGAAACAATCCAAGCGCGGGATTGCCTGGTGATCGGACGTACGCCAACTGCATATCAAACTCATCCGCGTGCTTTGCTCGAGACCGAATCGATCAGTAACATGGTCGCTTCATATTTCCTGGGTAAAACAATAGATGTGAGCGCGGGGTCCAAGGGTTTCAGTAGACAGGCGGCAAAATATGTAATTGAAAACAGCACTCCCGGGCACCCATTTGGATGGGATGCCGAATGGCCTGTTTTATTACACCGTGCTGGCTTTACAGTGGATACTGTCTTAGTCGATGGACTGGATTGGGAGACTGCTGATCACTATCAAGACAAAGCTGCGGATGCCGAAACTCAGAAAATGCGAGCGGATGTGTATGATACTGATCCAAAAAACTGGCAGCGTCGTGTTGAGATCGCAATGGAAATTGTGCAATATGGCCTTGATGCGGCCCAAAGGCCCATAAATCGTGAATGAGATTACTTAGCCTTGGCAACTTTCGTTCATAGATTATAGGAGTCCAAGTTATGATGACCCAGGGGTTTGATACGAAGCCGGTTTTTGATTACGATGCTGTCTTTGATGTGGACGACTATCTTTATTTCTACGGGGATATGTTGACTGATGAGCGTACCGAAGCGGAAGTAACTGCTCTGGTGCAAATCCTGGAGTTGACCGTACCCATGACAATCCTCGATTTAGCCTGTGGTTTCGGCCGTCATGCCAACCGTCTGGCTGCTCTCGGACACCAGGTAACCGGCATCGATCTAATGCCGGGTTTCCTTGAGATAGGACGTAGAAATGCCGCGGAAAAAGGGGTGCAGGTCATTTACCAACAGGGGGATATGCGCCAGTTATCATTTATCGAGATGTTTGACCGGGTAATGATGCTCTTCACAGCCTTCGGATACTTTGACGATGAGGATAATTTACTTGTGTTAAAGAACGTAGCGCGCGCTCTCAAACCAGGCGGTTCGCTTGTCTTTGATATCCCCAATCGGGATGTAATCCTGAATGGTTTTCTCCCATATATTGTGACCGAAAAAGACCAAAATCTTATGATTGACCGAAACACCTTTGATAGCGCCACTGGCCGGCTTTATAACAGGCGGATTATCATCCGAGACGATGTCAGAAAGGATAAACCCTTCTTCGTCAGGATATATAATCCGACCGAAATTAGCGATGTTCTGGATAGGGCAGGATTAGGTGTCTATAAAATGTATGGCGGGTGGGATGGGCAGCAAATTTCAACTGATTCGCGCAGGATGGTGGTTGTCGCCAGGAAATTGTGATTTTCAATACAAATGGTATAATACTTAAGTGAATCTAACTTTATTTGCCATAAGCCCCTCAGGCAAAATAATGTAGGAGCGGAATTTGGCGTTCAATCCCCTAAACTGGCTCTTGGGGTTTTTCTCACTGGACATTGGCATAGACCTGGGTACAGCAAATACATTGGTCAATGTCCGGGGTAAAGGCATCGTTATTAACGAACCCTCCTGGGTAGCAATCGACAAACGTACACGGCAACCGTTGGCAATAGGTGCGGAAGCTAAAGAAATGGTGGGTCGAACCCCTGCCAATGTAGTTGCCATCCGCCCATTGCGGGATGGAGTGATTTCGGAGTTTGAAATCACCCAGGCCATGCTGGAATATTTTATCGGAAAAGCCCATGAGCAAAGTATCGTCCCTGTACCGCGCCCGCGTATCGTCGTCGGTATCCCCTCGGGGGCTACGGAGGTAGAAAAACGTGCTGTTTACGATGCTGCAATGTCTGCAGGGGCACGTGAAGTTGGTTTGATCGAAGAACCCAAGGCAGCAGCATTAGGAGCTGGCTTACCAGTTAATGAAATCCGCGGCAGCATGATGGTTGACATTGGAGGGGGGACCTCGGAGGTGGCAGTTATCTCTATGGGGGGTATCGTGGTTTCCCGATCCCTAAGGGTCGCCGGCGATGAAATGGATCTGGATATCGTGCAATATATGCGTAATAAATATAACTTGCTAATAGGAGAGCGCATCGCCGAACAGGCTAAGATGGAAATCGGCTCAGCATATCATTTACCGGAGGAAAAAACCAAAGTCTTGCGTGGGCGAAACCTGGTCACAGGCTTACCCGAGGCTGTTGAAGTGTCTTCTGTTGAAATTCGCGAGGCGATTGCTGGTTCGGTAGAAACAATTATTGACACGATTAAGGATGCCCTGGATGAGACACCTCCGGAGATTATCGCTGATTTAATGGACATGGGAGTCTGTCTATCTGGGGGTGGCTCCTTATTAAAAGGCCTCGATAAACGCCTGATGGATGAGTTGAAAATACGCGTTTGGGTGGCAGACGACCCGATGAGCTGCGTGGCGCGCGGTGCTGGTATGGTTCTGGAAGATTACGATCACTTGAGCCGCCTGCTTGTTGGGCTGGAGCGTGGAAGCACGCGTCATTAATGGTGGATTTTCCGAAGCTATGCGGAAATAGCTTAGAAGGCTCTTCATATGTTAATGCCTGATAAGCGAATTTCCATTGAACCTCACATGTTTAAATTTACTACCTCTCGCTCTTTGCAAACGGTCGTTCTGATATTAATCGTGATCGGCCTGATCGTAATGGCCTTGGGTGGTTACCTCTCCTCCTTGTCTCGGATTGTTCTAAATCCATTAATTTCAGCCCAGGCCTGGTTATATAACCGCTACCAGGCGATCCAGGAATTCTATACTGTCCCGAGCGACCTGGTGCGGTTGCGCCAGCGTAATGCTGAGCTGGAAGCTGAAGTTGCACGCTTGCAATCTCAAGTCATCGATTTACAGGGGCAGATATCTGAAGTTGATGTCTTGACCACTTTACTGGATTTCCGCCGCGCTCATCCCGAAAATGAATATGTATCTGCATCCGTAATTGGCCGAGATACCAGCCCCTTTTTACATTATGTGATCATCAACCGCGGTTCGGATGACGGTTTACGGCGGGGCATGCCTGTGGTGACGAATCAAGGCCTGGTAGGACGCATTGATGCCGTATTACCGAATGCAGCACGCCTCCAGCTTATAACAGATACAGATTCCCGTATCAACATCCGTTTAAAACAATCTAATGCGGATGCCGTATTAGTTGGGCAGGTCACCGGTGACGTATCATTGGAGATGATCCCCCAAGATATTAAAGTTGAAGCTGGTGATCTCGTTCTAACCTCTGGATTGGGTGGGGATTACCCTCCCAACTTATTGATCGGGCAGGTCACTGGAGTTCGTCGTCACGAAGCTGAGCTCTTTCAAACCGCATCTGTGCAGCCGGTGGTCGATTTTACCCAGCTACAGATTGTCCTGGTCATAACCAACTTCCAGCCTGTAGAAATATCGCCTCTCATTCCCACTCCATCTACGCCTTGAGTTCTAAATGATGCCTTATGGCAACATTGATCGCAATACCTATTTTTATTGGATTGGCAATTTTTCAATCAACAGTCGTAAGCCGTATCCCTCTGCTGCACGGAACTGCTGACCTGGTGTTATTGGCATTGGTAGCCTGGGCGTTACAGGAACGAGTAAAGACACATTGGCAATGGAGTATTATCGGTGGTTTATTGATCAGCATCCTGTCCGCAATGCCTTTCGGCGTTTTACTTATTGGATATCTCATGGCAACCGTGATAGCCCTGATTTTACGCCGGCGTATCTGGAAGGTGCCAATTTTAGCAATGTTCACGACTGTCTTCCTTGGCACATTACTGGTGCATGCTCTATCGATGGCAGCTCTCTGGTTGGTTGGGAACCCTCAACCCTTCCTGGAAGCTATTGATATAATTATCCTTCCCAGTCTGATACTCAACTTGTTATTGGCAATTCCAATGTTTATCTTAATCAGTGATCTTGCAAAATGGCTCTACCCTGAAGAGATTGAAGTATGAGCAATGGTTCAAGCACCCTTCATAATAATCTCAGCTCGAGGCGTATCTTAACCTTCGTAGTCTTGCTTATTATCATTTTCTTCGCCTATCTGATAAGGTTGTTTTTTCTGCAAATAATCCAACAATCGGATTGGGTTGCCCGGGCTGAAGAAAACCGTATCCGGGAGATAAATTTCCCTGCGCCGCGTGGAATTATTTATGATCGCAATGGTATCGTCCTGGCGCGTAACATCCCATCTTATAACATCGTTATCACACCTTCTAACCTTCCGGACGATCAGAGTGAGATACAACTAATATATCGTGAGATCGCGACCTTAACAGGTATGCCGATCAACCGTGGTGAGATCTCTACGGAAAATCCATATGTCCCGTGTATATCTGACCATGGAATTGTTCAAATCGTAAAGTATGGGGAGACATCGGCACCCTTCACGCCAGTCAGGATCAAATGTGACGTGGACCGCCAAACTGCTATGATCGTGAAAGAAAAGGCGGTTGATTGGCCGGGTGTGGATGTTGAGGTTGTACCTGTTCGCGATTACCCAACTGGTTCGTTAACGGCTAACTTCATCGGTTATTTAGGACCTATATCAGCTCAAACCGAGGCCAAATACCGCGCCCTCGGATTTCTACCCGATCGTGACAAAGTAGGTTATACCGGCCTCGAATATTGGTTTCAGGACGAGCTTGCTGGACACAACGGTCTAAATACGGTAGAGGTGGATGCCGCAGGTAAGATCTTACGCAACGTCACAGAGCCAATAGCACCTACGCCAGGGAAAAATATCCGCTTGACGATTGATACCCGCCTACAGCAAGCAGCCGAAGCTATATTGATTGACGAGATCAATTACTGGAATCGCAGGGTGATCTCAGAGAATAAGCTCATGACCAGTGGGGTAGTGATTGCCATCAATCCAAAGACGGGTGAAATCCTGGCGATGGTATCATACCCAACCTACGAGAACAATCGCCTGGCGCGTTTTATTCCTGAGTATTATTACAAGCAGTTATCTTTGGATAACCGGGTACCTCTGCTCAATCATGCGGTGGGCGATGAACTCCCCATTGGATCTGTTTTTAAAATAGTGACGGCTACGGGTGGTCTTAATGAAGCCGTTATCACACCGGAGGAAATAATAAAAACCCCCGGTAAAATCACCCTCACAGAAAAGTATTATGCCAATGATCCCGGTAGGGCGCGTGAGTTTGTCGATTGGAATTGGCAAACGGGTGGTTTTGGGCAGCTTGATTTTGTTCATGCTGTGGCTAACTCCAGTAATGTGTATTTCTATAAGGTAGGAGGTGGATATCAAGATGAGGTTCCCCAAGGGTTGGGTATCTGCCGGTTGGGGACCTATGCACGCGCCCTCGGATATGGGGAAACCCCTGAGATTGAACTGCCTGATAAGACCAACGGCTTGATTCCTGACCCGACCTGGAAACGCATCAACCAGGGGGAAAGCTGGTCTACGGGGGATACCTATATCGCCAGTGTAGGTCAGGGGTATATCATCGGGACTCCTTTACAGGTTTTGTTATCCGTTTCGACAGTTGCTAATAATGGAAAGTTGATGAAGCCGACGCTCTTAAGAGAGATGCTGGACAGTGATGGAAATATTACCCAGTCATTTACCCCTCAAATGCGCTGGGACCTGACCCAGGAAGCGGAAATCCAGGTTTATGCGGAAAACAGTATCCGTGGATGTGAGCAACTCAATGAGAAAAAGACTGTACAACCCTGGGTTTTTAAGAAGATCCAGGAAGGCATGAGGTTGGCTGTGCTTGAAGGGACACTTAAAGACACGGGTTTAAAAGATTTAAACATTGCAGTTGCTGGAAAAACCGGTACAGCCGAGTATTGCGATAAATTTGCCCTGGCGAAAGACCTGTGTAAACCGGGCAACTGGCCAACGCATGCCTGGACGGTCGCCTTTGCACCATTGGATGATCCTGAAATTGCTCTGGTCGCTTTTGTTTATAACGGAAATGAGGGATCCACCGTGGCTGGGCCAATCATAAGCCGGGTAATGCAGGCCTATTTTGAGATTAAAGCGGTGGATGCCGGTGTAGGGGGACCTTAAAGGAGTCATGCTATAATCTCATTATGCGTTCAAAAGTAGAAATCAAGGGTATTCGGGATGGACTCCTGGTCACATTGGGCGAGGGGACATGGCCCGAAGTCAAAGAGGCTCTGTTAGAACAGGTAAACCAGCAGTCCGACTTCTTTCGCGGCGCGCGTCTGGCGCTCGATGTCGGGAACCAGGTCTTACACGCAGTGGACCTGGGACAGTTACGCGATTCGCTATCCGAACACGGGTTATCGCTATGGGCGGTTTTAAGCAACTCACCGATGACAGAACAAACCGCTCAGACACTGGGACTGGCCACACGCCTTTCGAAGCCTCGCCTGGAGCGCTCTACTCGCTCAGCTGAAACGACACTCTATGATGGTGAGGAAGCAGTCCTGGTCAAGCGTACCCTGCGTTCTGGGTTCCGCTTGCAGCATCCAGGCCATGTCATTGTCATTGGGGATGTAAACCCTGGGGCTGAGATCATAGCTGGTGGTGATGTAATCGTATGGGGTCGATTGCGAGGTGTGGTTCATGCGGGTGCTGAAGGTAGGGACGAAGCTGTGGTGTGCGCATTGGATCTATCACCGACCCAGCTGCGCATCGGTGGGCAAATTGCTATTACCCCGCAGCGGCGAGGGAAGCCTCATCCCGAAATGGCGAAATTACTCGATGGGCGTGTTGTTGCAGAACCATGGAAACAGGGAGGTAAGTAAACTTTATCATGACCGCAAAGGTTATTACAATTAGTTCAGGTAAGGGTGGGGTTGGTAAGACAACTGCCACTGCAAACCTGGCGGTAGCTCTAGCTGTAAATGGGCAGAAAGTGGTCTGCATCGACGCTGATATTGGTTTAAGGAATCTCGATGTTGTCCTTGGATTAGAAAATCGCATTGTTTACGATTTAGTTGACGTAGTCGAGGGTCGCTGCCGCTTGCGGCAAGCAATGATCCGGGACAAGCGTCTTCCCGAGCTTTATCTGATCCCGGCTGCCCAGACGCGTGACAAAAACGCAGTATCACCCAGCGATATGGTCCGGCTGTGCGACGATCTACGGTCTGAATGTGATTGGATATTAA
>Ga0315289_10014028_pt1 | contig 11206 bp, 10 predicted proteins | sample YL17G11_40_MG_FD_203452 | JGI IMG/M metagenome (GOLD analysis project Ga0315289, IMG submission 203452) | Sediment microbial communities from Yellowstone Lake, YNP, Wyoming, USA - YL17G11_40 | ecosystem: Environmental > Aquatic > Freshwater > Lake > Sediment | place: USA: Wyoming | collected... | reverse complement strand
AAAGACTCACTCCAATATTCTTCAATGCCTTCTTTGCTTTCTTGAGAAATTCTGGATCCTTGGCGTGCCTCAGCTCTGGCTTGAAATATCCTCTCGGAAAGAATTGGCTTAATGGCTAAAAAAATGTAATATCAGGAAAACGGAGAAGGCCATGAATCAAAAAATGAGATTTTTCATCACGGACGTTTTTGCTGAAGAGAGATATTCAGGAAATCAACTGGCAACTTTCTTAGATTGTGCGTCTCTGTCTGATTCACAGATGCAGCAGATTGCAAGGGAAATAAACTTTTCTGAGACAACGTTTATCCTCTCCGAGGAACAGGAGAAGGGTGGATACAATGTCCGTATTTTTACCCCTGGAGCAGAGGTTGAGTTTGCCGGCCATCCAACGCTGGGCACAGCCTATATCATTCAAAGACACGTCATCCAAAAACCTGCCAGAGAAATTATCTTAAATCTCAAAGTTGGCCAGATTCCAGTTTCCCTTCCTGCTGAGGGAGCCAAAGACAGCCTGCTCTGGATGAGGCAGGCTGAGCCGGGATTTGGGGAGATTCTAGATAAAGGGCGCCTGGCTGCGGTTCTCAATCTCAAGGAGGATGATATCGATAGCCGCTGGCCAATCGAGCAAGTCTCAACAGGCCTGCCCTTCATCATTGTTCCTTTAAAGACGCTCGATGCCTTAAAGCGCGTGGAAATTTCAAAAGAAGCTTATTATAAACTCATCAAAGAAACTTGGGCTAAAATCATTTTGGTCTTCTGCCGCGGAGGGTACACAGAGAGACAAGACCTTGCTGTCCGTGTTTTCCCTACTTGCTTTGGGATTCCTGAAGACCCAGCAACGGGCAGCGGTAACGGCTGCCTGGCTGCCTATCTCGTAAAAAATCGCTATTTCCAGTCGGCAGCGATCGATATTCGCACAGGACAAGGATACGAGATCGGCAGGCCATCGCTTTTGGCTTTACGAGCGAGCAAGAAGAATGGCCGCGTGGAAGTTGCTGTTGGAGGGCAGGTTATTCCTGTTGCCCAGGGATGGTGGGGCTTAAGAATGAGTTGATGTGTATTTCTCAAGAGTACTTCTAAGTTTTTCAATCACAGGCGGGACTTTGAGTTCTTTGTCTTTAAAAATATCTTTGGCGTTGAGCCCTTGCCCATAGAAGGCATTGTTGGCGTCTTTGTCAATCTGGAGTGAGGCTCCTTTTATAGAGGCTCCAGCAAACAGGCCCCGGCTTTTGGAGTATGAATAGATTTCTGCTTCAAATTCAAGGTCAGTGCTTGCTTCGACACTTCGGCCCACAGGGCCTGCCGAGACACTGAGATCAGCGCCTAACGTTATTTTTCCCGAATCGATATTTTCGATGCCCTTGCGCGTCTTAAAGACCAGGACAATATCGGCTTTTTGAACTCCGATCTGCCACCCAATGCTCCAGCCGATAAGCGTTATAAAGACCGGATTGCTCCAATCTCCTTTTTCATTGCGGATGACGAGAATCCCCCGGCCATATTGTCCTCCAAATCCTTTGGCGGCTTTGATCATGCCAGGAATTACAGCAATTCCATATGATTTTTTGAGCAGGGCAGATGGCAGGCCCTCTTCGGGGATGTCCACGATGTCGGTGATGACTCGTATAGCCTTCTCGATTCTTTCTGCGCCTGGAGTGGAAGTCGTTTCGTTCTCTGAATCCTGGCCATTCACACAGAGTAAGGAAGCAAGGAAAAATACCGATATGATCAGGAGAATTATCTTTTTTCGTATGAATTTCATTTTCAACTCCTAAAATTATATTTTATTTTAAGAAGGATGAGTTATCAATTGCCCGTCTGTTCCGAGATAATCCGCAAGGTTTATGAGGTCTCGCCCCTGCTCTGCCCCAAATGCCAGGGTGAGATGCGCATCATCGCTTTCATCACGGGTTTCCCCGTGGTCGACAGGATCATCAACCACCTCAAGCTGACGTTTACAGCCGCAAAACCTCCCCCTGCTCGGATGGCTTATCAGGAACTTTTGATGGCGGGCGAAGCAGGAACTGAGTATTTTTCATGTGAGGATAATGATCTTTGTTTTATTTCTCTTGCTATATATTCGTGTATAAGGTATACTCCAACTTCAAACATCTGGTAGGAAATAGTCAAACGAATTGATTTTCCCGCCCAAACGGTAATTTCGTCTGACCTTCATCCCCTCATGTTTTAATCTCCAATGAAAAGGCAGATCAATGAACTTTAATGAATTGAAACTCGAGTCCCGTCTCCTGCATGGTATAGCAGACAGGGGCTACGAAGAACTGACGGCCGTCCAGGAACAAACCCTGGCTGTAACCCTGCAGGGTCTGGACGTGGCCGTTCAATCCCAAACTGGAACCGGCAAGACCGCCGCTTTCTTGATCACGCTGTTTGAGCGAATTCTCTTGGACGGCGCGCCCAAGAAAAAAATGGCGCTAATCATCGTGCCGACCCGGGAGCTGGCCGTCCAGATTGAAAAAGAAGCCCGGCGTTTAAACCGCTATCTGGGGTTCGCCATCGGCAGCTTTTTCGGCGGCGTGGGCTACGTCGGCCAGCTGGCTTTATTGAAAAAAGGCCTGGACATCGTCATCGGCACGCCGGGAAGGTTGCTGGATTTAGGCGAACGGGGCTATTTAAGGCTAAAAGATGTCGGAATCCTGGTCATCGACGAGGCTGATCGCTTGTTCGACATGGGATTTCTCCCGGACATCAGGAGACTTCTTCAGAAAATGCCTCCCCGCCAGGCCCGGCAGAACATGCTTTTTGGCGCGACATTGAACCGCGTCTCCATAAAAATCGCCGCCGAATACCTGAACCATCCAGAATTCATCGAAGTCACTCCAGAACGGGTGACGGTGGATACGATATTACAGGAACTCTACTATGTGAAGAGCCACATCAAGATGAATCTCATGCTTGGCATTCTCAAGGCTCAGGCTCCCCAGAACGCCCTCATTTTCACAAACATGCGGCACGTCGCTTTCCGCCTGGCCAAGAGCCTGCAATCCAACGGGTTCCGCAGCCGACACCTGACTGGTGACCTTCCCCAAACCCAAAGATTGAAGATCGTGGACGATTTCATGGCTGGAAAGTTCGCTTTTCTGGTCGCCACGGACGTTGCCGCCCGCGGGCTCCACATTGACGGCCTGGAAATGGTCATTAACTATGATCTTCCGCAGGATTGTGAAAATTATGTGCATCGGATCGGACGGACAGCCCGCGCCGGGAATTCGGGCAAGGCGATATCGTTGGCCAGCGAAGGCACGGCCGACCACCTCGAGGCCATCGAATCTTTTATCGGCATGAAGATTCCCGTTCAAAAGGCGAGCCATGAGCTTTTTGCCACGGACATGAGTTTAGAAGACAGTTACAGAAAGAGATTTCGAGGCCGTGGATCAAAAAACAAATGACCCGTGCAGCACTCGTACCTACGGCCCGACCATAAACTCCGAGTGATTCCTTGCACTTTCAGCGCTGACATAGGTCTCTGAGTTCGCCGTTCGCAGCTTATTCCTCGAGGAAACACAAATCCACAACCAGAGAATCACCTGTCATCTAACGGCACAAGAGGCAGGTCAAGCCAGGCCAGGCAGGCGCGCCAGCCCTTCGGACCCGCCCCATCGTAGTAAAGGAAACTGGAGTCTCCATCTTTTTTGTGCATGTAAAAGCTATCAAAGTACTTAGACATGATACAAACACAATTGTCGCCTTCGGCAATCTAAGCATGATAGTCAACGGAAGTTGACGCTCTGGGCTCTTAATCGGTACAAGCGGCCTCTCTAACTTGTGTCTTTTCATCATAAATGCTTCTCCAATCAAGATTGGTCCAATTCTTGATTCTTCTCCCCTGCCATCGCAGGAGTCTATCAGCCCCGTCATCCCGAGTGCACCGTCCTCTACCGGGTGCTCTTTCATTACTTAGACAGGTTCCTCTCCGAATATGAGTCACGCTTCGAAAGAGAGTATGGCTACTTCCGTCCGATCATCAAGGAGGTGGCCAAAGGCCATCACGAGCGAACGAAGAGAGCGTGGTGATCCCAAAGTGCCTCGCGAAGGGCATGAGATTGCTTCGTCACTGCGTTCCTCGCAACGACGCCTGGACTGCGGCAACCCCCACTGCGGATTTGCCAGAGTTCGCTGCCGGGAATGCGGTTCAGAATTCTTGCTTTGCTATTCCTGCAAAACCCGAGGGTTCTGTCCATCGTGTCATGCCAGGCCGCTGGAGGAGTGGGGCGAATGGATCGCATCATCAACCACCTTAAACTGACGTTTGTGGCAGCGAAGCCACCCCCCTCCTCGAATCGCTTTTAAAGAATCCCTTATGGAAGCCGGCGCAGAGTATTTTTAAGCCCAAAGTGAATATTCTCTCTCCGAGCAGAGCGAGATATCTGGCCAAATTCCGGCTTTTCGAGCGACTCCAGGCCTTTTCATGACCCTGTTCTCTCGCTTTTTCCTATTTCTTGACATCTCTTCTCGTCATAATGTAACATTTTTCACGATGAGAGGATGGGAAAAGCCGAAAAAATACGCAATCGACCGCAGCCGTCAAAAACGAAATACCTATCCTTAAAACAGGGAAGAAATGTTCAAGCTATCAGAGTTGTTCTCGGTGCTGCTGGAATGAAGCTGAAAAAGAGAGTTAATCTCGAGATAGTAGAAAAGGCGCAATTTGGTCAGCATATGAAAATGATTATCTGTTGGCGTTGATTAACGTAATGCTTCCGATGATTAAACTTACAGTCGGCACTTTGTATACATCGAAATCGTTAGGCGACATACAATGGTTAGAAATGTGGCGCAAGCCACTTTATAGATTACTGAGGCTGGGTCGGCTAAAGTAATAAAAATTTGAAAGAAAGGAGGAGCTAAAATGGTGGAAAAAGCTTTGAAAAACATTAGGTTTGCCAAAGCCGCTGATGTCATGACAAAGAATGTGGTATACATTGACGGCAATGAGACGGTGGCCAATGCCATCAGGCTGATGAGAGAGAAAAGGGTCTCCAGCTTGGTCGTGAACCGAAGGAGCCCCGGGGATGCCTGGGGCATCGTGACCCGCAAGGATGTGGTTAGCAAGGTTGTCGATCCAGGGAAGAATCCCAGTGATGTCAAAGTCTTTGAGATCATGTCTAAACCGCTCGTCATGGTCTCCCCTGGTCTTCAGCTGAAGTACTGCGCCAGACTGTTCAACCAGGCTGGCATCAGGAGAGCACCTGTTTTTGATGGCCAGGAGATTGTCGGGATTTTGAGTAATACCAATATCTTCAATGCCATCAAAGTGTAATTACCACTTTGTTGTCTAAGTGGGGTTAGGAATCTCACCCAACGAACAGGCCGACCCAGCCAAGTCATCATAACTAGCATCAGTTTGAAAGGGAGCACAGGATTTTTCAGCAAGTCATACAGTCGGCCATGAAGGGGGCTCGCTTTCCAAGAATGTCAACAGGAGTGGTCATGGGCTGGATGACCACGACAACAGGAGTTGTCTGTTGCGCTGCAAGGTTCAGCTGATCTTTGGACAATGGCCACGCATTATAATCACAAAAATAGTCACAAATTAAAAACGTCGGGATATTAACATTTCATGACGTAATTTTAAATTGTCTTGATTGCTTTAAGATTAGATTGAATTTGAACTTTACCTGTGTTAATATCGTTCATGTTGAAATTAAAGAGACCTGTCCGGTTTTAAGAACAGGCAGGGATCACAAAGGAGGAGAGAAAATTTCAACAAGCAAAAACTATTTTCCTCCTGAAAAATTCATTATCAAAAGGAAGTAAGAAATGAATATTTATGTAGGGAATTTACCGCGAGAAGCCACTGAAGAAGATTTGAGACAGGTTTTTGGAGCCTTCGGGCAGGTCACATCTGTCAAAATCATCACAGACAAATTCAGCGGGGATGCGAGGGGATTCGGATTTGTGGAGATGTCCAGCAGTGCCGAAGCCCAGTCCGCAATCTCCGGGCTTGATGGCAAAGATTTGAAGGGACGCGCTCTTAAGGTCAATGAGGCCCGCCCTCGTCGTGATGACCGTGGAGGTGGGTTCGGGGGTGGGAGACGCTTCTGATAACCGGCACTCAGACATTTAAAATCATAGTTAAGTTTTGCATTCAAGCATATTTGAGGGCTGCCGGGGTTGCCCATTTTCCTCTGCAAATTCGTAAATACTCCTATCATCCGAGCCAAAAGAAAGGAAAATTCTGCCTGAAAGACGCCTAATTTATCTTCTTGATTATTTGCTGATATCAGGCTGTTTGGTTATTGGCCTCCCATGAGAGAGAGGTATCCTAACTGGAATGTAAGAGGTTGTGATCAACTCTTAAATTCCAAAAAGGAATAATGAATGAAAAAATATGAGAGAAAGGAAAGAAAGAAAAGAGAAAGGAAGAGAGAGAAAAGAAAGAGAGAACATAGAAAAAGAAGAGATTTAAAGTAAACTTGGAGATTTTCTTAAGAGCAGTAACAATTCTGCTCTTTTCGTATTGGAGTATCGAACATGGAAGTGGATGATCGCAGGATAAAATTTCTCGATAAACAAAGGAAAGTTCACTCTAAAATAAGAAAGCCCCCCATCGTTTCCTTCGAGGGCCCGGGGCAAACATTGGATCCTGTCAGAATCTACATGAGAGAGATGGGTAATATTCAGCTGTTAACAAGAGAGGCAGAGATACTCATAGCAAAGGAAATTGAAAGAGGAGAAGAGATAATTATTAAAGCCCTTTCAAAAACACGATTTGTCCACAATGAAATTCTCTCACTGGAAGAGAAAATAGATGAAGATGATGAAGTCTTCCAACCTGTGTTAGATTCCAGAGAAGATGAATTCACAAAAAGAAAACTCGAGAAAAAAAAGAAGATTCTGGCCAGAATCAATGAAATAAGAAAGTTAAGCACCCAATTAGAAAAAATCCCTGCATCAAAGAAATATGCTGTTGCACGGGGGCGTCTCATCATCAAAACGAGCCGCCTCATCAGGGAACTTAATATCCGCTCGCCTTATAGCGATAAGGTAATTGAGAGTCTCCGTGAAAAGCTAAAGGTCATGGACGAATTAGAAACAAGTAAGCAAGAGTTGAATGCCTCTTTCACCAAGGCTAAGGGCAAGAAAGTGAAAGAGGAACTGAAACTTAGGATCAAAAAAATCGATAAGCTTTTGAGAATATACAAGAAAGAAATTGGTCTTGATTTACAGGAATTGAGAAAAACAATGCAAACCATCGCTAAAGGAGAGCAGATCTGCGATCGAGCGAAGAAAGAACTTGTTGCCTCTAACCTAAGACTTGTGGTTTCCATAGCCAAGAAATACAGTAACTACGGACTCCAGTTTCTTGATTTGATCCAGGAAGGAAACATAGGCTTGATGACAGCAGTGGATAGATTTGAATACCAAAGAGGGTATAAATTTTCAACTTATGCGCATTGGTGGATAAGGCAAGCCATAACACGTGCAATTGCTGATCAGGCAAGGACGATAAGAATCCCTGTGCATATGATCGAAGTCATAAACAAGTTAAATAGAGTTTCAAAAAGCCTTGTCCAGGAAAATGGTAGAGAGCCAACACATGAAGAGATTGCGGAAAAGATGGATATGCCCGTCAGTAAGGTACAAAAAATCATGAAAATTGCCCAAGTACCTCTTTCACTTGAGATGCCAATAGGAGAAGGAGATGAAAGTCGTTTGAGTGATGTTATCGAGGATAAGGATATCCTTTCTCCTCCCGATGAAGTCATTCATATTAATTTGAGAGAGAAAATTGAGGAAGCGCTGAAAACTCATACCCCGAGAGAAGCAAACGTTTTAAAAATGAGATTTGGGCTGGGAGACGGCAACGAACATACCCTGGAAGAGGTCGGGCAGCAATACAAGGTTACGCGTGAGAGAATCAGGCAAATCCAAGAAAAAGCGATAAGAAAGTTAAAGCGTTCTAGTTACAGTCAAAAACTAGAGTCCTTTACAAAATAGCTGAATCTATTTCCTGGGTGCGAGGTGAAAAGAGGGCGAGATAAAAAAGGAAAGTTCCAGCAAGTCTCAAACTTTAATGATGGCTTAATAGCTGAGTTTTTCTCGCGGGAGGTCTTCTCACTTCTTCTTAGAGGAAAACCTCATTAGCCTGGAACTGGTGCGAAGGGCAAAGCCGTAGATAATTATAATAAATTCCTTGACCTCTGGAAAGACGCTGACCCTGGTATTGCTGAGGTTGAGGATGCTAAGAAGAGGTTGGCTGGGCTGCGTGAGTTCCATTAAACCCTGATTTTCCTCAGAAAGGAAGTAAATCAATGACAAAAGAAAAAGAGAGAAGGGACAATGAAAAAAAAGAAAAAGCGAGAAGAAAAAGAGAAAAAAGAGGGAGAGAGAAAAGAATAGGAAGGATTTCAGGTTAAACGTAGAAAGCCGGTAAACTGGAATATTGACTTGATAAAAAAAGACACCTGAGCGAATTAGCGGCTGAGGGGAGACGAGTGAGTAGAAAGAATTTCTCTAAGGTGAAAAAAAACAATTTAGGTATTAAGGGAGGTTACAGTGAAAGAACTCATTGAATTGATTGCCAAATCTTTAGTGGACAAGCCGGACAATGTGCAGGTTTCCCAATTAGACGGGGAACAGAGCTCGATCATTGAATTAAAGGTTGCTCCGGAAGATGTAGGCAAGATTATTGGAAAACAGGGAAGGAATATTCAGGCTATCAGAGTCATTCTCAGTGCTGCTGGAATGAAGCTGAAAAAGAGATTTATTCTGGAGTTAATCGAAAAAAGGTAATTTGGTCAGCATAGGGAAATGATTATCTATTAGCGTTTATTAACGTTTGCTGCAGGATTATAAAGTACATTTTAAAGAGTATGAGGCGAGTGGAAGCTAACTTTATCTTTTAAATAATTAAATTTCCACAATTTTTCGGAAATGAAAGCCATATATAGCAAGTGATATTGCTAAGTGGAAGAAGCGAGGACGTCTTACCAATGTCCAGGAAATAAGTTTCCAGTAATGCAATCTTTCTTTTCCTTTTATCCCCAATAACCAGATAGATTTAAGGAATGCTTTGAAGTTACTAAATTTGAGATTGATTTTTTTCTTTAATGGTTTAGGTTTATACCCCTTTAAGAATGTTATCACCCGTTTATAATAGTGTTTGGGTGAATAAATCGTATTAAGGATTTTCTTGTAACCATTCATGAGTGTTTCAATATTCAGCCTTTTCCTGTTGCCTATGAAATTATCATCAACAAAAAATACCGAACTTCTCCAGCCCCGTGAATATAAAACTTCCAGTTCTTCTAAAATCTGGTCTTTGCTCTTAGTCCGTGGTTTGTGTCCATTGAGAACGACGACATCACAGAATTCGCAATTAAAAGGACATCCTCTGGAATACTGAATGCACATTGAATCATATTTTTTCATGTTAATAAGCTCCCACTGTGGAGGAGGAGTCTCCCTTAAATCAGGCCATTCTTTTGAGGTATAAATGTGATGGGTGCATCCCTTTTTTAAATCATCCAGAAAATAGGGAAGCGTGCCCTCAGCCTCATTAAGAACAAGGTGGTTTATATCCTCAAATTCTTCATATCTTGAGGTAAAAAGAGGGCCGCCTGCAACCATTTTAATTCCTAATTTTTCACATCTTCTTATGACTTCCATTGTTGACTTTTTCTGAACGACCATAGCACTGATAAATACATAGTCAGCCCACTCGAGGTCATCCTCTGTTAAGACAGAAACATTCATATCAATAAGCTTTTTCTCCCATTCTTTGGGAAGGAAAAACGGCCCACTCCGCCTCTGTGAAACCGATGTTTAATGTTTATGTTGCCAAAATCTCCTGATTATAATCGTCATGGGATTAATTTTTGGATAAAATTGGCCCAAATGCGACAGTATTTGCTTTTGGTGACACCAGATGTAATATTATTGGCAAATGGGCTCTGTTTTCTTTCACTATTTCGATGGATTTCGATAGATTTAAAATATGCATCGCTTCTTCTTGCTTATTATATCCTGCAATCCGGGCACGAATAATTTTGGCCCCATATTGGAAGAAAATTTTTTCAATTGCGTCAAAAAAATGAATAAGGTGACGTCTGTCGTCTTTAATTTTTTTTGGAGGAGGTTCAGTGAAAAAATTAAAGCATTTAAAGTGTCTCGTTCTTTTGTCTTCACTCCTGTTTTTGTCTTCATTCCTGCCGGCCCAGATCAGCCCGGAACTGTTGGCAGGGCTTAGGGCAAGATGCATCGGGCCCGCCAACATGAGCGGGAGAGTCGGTGACATTGATGCAGTTTCGTCCAATCCCAATATTATCTATGTGGGTGCGGCTGAGGGCGGCGTTTGGAAGTCGACGAATGGGGGTTTGACCTGGACGCCTGTTTTTGATGACCAGCCTGTCGCTTCCATCGGTGCCATTGCCATCAATCAGACGAATCCTGATACCGTCTGGGTGGGAACAGGCGAGGCAGCACCGCGCAACAGCGTGGGCGTGGGCCGCGGCGTTTATCTAACCCTTGACGGCGGAAAGACCTGGAAGCTCGTGGGGCTGGAAAAGACTGAGAAAATCTCCAAAATTCTGCTTCATCCCGAGAATCCCGAGATTGCCTTTGTGGGTGCCGCAGGAGCCACCTGGGGTGACAGCAGCGAGCGAGGTGTCTACAAGACTGTTGACGGAGGAAAGAGCTGGAGAAAGATTCTCTATGTCAACGAGAAAAGCGGTGTGGCCGACATGGCCATGGATCCTTCCAATCCTAACAAAATCCTTGTCGCCATGTGGGAACATCGCCGCTGGCCATGGTTTTTTAGTTCGGGCGGCCCGGGAAGCGGAATCTACATCAGCAGAGACGGAGGAGAAAAGTGGGAGAGATTGACTGAGAAGAATGGACTTCCAGCAGGAGATTTAGGACGTTGCGGCCTCGCCTTTTCAGCCAGCAATCCTGCGATTGCTTATGCCCTGGTCGAGGCCAAGAAGAGCGTCCTTCTCCGCTCCACAGACGGCGGGTTCAACTGGCAGGTTGCCAACAGCGAGTCGAACATTCATAACCGGCCTTTTTACTACAGCCGAATCTGGGTGAATCCTAAGAATGAAAACATCCTCTATATGCTCCACACCCAGCTGATGGTGAGCGAGGACGGAGGAAAGACAGTCCGGCCCTTGACCACGTTCGGCCAGTCGCACTCTGATTATCACGCCATGTGGATCCATCCAGATGGAGAGATGATGGTCGT
>Ga0315289_10014026_pt1 | contig 11207 bp, 2 predicted proteins | sample YL17G11_40_MG_FD_203452 | JGI IMG/M metagenome (GOLD analysis project Ga0315289, IMG submission 203452) | Sediment microbial communities from Yellowstone Lake, YNP, Wyoming, USA - YL17G11_40 | ecosystem: Environmental > Aquatic > Freshwater > Lake > Sediment | place: USA: Wyoming | collected... | reverse complement strand
TGGTTTGCTCAAGATTGGAGAAATGGCAAGGGAAGCGGGGGTTCTTCGCTCCACTATCAGGTATTACACAGAGATGGGACTTCTCCAGGTAGCCGAGACTCTGTTGCCCGGGGGTTATCGGCTCTATGAGCGGGAACGAACCTTGGCCAGAATTCAGCAGATTAAGTCTATTGCTGAGCAGAACCGCACTCTGGAAAAGATTAAGGAAGAATTGGCAAAATCCTTAGCTGGCTGAGATAGCAGAATTTGTGGCTGCAGAGAAAAATGGTCGCTGTCCCCATTTTTCATTTTTAGGGGTAAGATGAGAAAAATAAAAATAGTAACGTTTCCATTATTGATTTTTTTCCTGATTGTGCTGGAGATTTTTGGTGGCTTTGTGCTAAGAATTAAAGAAGCAGAAGCAGCGCATACTTTTGATACAAATTTATGGTTTACTGGTGCAACGTCTCCATTAACTTCAAATTACACTTGTGGAAATGGTGCTACCGTTCTTGTCCTTGGGATTGTGGTTGCTGGTTCAACAAACCGTGCTGGCGGTGCTCCTACCTACAATGGTGTTGCCTTAACACAGGCTGACATAACCAGAAAATACGCTACATCACCTGAAACGAGCTGTGAGCTGTGGTATTTAATAAACCCTCCTACTGGTTCTCTATATTCTATCAGCGTTCCTAATACTGGTAGTCTGACTTTGTATGTTCAGGCCTCAAGTTACAAAGCTCAAGCTGGTTATACATCGGCATTTGATGTTTCTGGTGGCAATACTGGACTTTCAGCTAATCCTTCTGTAAGTGTTACGACAACTGTGGATGGTGATGTAATAGTGGGAGTTCTTGGCGATGGACTTGCCACCGCACCCACGGCTCAAACGGGAACAAATCTCAACAGAACTGATGATGGGGCGTATAGTGATAGTAACCAATACTATCTTCAGGCAGCACTTGGAGCGTGGGCAACAGGTTGGACAGTTGCGTCAGATGACTGGTGTATGGTTGTTGCGGCTTTCAAAGAACAACCCCTTACCATTACTGTGGCCCCATCTGTCCCTCAGCCACCTAATGTTGCTACCCCCTCTACTGTCAATCTGATGGGTATATTTTCCATTGTCAGGAATAATGGCACAGGTTCAGTTACGGCAGTTACCATAAAGGAGAACGGAGGTACGATTGATGCCACAAATGAACTGGAAAATGTAGAACTCTGGCTATCTTCAGATAAGACCTGGGATGCGAGTGATACCAAGTTAGATACTGCCAAAAATTTTACAGGCGGAGTTGATGGAACCTGTACCTTTAACGCCTCATTTGATGTTACTACAACTACCCAGTGTTTAATTGTGCGTTTAGATGTAAAAAGTGGGGTTACTCTGGATAAGACCATTGAGATACAAATTCAGGATATCACTACCACTGACCAGAAGAGTGGCCTACCTTCCGACCTATCCGGGACTACTACTGTAACTGCCAGCTGGTGGAATGCCTCCTGGTCATATAGGAAGAAACTCACCTTCAATAACTCAGCCCAGAGTGAAAATCTGACTAATTTCCCAGTTTTGGTGAAACTGAGTACTTCTAACTTCACTTATGCAGATGCAAAGTCCGATGGCACAGACCTGAGGTTCATAGATTCTGATAATACCACAGAGTTAAAATATCATATTGAGAAATGGAATCCTTCAGGTGATAGTTTTATCTGGGTAAAGGTGCCACAGATAGATGCATCCTCTAACACAGACTATATCTATATGTATTATGGAAATGCTGATGCTGGTGATGTGCAGGATGAGCCAAATACATTTAGCAATAATTATGCCGCGGTGTGGCATACGGATGAGGCTTCATGGAATGGCACTACGGGGGAGGTAAAGGATTCAACCGTGAATGGGAATAATGGGACTCGGGTCGGGAATGCAACTACTACCACAGCTGGACAGGTGAACGGGTGTGGGACCTTTGATGGAGATGGAGATTATGTTGATGTAGCGGACAGCGCTAGTTTAGATGTAACCAATCTCACAATTAACGCCTGGGCAAACTCAACAGACTTCACACCGTCAGATTGTCTAAATGCTTATAACAGAATAATAGTCTCAAAGACAGATGGCAAAGTAAGCTACCAATTGGGATTAACCACAGAAAACAAACCCTACTTCTCTTTTGAAGATATTTCAGCAAATAACGTAAGCAAATATAATAATACACTACCCCCCAGTACCCAAGATACAAGTCAGACTTCAACTGATGGAAGAATATACCTCGGTTCAACTGGAACAGGTGATGATGGAGGTGTTTATAGCCCTTCAGTTATTAAAGATGGCTCAACATATAAGATGTGGTATGGTGGTTCTGATGGTTCTATCTGGCGTGGATTTTATGCTACATCGCCGGATGGCTTAACCTGGACAAAACGAAACAATGCAATAGCCGGCAGTACCCAAGATACAGGTCAGACTTCAACTGATGGAAGAATATATCTTGGTTCATCTGGAACAGGTGATGATGCACAAGCCCAAGCCCCTTTCGTGATTAAAGACGGCTCAACATATAAGATGTGGTATGGTGGTTCTGATGGTACTAATTACCGTGTATACTATGCTACATCGTCAGATGGCTTAACCTGGACAAAATACAATAATTCAGTACCCCCCAGTACCCAAGATACAAGTCAGACTTCAACTGATGGAAGAATATATCTTGGTTCATCTGGAACAGGTGATGATTTACATATCCAAAACCCTTTCGTGATTAAAGACGGCTCAACATATAAGATGTGGTATACCGGTAATGATGGTACTTATTACCGCATATTTTATGCTACATCGCCGGATGGCTTAACCTGGACAAAACAAAACAATGCAATAGCCGGCAGTACCCAAGATACAGGTCAGACTTCAACTGATGGAAGAATATATCTTGGTTCATCTGGAACAGGTGATGATTTACACGCCTACTATCCCCACGTTATTAAAGACGGCTCAATATATAGGATGTGGTATGCTGGTCATGATCAGACCTACCAGCGCATACATTATGCAACATCGCCGGATGGCTTAACCTGGACAAAATACAACAATGCAATACCCCCCAACTCAGATACTACTTCAACCAATGGCACAATACCACTGGGTACAACCGGAAAAGGTGATGCTTATGCCGCTACTGCTCCAATGCCTATTAAAGATGGCTCAGCATATAAGATATGGTATACCGGTAAAGATACTTCTTCAGGCTATTACCGCATATATTATGCTACTCTTGGAACCGGGGTCACAAGCAGCACTGCGGTTCCGTCAGAGTTCAGGATGTTAAGCGGTGTCGCCGACACAACCGCAGACACTATTAAATTATATGTTAATGGTAGTCTTGATACTTCAGGTACAACCACTGTCAATGCAGTAAATAATTCAGAAAAACTTACAATCGGTAATTTGCTCAACGGCAAAATCGATGAAGTCCGGATTTCCACTGTTACGCGTTCTGCGGACTGGATTGCTGCCCAGTATCTTTCAATGACCTGCCAATTTACCAGCATTCCCATTCCCACCGCTACTATCGGTGATGGCACAGACCCCGGCAGTTCTACTGTTGCTCCAGGTAGCACCAACAATTACCTTGACCAATTCACTTTTGTAATAGATAGCGGTACGGATTCTGTAACTGGTTTAACCGTTACTAGCGCCAATACTTCTGCCATTGCCAGTATGCAGATTTGGAATGATGCAATGACTACCCAGTATTTTTCAACGATCTCTTCTCCCGTGGGAGATAACTGGAACTTTAGCGGCGGATCGCCAATTCCTGTAAGCACCACTACAGCCTCTTTCAGGGTTATATTTACTGCCAAAGACCATTCCCTGGCAGCAGGAACTTATGCGGTTACAGGCACGGTTACTTCTTATACTTGCACCAATGCTAAATCTGGCGCTGATACTGATAGCGCAACCATTACAGTTGACAACTCTCCTCCAGCTGATGCTACCTGGGGAACCATTACCCCGGGTAATATGCAAATTGAACTCAACTGGACTAATCCTGGTGACTCAGATTTTAATAAAGTCTTAATCTTACGAAAGACTGGTTCATCAATAACCGATGCTCCCACTGAAGGAACAGAATACAATGTTAATGATACTATTGGAGAGAGCACGGTTCGATATGTTGATAGCGGCACGAATTCCACCGATACCGGGCTTACCAATGGCACCACTTATTATTACAAAATATTTGCCTATGATACTTATGTAAACTATGCTGCCGGAGTTAGCACTGGGCCCCACATCCCAGACGGTACTGCCCCGGCGGCAGTGACTAATCTGGCAGCTAATTCAGGGACGGGCCAGGGAGAGATAGAGCTTACCTGGAGTGCGCCGGGAGATGATGGAGATACAGGACCTATTTCGGGTGGTCAATACCACATTAAATATTCATCTGATTCCACACACAGCTGGGATGATATGCCTTATGAAGTGCAGTGGACTACCAGTACCAGCCCGGGGAATAGTGAGATAAAGACCATTACTGGTTTAGATACCGGCACAACTTACTATTTCTATATCAAGACAGCCGATGAAGTTCCCAACTGGTCAGAATTATCAAACAAAGCAACTGGATATACACTGGCGAATGTTTGGAAGAGCGTGCAGGATGGAGATTGGTCATCCGGACCAACCTGGGACCAGGGAATAGCGCCATTAAGCTGGGGCAGGGTGGAGATTTACGATACTGTAACTTATGATGAGAATTCAACTGATGTTACCTGTTCCAGTGTAACTATCAAGAATGCGGGGACACTTGAGTTTGAGCAGGCGGTAGATACAAACACAATGATAGTAGAGGGGAATATAGTCATAGAGGATGGCGGTAAATTTCTGATGGAGCCCAATACCGGGTTTGCCAGCATAGTGAAGATAAAATGTGCCAATGATGGTGACTACGGGATAATAGTGCAGGATGGAGGCATATTTGATGTTCGTGGTTCAAGTATGACTTACTGGAAGACAGCGTTAGCCCAGCAGGCAAATTCTGGACAAAACCAGATGGTAACCAATGATGCAACAGGGTGGAAGGTAGGGGATAGAGTGACCGTAGGGCCTGGCACATATACCAGCACAGTATATGAGAGCAAGATAACAGCGATGAGCGGGACGACAATAACCTTACAGGATAATTTCACAGTAAACAGGTCCACTGGTTCAGAGGTGGTGAATATAACCAGGGACTGCGTGATAACCTCAACAGGGACAGGTAAATCTTATATCCAGAACCTATCTACAACAGAGGCGAACTTCAATATGGAATGGGTTGAGGCGAGCTATCTGGGTTTAGGTAGTACCGGAAAAAATGGGATAACTTTTGACGGTTCGGGAACCAGGGGAAAGATAAACTATTCCAGCATTCATAATGGATTTTGTGGCATTTACCTTTACTACAGTTCTAACAACACTCTAACCAATAACAGTTGTTACTCAAATTCTTTTGGTATTCTACTTTACTCCAGTTCCAACAACACCTTAACCAATAACAGTTGTTACTCAGATCTGTATGGCATTATCCTTCTCACCAGTTCCAACAACAACACTCTAATCAATAACAGTTGTTACTCAAATGCTTATGGCATTTATACGAGGCAGTCTACCAATAATTCAGTCATAGATTGCCAGTTGGGGAAAGATGGGAATAATACCTCAGGAGATGTTGGATATTATGCTGGTTATGTATCAACATTAATCTTGAAAGATTGTGAACTATATTCCCCAACCAAGGTAGCTACCGCTGGCATTAATACTGCAGGTTCATATCTTCTATCCTACAACCAGGACGATTCCACTGGCACGGTAAGAATCTGGGGAGATTACAAGATAAATTCAGGGACAAAGAGATACAGTTATGCCTACCAGCTTTACTCCTCCACTTGCACTGCGCCTAAGACAATGAGAGGGTCAAGTTCAGCCTCTGATGTTAAGACTTCGGATAGTATTTGCGAGACCGAACTTATAACCATCACCTATGATGGTAGCGAATGGGATGTAGTGGGTTCAGTTTCTGGAGCTTTAGGTTCATTCACGGGGAATCAGAATGATTGGTCAAGCTCTGGGGGAGAATTTACTTTAGACTTCACCCAGTCCTCACCACAAACCGGGGATAAAGTTGATTTTGTCACCATCGCTGCGTCCAACGATGCAGATATCCAGAAGGATGTTAAATTCGGTCCCTGCGCCAGTGCTCTAAACAGTGGAAAATCCAAATTAAAAGTTGACACTGGCGGAACTCTGGAACTTGTGGGGACAGAAACCTATCCCACATTAGTGGATAGGATTAGTGGGACAACTTACTATACCTTAATCTCCACTGGCACTTCCACATTTACCGCTCAATGGTTCAAATTCCAGAATGTAGATAAGGATGGAGTGCAATTTCATAGTTCCTGTAGCGTAACCCTTTCCTCTGGCACTTTTGACTACGCTCAGGCTTATACCACTACTACATATATTACCTGTAACAGTTTAACTTCTAACGCCACATTCTACAACTTAACCTTTGCTGATACAGGTAGCGTAACTCCATACAATATCTATGTTAAAGGGAATGATGCCAATCTAAGGTGGTACATAGCCAGTTACGGAGGAGTGCGTGGAGGGGAAGACTACGATTATGACCCGAATAACAAAATAATCTGGGCTGACCAGACGGCTCCATCAGCAATAACTGATTTGGCAGCTACTACCGGGACAGGTCAGGGAGAGATAGAACTTTCCTGGACAGCGCCGGGAGATGATGGAGATACGGGACCTATTTCGGGTGGTCAATACCACATTAAGTATTCATCTGATTCTACTCACAGCTGGGATGATATGCCTTATGAAGTGCAGTGGACTACCAGTACCAGCCCGGGGAATAGTGAGGTAAAGACCATTACTGGTCTAAATATGGGCACAACCTACTATTTCTATATCAAGACTGCTGATGAAGTTCCCAACTGGTCAGAACTATCTAATAAGTCGACTGGATATACACTGCCAGATGTTTGGAAGAGTGTGCAGGATGGAGATTGGTCATCTGGCTCAACCTGGGACCAGGGAATAGCGCCCTTAAGCTGGGGCAGGGTGGAAATTTATGATACTGTGACTTATGATGAGAATTCCACTGATGTTACCTGTTCCAGTGTAACTATTAAGAATGCGGGGATACTGGAGTTTGAGCAAGCGGTAGATACAAACACAATGATAGTAGAGGGGAATATAGTTATAGAATCTGGTGGGAAATTCCTGATGGAGCCCAATACCGGGTTTGCCAGCATAGTAAAGATAAAATGCGTCAATGATGGTGACTACGGGATAGTAGTGCAGGATGGAGGGATATTTGATGTTCGTGGTTCAAGTATGACTTACTGGAAGACAGCATTAGCCCAGCAGGCAGATTCTGGACAGAACCAGATGGTAACGAATGATGACACTGGATGGAAGGTAGGGGATAGTGTGACTGTAGGGCCTGGCACATACACCAGCACAGTACACGAGAGCAAGATAACAGGTATAAGCGGGACAACAATAACCTTGGAGGATAATTTTACCGTGAATAGGGCTACTGGTTCAGAGGTGGTGAATATAACCAGGGATTGTGTGATAACCTCAACAGGGACAGGTAAATCATATATACAGAACCTATCTACAACAGAGGCAAACTTCAATATGGAATGGGTTGAGGCGAGTTATCTTGGATTAGAAGTTACCGGGAAATGGGGGATAACCTTTGATGGTTCAGGAACGAGGGGAAAGATAAACTATTCCAGCATTCATCATGGAGGAGCTTTTAGCATTTACCTTAACTCCAGTTCCAATAACACCTTAACCAATAACAGTTGTTACTCAAATTCTCTAAGCATTTTCCTTTACATCAGTTTCAACAACACCTTAACCAATAACAGTTGTTACTCAAATTCTTCTTCTGGCATTTACCTTCACTCCAGTTCCAACAACAACACCTTAACCAATAACAGTTGTTACTCAAATTCTTATTATGGCATTTACCTTTTCTTCAGTTCCAACAACACCTTAACCAATAACAGTTGTTACTCAAATTCCGATCCTGGCATTCTCCTCTGGTCCAGTTCCAATAACACTCTAACCAATAACAGTTGTTACTTGAATTCTTCTAATGGGATTTTACTTTGGTTCAGTTCCAACAACAACACTCTAACCAATAACAGTTGTTACTCAAATTCTTACGGAATTTATACGAGGCAGTCTACCAACAATTCAGTCATAGATTGCCAGTTAGGGAAAGATGGGTATAACACCTCAGGAGACATCTATTGTTATGGCGGCGCAGTATCCACATTAATCTTGAAAGATTGCGAACTATATTCCTCAACCAAAGTAAATACCGCTGGCATTGATACTGCAGGTTCATATCTTCTATCCTACAACCAGGACGATTCCACAGGCACAGTGAAAATCTGGGGAGATTACAAGATAAATTCCGGGACAGAGAAATATAGTTATGCTTACCAGCTCTACTCTTCTACGGCGACTGCCCCAAAGACAATGAAAGGTTCAAGTTCAGCCTCTGATGTTAATACTTCGGATAGTAACTGCGAGACCGAACTTATAACCATTACCTATGATGGCAGTGAATGGGATGTAGTGGGTTCAGTTTCTGGAGCTTTAGGTTCATTCACCGGGAATCAGAATGATTGGTCAAGCTCTGGTGGGGAATTTACTTTAGACTTCACCCAGTCCTCACCGCAGACCGGGGATAAGGTAGATTTTGTCACTATCGCGGCATCCAACGATGCAGATATCCAGAAAGAGGTGCAGTTCGGTCCCTGCGCTACTGCTCTAAATAGTGGAAAATCCAGACTAACAGTTGACACTGGCGGAACTCTGGAACTTGTGGGGACACAGACCTATCCCACATTAGTGGACAGGATTAGTGGGACAACCTACTATACCTTAATCTCCACAGGCACTTCCACATTTACTGCTGGATGGTTCAAGTTCCAGAATTTAGATAAGGATGGAGTGCAATTTTATAGTTCTTGTAGTGTAACCCTCTCCTCCGGCACATTTGACTATGCTCAAGACTCTAGTCCTACGACATATATCACCTGTAACAGTCTAACCTCCAACGCCACATTCTATAACTTAACCTTTGACGATACGGGTAGTGTAACGCCATATAATATCTATGTAAATGCCGATGATAGCAACCTAAGCTGGTACATAGCCAGTTATGGAGGGGTGCGTGGAGGCGAAGACTACGATTATGACCCAAACAATAAGATAACCTGGGCCGACCAGACCTCACCAGCAGCTATTACTGATTTGACCGGGTTATGCGATAGTAATACAGGCAATGTCACTCTTTCCTGGAGCACTCCTGGAGATGATGGCTGGGATAATACTCTGGTTGAAGGAAGTAAATACAGAATTGACTATTCAACCTATTCTATCCAATGGAGCACAGCAACTTATGACGTTGAGATTCCTACCCATAGCGTAGCTCCTTATACTCAAGTCTCCCGCACGATTACCGCCCTCACCGGCGACACAACCTGGTATTTCCAAATCTGGACTCGAGACGAAATTCCCGCCAACTGGTCAGGCTTTTCCAACGGCGCCACCGTCTGGGTCAACCCCATCCTCAGCGTCTCCATTTCCACCGACACCTATGATTTTGGACAAGTCCCCTTGGCTCAGTCGACGCATACGGTGAGCATAATCACAGTTAATAATGACGGAAATATCAAGGAGACCTACTCACTCAAGATATCTTCGGTAACCCTTTATGACGACAGCCCATCGCTTTGGAAATCTACAGATACTACAACAGGCCATAACAGATTCATTTTTTATGCAATATTCCATGGGACAGATGTAGCATTAGGCTATTTTGAGTTGACTGATGCAGTTGTTGATGAGAATCGCTCTTCTACCAGTGAGCGGTACACATATGAGGATGGTAGTCCACCCTATAAACAGACTGGTGAAGGCGTTCCTGCTGGTGAGGATAGGAAAATTTGGTTCAGGCTGGATATGCCAACAAGTACCACTGCAGGCAAGAAAGAGAAAATAATAGTTACAATCATCGCGGGACCCGAATAAGAATATAAATGTATCCCGAATAAATTCGGGAAAGAAAATTTAAGAAAAGGGGCGAAGGAATATGTTTGCAAGGATGGAAAGAAAAAATTTTATAAGGAAGGAGGTAACGAAATTATGAAAAGATGTTTATGTGTGATTGCTATGGTCTTATTTACAAATTCTTTGTTTGCGCAACAAGAGGTGAGACATGGGCTTTCGACAAAATTTGCTGATGTAATTCTTTCTGGATTGAAACCGGGGATGGTTTATAGCATTAAGAAGGAAAAAGGTTTGCCGTATAAGGTAATGAATAAAACAGATAAAGAAATAGATGTTGAAGTTATTGTTGAAAAACCATCTTCATCTGAGCTTAGAGAAGGATATGAGCCAGTTCCTGATGTTTCATGGGTAAAGCTTTTTCCTACGATATTTCATCTAGGACCTGGAGAAGGCACGGATTGTGATGTGATTATTTCAATTCCAGATGAGGAAAAATATGCAAACCGGCATTTTCAAATAATGCTTGTAACCCAAACACTGGAGAAACCAGGTACCAGGGGAATAGCAATAAGTTTTGCTCTTGCAAGCAGGCTAAGATTTTCAACAGGTCCCACACCAGTGGAAGTTCTGGAAGAACACAGAAGAAAAGTTCTTGAGGCATTAAAAATGGATCTGGCGCCTTTCAGTTTGTTTCTTTCTGAACTTCCTGTTGGAAAAAAAGTAAAACTTGATGGAAAGGAATTTTCAACACTTCAACTTGTCAACAGAGGAAACGAAGATTACAGAATTGAATTTTATCTCGCAAAGAATCCTGAAAGATATGGGTTGAGAAAGGATTATCAACCTATGTCTGAAGTTATAGAGGTTGACTTTAAAAAGAAAAAGATGGAGTCAAAAAAAAGAAGCATCAACGATGTAATTATGGAAATGGAGATTCCTGATGAACAGGAGTTTTATGGCAAAAATTTTGCATTTGTTGTTGTTGCGAAAATTTTGTGGTTTGATATACCGATAGAACTTTATTCCAGGGTTTATTTCAAAACACAAGAGAAGAATGAGAAAAAAGCAGAAAAATAACGAAGGGATTTATTAATAAGTGACAAGGAGGTGAGAAAGGATGAAAACA
>Ga0315289_10014025_pt1 | contig 11207 bp, 9 predicted proteins | sample YL17G11_40_MG_FD_203452 | JGI IMG/M metagenome (GOLD analysis project Ga0315289, IMG submission 203452) | Sediment microbial communities from Yellowstone Lake, YNP, Wyoming, USA - YL17G11_40 | ecosystem: Environmental > Aquatic > Freshwater > Lake > Sediment | place: USA: Wyoming | collected... | reverse complement strand
TACGGCGGCCATAGCGGCAGGGAAACGCCCGGACCCATCCCGAACCCGGAAGCTAAGCCAGCCAGCGCCGATGATACTACCCAAAAGGGTGGAAAAGTAGGACACCGCCGAACACACATTAAAGTCCTGAGCCCCCCAAATTAACTTTGGGGGGCTCAGGCATTTGTATTGGTGGGCATTTGTATTGGTGTCCCGCCGCGACATCAGCGGTGATTAACTCGGGGACATTTGGCGGCGATTGAATTCAGGCGGAATGGCGCCGCCCTGCGTAGTCTCCGCTCCACTCAGCCGGACAGGGTTGCGCCGGCCGGCGCATTATTCTTTTCCATCGCCAGCAGCGCACGTTTGCGGTCGAGTCCACCGCCGTACCCGGTCAGGCCGCCGGATGAGCCGATGACCCGATGGCACGGCACGATGATGCCCACCGGATTTCGGCCGTTGGCCAGTCCGACCGCCCGCGATGCACCCGGCGAACCGATCTGCGCGGCGATCTCGCCATAGGAACGGGTTTCTCCGTAGGGGACCGTGCGCAGTGCGGCCCATACCCGGCGCTGGAACTCCGTGCCGTTCAGTCGGATGTCGACGTCGAACTCGGTCAGTTCTCCGGCGAAATAGGCCTCCAGCTGCCCGGCGGCGTCGGCGAAGGCATCGGCGCCGGCGGGTTGCCACCCCGAGCGATCCGGTTCGTGGCTCTGGTCGGACATCCGCAGATGCATCAGGGTGGATCCGACGCCGGCAAGGGTGAGTGGTCCGAGCGGACTATCGACTGTCCGGAACTGCAACGAGGTCATATGCCGATGCTTCCACATGCCGGGACCCCGCGGCGAGCGACGACGGTCGCGGCCGGATAACTCGTGGTATCCGGTACCGCGGGTATTGACATCTCTCGACGGTGGCCCTACGTTCACAGCCACGTACGTCCAACGAAAGGTGTTTGCCTCGTGACCACGTCGATCTCGGCTGCCGATGTCACGCGGGGTACGACCCGCGAGGAGTTCTCGGAGCGGTTGCTCAACGGGACGGTCAAGAAGTCCTACGACCCGGTCGTCGACATCGACTGGGACGCCCCGCTCGATCCGGACAAGTTCTTCCTTCCCCCACAGATGGTGACCTTCTACGGCACGCCCCAGTGGGACGCGATGACCCGCGCCGAGCAGCGCGAGGTGTCGCGTCAGCAGTTGGTCAACATGCTCTCCGCCGGAATCTGGTTTGAGAACATTCTCAACCAGGCGTTGCTGCGCGGCATCATGCACGCCAACCCGACCGCGCGGTCCACGCACTACATGCTCACCGAGTTGGGCGACGAAACCCGGCACATGGTGATGTTCGGCAAGACCATCGACCGCATCGGCGGGATTCCGGTTCGGCCCAGGCTGTATCAGCGGATGATCATCAACGCGCTGCCGTTCACCTTCCGCGGGTCGGTGCTCTGGATGGCGGCCCTGGTGGGGGAGGAGATCTTCGATGCGCTGCAGCGCCAGATCCTCGACGATCCCGACATTCAGCCGATCGTCGGTCGGCTGATGCGTATTCACGTCACGGAGGAGGCGCGTCACATCCAGTTCGCGCGCGACGGTCTGCGCAAGCAGACGCCGACCATGCCCTGGTATCGCAAATTCTTCGTGGCAAATCTGCATGGCATCGGCGGGCCGTTCTACCGGATGCTTTTCACTCTTCCCGTGCAGTACAACCGGGCCGGCTTGGACGGCCTGCAGATACGCCGGATCTCCCGGGCCAACCCGCATTACCGCCAGAAGTGCCGGGAGTCGTTCGCGCCTCTTGCGACCTTCCTGGAGGAGGTCGGCCTGATGGGCCGGTTCAGCCGAATACTGTGGCGACGGGCCGGATTCCTGTGAACCTCATCGTGATCGGGGCGCAGCTGCCCCCCGGCCTCGAGGTCATCGACCCCGCGTTGCTCGCCGACTCGGCGTCGGCGCACTTCGACAACGCCACCGAGACCTGGACTGTGACGTCCACCGGCGGCGAGAGCGCCACCGCAGCGGTTGTGGTCGACGCCCGCCCGTCGGGCAACCCGGCCGTGGCCAGCCACGGTGTCCCGAACCACTTCCGCATCCCGGGCCCCCACGTGCGCCGCCAGGCCCGCTACGTGACCCGCTGCCTGCGAATGATCGAGCGGTCGGGCGCCGCCCGCGTCGAGGCCAGAGGCAGGATCGTTGTGCACCCCTGGCGGCCCACGTCGGTCGCCACGCGGTTCTATCTCAGCGGCTCCGAACCCGGGCCGGACGATCTGTATGACGGACCGGCCACCGTCACGGTGAGTGGCCGGGACATCGCGAGCCGGGTGCGACTGAACGGCCACCTCGAAGCGATCGACGGCAGGTATCACTGGCAGGGAACGGTTTTCGACGCCCTGCCGGACACCGCCCGCGGCCGATCGGCCGGGGTGACCCTCACCATCGAGGATCGCACGGTTGACGCGCGCGTGCTCGAGCAGACGCCGTGGGGGACGCACATGATCGCCGGAGTCGGCGATCCGCCGTTCGCGCTCTGAGCGGCCCGCGCCGGCGTTGGCCAGGATCCGACATCGTTAGTATTCGGCCATGCCCGAGCGACTGGTACAGCGCTACCTGGACCACCTGGTGGTCGAATACGCCGCCGTCAGTGACGGCGTGCTCGCCAACTACATCCCTGAACTCACCCAGGTAGACCCCACCGGCTTCGGGCTCACGCTGTCCTCGGCGGACGGTTTCCTATACGAATCTGGCAACGCCCGAACGGAATTCACCATCCAGTCGATCTCCAAGCCGTTCACCTACGCGCTGGCGCTCGATCTCGCGGGGCAGGAGGCGGTGGACGCCAAGATCGGCGTCGAACCCTCCGGTGACGCGTTCAACGAGATCAGCGTCGACCGGCACACCAAGACCCCGAAGAACCCGATGATCAACGCAGGCGCCATCGCGGCGACATCGCTGATTCCCGGCGCCAGCCCGGACGAGCGCTTCGCGAAGCTTCAGGAGTTCTACTCCGCCTGCGCCGGGCGGCCACTGGAACTCGACGAGGACGTCTACCGCTCGGAGAGGGCCACCGGGAACCGCAACCGGGCGATCGCCTACATGCTGACCAGCTTCGGCGTACTCGATGATCCCGACGACGTCCTCGACGTCTATTTCCGTCAGTGCTCGCTTCGGGTGACCAGCGTGGACCTCGCACGGATGGCGGCGACGCTGGCACGTGGCGGCGTCAACCCGCAGACCGGCCGGCGGGTCACCGCGGCGAAGGTGGTGCAGCGCACGCTGAGCGTGATGGTGACCTGCGGTATGTACGACGGAGCGGGGGACTGGGTCAGCGCGGTCGGGATGCCGGCCAAGAGCGGGGTCGGCGGGGGGATCACCGCGGTGCTGCCGGGCCAACTCGGGATCGGAGTGTATTCCCCACTGCTCGACAGCCGGGGCAACAGCGTCCGTGGAATGCTGATCTGTCGGGCGCTCTCCCAGCAGTTGGGCCTACACTTCCTCACCGTCGGCCGCGAGTCGCGCGCCACCATCCGGGCGGTCTATGAGGCGTGTGACGGTGTCCGGGTCTATGAGATGCACGGCGACCTGATGTTCGCCGGCGCGGAGAGGGTGCTGCGCACCGTTGACCGCGACAGCGACGACTTCCGGGTCGTCATCCTCGACGTCACCCGGGCCGACACCATCAACGATCCGGCCCGATCGCTGCTGGCCGGCATGAGCACCACCCTGAACGCAGCCGGCAAGAAGGGCTTTCTCGTCGACCCCGATGCCGCGATCGGCCGCCCGGGACTGGGCTTCGACGACGTGGTGTTCAGCACGCTCGATGCCGCGGTGGCCGCTGCCCGGGAGTGGTTGCGGGCCAACCCGGTTCGCTAGCCGCACGCCGACGACGTTCGCTACCCGCTCAGCCGCCGCCCAAGAGGCTGGCGATCTGGATGCGATTGTCGTAGCCGCGCAAGCGCACCGGCTTGCCCAGACGCCAGAACCGTTGCTCGCGGTCCGAGGAGGCGGCGATGGTGGCCGCCGAGGCCAGCGCCCGGCTGGGCTCGGATCGGGCCAGTTCCGCCAGTCGCGCCGCCTCGTTGACCGGCTCGCCGATGACGGTGTACTCGAAGCGTTCCTTGGCGCCGACGTTGCCCGCCACCACCTCCCCGGAGGCCACCCCGATCCGGGCGGGGCACTCCGGCACCTCGTGGCGCAGCCGCCGGGAAATCGCTCGCGTAGCGGCCAGGGCGGCATCCTCCGGGCTCTCCAAGGCGACGGGAGCCCCGAAGATCGCCAGTGCGGCGTCGCCCTCGAACTTGTTCACCAGCCCGCGGTTCCGGTCGACCTCCTCGACGATGACCGCGAAGAAGCGGTTGAGCAGTTCGACGACTTCCTTCGGTGGCCGCGTGCTCACCAGCTTGGTGGAGCCGACCACGTCCACGAACAGCACGGCGACGTGACGCTCCTCGCCGCCGAGTTTCGGGCGCTGCTGCTCGGCGGCCGCAGCGACCTCGCGCCCGACGTGCCTGCCGAACAGATCGCGCACCTGCTCTCGCTCCCGCAGGCCGGCGACCATCGAGTTGAAGCCGCGCTGGAGTTCGCCGAGTTCGGTGCCGTCGAAGACGACCAGGTCCGTGCTCAGGTCGCCCTGTTCAACGCGTTCGAGCGCTGCCCGCACCATCCGTACCGGGGTCGCGGTCAGCCAGGACACAATCCACATCAGCAGGAAGCCGACGGCGACGCTGATCACCGAGGTGATGAGGATGGCGATCTCCAACTGGCGTCGGCTGAGGTTGCCCAACAGCAGCGAGAACATCGCGATGAGACCGATGCCGATGACGGGCAGGCCCGAGGTGAGCATCCACACCGTCATGGTCCGACCCATGATGCCCGGCGCGAGTCGGCGCGGCGGATCACCCGCTGCCAGGGCGGCGGCGGCCACCGGGCGCAACGCGAACTCCGCGCCGAGGTAACAGCTCGTGGCCACGGCCACGCCGCAGAAACTCACCGCCAGGCCGAACCGCGGGATGAAGGCGGTGTCGTGCATGCCGTAGAGAGTGGTCAGCAGGACGGTCCCCGCACCCCACAGCACCAGGTGGGTGTACGCGATCCGCCACGGCGTCAGGGCGGTGCTCCGCTGGTCGGCCTGGGTCGGCCGCCGGCCTTCGATCGCCCAGCGCAGATCGGTGATCGTGCGGACATGAATCCACCACGTTCCCAGCAACACCGCTCCGACGATGTAGAGCGGCGTGACCACGGCGGGTAGCCACCACGGCACGTCGGTGAAGAAGCTCGGAACGGGAAAGGCGACGGCGACGAGCACAAACGCCAGCGCGATGCCGACTGTGTTCACCAATACGATGAACGTCGTGAGGATGACTTGGACCCGCGTCCGTCGCCGGGCCGGGCTCTCGGTGGCCCGGCCCAACAGAAGCGAGCCGAACACCGCAGTCCGCGTCAGCCGTCCGCTCTGCCGGGTGACCCGTTCCAGAACGCGGCCCAGCCGCTGCGCCAAGCTCTGGTCGGAACTCATGGTGGCAACAGCCTAGTTCTCCCGGCGCGCCCCCTAAGCTCAACCCGTGCGACTCGTTATCGCCCAGTGCACCGTCGACTACCTGGGCCGGCTCACCGCCCATCTGCCCTCGGCGCGACGGTTGCTGCTGGTCAAGGCCGACGGCTCGGTGAGCATCCACGCCGACGACCGGGCCTACAAGCCGCTGAACTGGATGAGTCCCCCGTGCTGGCTGACCGAGACGCGGGACGGTTCCGCGCCGGTGTGGGAGGTGGAGAACAAATCGGGCGAGAAACTCCGCATCACGATCGAGGAGATTGAGCACGATTCCAGCCACGAACTGGGCATCGACCCCGGACTGGTCAAAGACGGGGTGGAAGCGCACCTGCAGAAGTTGCTCGCCGACCACATTGAGTTGCTCGGCGAGGGCTACACCCTGGTGCGCCGGGAGTTCATGACGGCGATCGGTCCGGTGGACATCTTGTGTCGCGACGCACAGGGCCGATCGGTGGCCGTCGAGATCAAACGGCGCGGTGAAATCGACGGCGTGGAGCAGCTGACCCGCTACCTGGAGTTGCTCAACCGGGACAGCCTGCTGGCGCCGGTGACCGGAGTCTTCGCCGCCCAGCAGATCAAGCCGCAGGCCAAGACGCTGGCGACTGATCGTGGAATCCGCTGTCTGACTTTGGATTACGACCTCATGCGAGGTATGGACAGCGACGATTACCGGCTGTTCTGAACCGATGGCGCGGCGGTGGATTCGGCAACAGCGCGGTGGTCCACGGCCGCCCGCGGCCGTCCGGGTGGAGACCGGCGCCGACGGCCACGAGTACGAGGTGCGGCCGGTCCCGGGGGCGCGGGCGGTCAAGACCTACCGGTGCCCCGGCTGCGACCACGAGATACGCAGCGGTACAGCCCATGTCGCGGTGTGGCGGGTCGAGGACCAGCAGCGGGACGACCGGCGGCACTGGCACACGCCTTGCTGGGCGAACCGGGGCAATCGCGGACCTACCCGCAGGTGGTCCTAGCGGATCAGTGCTCGGCGTGCTCCACCAACTCCACCAGCACACCGCCGGCGTCCTTGGGATGGATGAAGTTGATCCGGGAGTTCGCCGTGCCGCGGCGCGGCGTGTCATAGAGAAGCCGTACGCCATCGCCGCGCAGTCGCTCCGAGAGCGTGTCGAGGTCACTGACCCGGCACGCCAACTGCTGGATGCCCGGACCGCGCTTGCCGATGAACTTGGCGATGGTGCAGGTGTCGTCCAGGGGCGCCATCAGTTGAACCTGGGCGCTGTCGCGCGGCGCGCCGCGGACCGCCAGCATCGCCTCGCGCACGCCCTGGTCGGTGTTGACCTCTTCGTGCACCACGATCATGCCGAGGTGGTCGTGGTACCACGCGATCGCCGCGTCCAGGTCGGGCACCGCGATGCCCACGTGGTCGATAGCCGTCACCAGGGCGCTCGCCAGCAGAGGGCGGGCGTCGACGTGGTCGGTCGTCATACCCAACGGTAACCTGAGGGTCTACAGACGCGCCACGCCGATCGGCCAGATCATCCGCGAACCACCGCTTTGGAGGTAGATATGACAACGTCGGTCATCGTTGCTGGGGCCCGCACCCCGATCGGGCGGCTGATGGGCTCGCTGAAGGACTTCTCCGGCAGTGATCTGGGCGCCTTCGCCATCCGCGGGGCGCTGGAGAAGGCGGGGGTTCCGGCGTCGCTGGTCGACTACGTGATCATGGGGCAGGTCCTGACCGCCGGTGCCGGGCAGATGCCGGCCCGTCAGTCGGCGGTGGCCGCGGGTATCGGGTGGGACGTGCCCGCGCTGACCATCAACAAGATGTGCCTGTCCGGGATCGACTCGATCGCACTGGCCGACCAGCTCATCCGCGCGGGTGAGTTCGATGTCGTCGTGGCCGGCGGGCAGGAGTCCATGACCAGGGCGCCGCACCTGCTGATGGACAGCCGGGCCGGCTTCAAGTACGGCGACGTCACAATGCGCGACCACATGGCCTACGACGGTCTCTACGACGTGTTCACCGACCAGCCGATGGGCGCGCTGACCGAGCAGCGCAACGACGAGGACAAGTTCACCCGGCTCGAGCAGGATGGGTTCGCCGCCGGGTCACACCAGAAGGCGGCCGCGGCCTGGAAGGACGGCGTCTTCGCCGATGAGGTTGTACCGGTGCAGATTCCACAGCGCAAAGGTGACCCGCTCGAGTTCGCCGAAGACGAGGGAATCCGGGCCAACACCACTGCCGAGTCGCTGTCCGGGCTCAAGCCGGCGTTTCGCAAGGACGGCACCATCACCGCCGGGTCGGCCTCGCAGATCTCCGACGGCGGATGCGCCGTGGTGGTGATGAACAAGGCGAAGGCGCAGGAGTTGGGCCTGAGCTGGCTGTGCGAGATCGGGGCGCACGCGGTGGTCGCCGGCCCCGACTCGACCTTGCAGTCCCAGCCGGCCAACGCGATCAAGAAGGCGCTCGCGCGGGAGGGCATCGCCGCCGATGGGCTGGATGTGATCGAGATCAACGAGGCGTTTGCCGCAGTGGCGCTGGCGTCGACCCGGGAGCTGGGAGTGGACCCGGAGAAGGTCAACCGCAGCGGCGGTGCAATCGCGATGGGCCACCCGATCGGGATGTCCGGCGCGCGCATCACCCTGCACGCAGCCCTCGAACTCGGCCGCCGTGGTGGCGGGTATGCGGTGGCGGCCCTGTGCGGGGCCGGCGGCCAGGGCGATGCCCTGATCCTGCGGTCCGGCTAACCCCCCGCAGCGCTACGAAAGTTTGCTGGCAGCGCCGAACACAGCCGTGTGATGTTGGTCATACGGGAGGCGCCCAGGGCTGACCAATGGGCCCGATGCTGTCACGACGGAGCAGAGCGACATCGCCGCGACGGCGGCCAGCGTTGCTGCTGACTTCTTCGTGGCCTTCACCCTGTTCCGTTTCGGCCAATCCCGTTGTCCGGAAGCGCCGCCTTATGCGGACAAGGCCTTCTGACGCTGCCGTGACAGACTTGGGGCGTGACTCGTCCTCGCCCGAGAACAGCGCCGGTGATGACCGGCGCGGTGGATCTTTCCGGTCTCAAACAGCGCGCCCAGCAGGGCAGTGACGGTGAAGTGCCGTCCGGCCAGCAGCGCGTGGAGATCACCGAGGCCAACCTCGAAGCCGAAGTGCTGGTTCGCTCCAGCCAGCTGCCGGTCGTCGTCCTGCTGTGGTCGCCGCGCAGCCAAGCCTGCATCGCACTCGTCGACGCGCTGGCGGGTCTGGCGGCCGCGGATGCCGGCCGATGGTCACTGGCCACCGTCAACGTCGACACGGTGCCGCGGGTGGCCTCGATGTTCGGGGTCGAAGCGGTGCCCACAGTGGTCGCCCTGGCCGGTGGACAGCCGCTGGCCAGTTTCGAAGGCCCGCAACCACCGGAGCAGTTGCGCCGCTGGATCGACTCGCTGCTCTCGGCGACCGCGGGCAAGCTCGACGGCGGCAGCGATGAGGAGTTACTCAGCGCCGACCCGGTGCTCGTCGCGGCCCGGGAGAAGCTGGACGCCGGCGACTTCCTCGCCGCGGCGGCGGCCTATCAGGAGATCCTGGCCGGTGACCCCGACCACGCCGAGGCCAAGGGTGCGCTGCGGCAGATCACCTTCCTCGAGCGCGCCACCGCGCACCCGGGCAACGCGGTCGGGGCGGCCGACGCGGCGCCCGACGACATCGACGCGGCGTTCGCCGCCGCCGACGTCCAGGTCATCGGCCAGGAGGTGGCCGGTGCGTTCGACCGGCTGATCGCCCTGGTGAAACGGACCGCTGGTGACGAGCGCACCCGGGTCCGGACCCGGCTCATCGAACTGTTCGAACTGTTCGACCCCGCCGACCCGGACGTCATCGCCGGGCGGCGCAACCTCGCCAACGCGCTGTACTGACCGCGCGCACCCTGCGCGAGCAGACGCAAAGTATTCGCGACACGCCGTACCTGAGGTGATTTCGCGTCTGCTCGCGGGAGAAGCAGGGCGTCAGGCCGGCTCCAGCCAGATGGCCGAGTTGGGCGGCAGCACCAACTGGGCTGAGGCCGGCCGGCCGTGCCACGGCTCGTCGACGGCCTGCACCGCGCCGAGATTGCCGATGCCGGAACCGTTGTAGATCGTCGCGTCGCTGTTGAGCACCTCGCGCCAGGCGCCGGCATTCGGCAGACCGAGGCGGTACTGGCTGTGCTCGTTGCCGGCGAAGTTGAATACGCAGGCCAGCACTGATCCGTCGGCACCGTAGCGCAGAAAGCTCAGCACGGTGCTGGCCGAGTCGTTGGCGTCGATCCAGGAATAGCCCTCGGGCCGGGAGTCCAGGCTCCACAGCGCCGAGCGGCTTCGGTAGATGGCGTTGACGTCGGCAACGAAGCGCAGGATGCCCGACGAGAAGCCGTGCTCATCGAGCTGAAACCAGTCCAGGCCGCGTTCCTCCGACCATTCGGCCCGCTGGCCGAAGTCCTGGCCCATGAACAGCAACTTCTTGCCCGGATGAGCCCACTGATACGCCAGCAGGCTGCGCAGACCGGCGGCCTTGACGTGGTCGTTGCCAGGCATCCGCTCCCACAGCGTGCCCTTGCCGTGCACCACCTCGTCGTGACTGATCGGCAGCACGTAGTTCTCGCTGTAGGCGTAGAGCATGGAGAACGTCATCTCGTGGTGGTGGTAGCTGCGATAGATCGGGTCGCGGCTCATGTAGTTCAGGGTGTCGTGCATCCAACCCATGTTCCACTTCATCGAAAAGCCAAGTCCGCCAAGGTTTGTCGGTCGGGTGACACCCGGCCAGGAGGTGGATTCCTCGGCGATGGTGACGATGCCCGGGGCCATCTTGTGCACCGTGGCGTTCATCTCCTGCAGGAACTGGACGGCCTCCAGATTCTCCCGGCCGCCGAACGCGTTGGGTGTCCAGCCGCCCACCGGCCGCGAATAGTCCAGGTAGAGCATCGAAGCCACCGCATCGACGCGCAGGCCGTCGATGTGGAACTCCTGCAGCCAGTACAGGGCGTTGGCGACGAGGAAGTTGCGCACCTCCGGCCGGCCGAAGTCGAAAACGTAGGTGCCCCAGTCGAGTTGCTCGCCGCGGCGCGGATCGGAGTGCTCGTAGAGTGCGGTGCCGTCGAAGCGGCCCAGGGCCCAGGAATCCTTGGGGAAGTGCGCGGGAACCCAGTCCACGATGACCCCGACCCCGGCATGATGCAGGCGGTCCACCAGGTAGCGGAAGTCGTCGGGGTCGCCGAACCGCGACGTCGGCGCGAAGTAGGACGTCACCTGATACCCCCAGGAGCCGCCGAACGGGTGCTCGGCCACCGGCAGCAACTCCACATGGGTGAACCCCTGGGCCACAACGTAATCGGTGAGCTGATCGGCCATTTCGCGGTAGCTCAGGCCGGGCCGCCACGAACCCGGGTGGACCTCGTAGGTGCTCATCGGCCCCAACACCGGGTTTCCCGCAGCCCGGGTGGTCATCCAGTCGTCGTCGTCCCACTCGTAGTGCGAGACGAACACCTTGGAGGCGGTGTGCGGCGGGACCTCGGTGGCGAAGGCCATCGGATCGGCCCGATCAGTCACCGCTGCGTCGATGCCGTGGACCCGGAACTTGTACAGACCGTCGGCTGCGAAGCCCGGCCAGAACAACTCCCACACGCCCGAGGAGCCCAGCACCCGCATCGGCGCGTCATTGCCGACCCACCCATTGAATTCGCCGACCAGGCTGACGCCCTTGG